>Ga0307374_10002484_pt1 | contig 32706 bp, 31 predicted proteins | sample OX3MG_FD_202532 | JGI IMG/M metagenome (GOLD analysis project Ga0307374, IMG submission 202532) | Soil microbial communities from Risofladan, Vaasa, Finland - OX-3 | ecosystem: Environmental > Terrestrial > Soil > Coastal area > Acid sulfate soil | place: Finland: Risofladan, Vaasa | collected... | reverse complement strand
GTGAATGGGCTTTTAATCGTGAGTTCCTCGCAAAAACTTTGTTTTGAACGATAAATGCAGGATGAAAAAAGTAAAAAGTCAACTAAACTACCCCCGACTAAAGTTGAAGGATTTGATATTTCGGGTCATCAAATGAAGACTAGCCCAACTTCCTTGCTTTGGTCCTGTTTTTCATTGTATTCCATTATCACTTCATGATTTAAAATTCAAATTTTTAATAAAGATTTTTTATTCAAAATGATATTAATAATCAAACTAAAGTCTTCGCCTGAAGGCGACGGATTTACTCCCATTCACCGAAGGACATTAAAATTATACCGAAGACTTCTCCGAATGGCCGGTTTGAATAAATATTACCGAAAATCTGTATATTTGAATAGGTTGATAATAAAAAATGAATGAAAATTATACCTATTATCGTATTGCTTTGTATGATTACCTGGTTAGCAGGACGGAGTCAAAACGTACATCATAAATTTTACAAATCAACATATTATTCCATTATGTCATCAGGGAGAATTAAAAAGATCAATGCTGAACTAAATTTATTGAATTCGGATTCCATTACCGGAAAAGAGGCTTATGAAGGGGCCCTGTTGATGAGAAAAGCCGGACTAGTGAAATTACCCACTGAAAAACTAAAATTATTTAAAGTTGGCCGTATAAAATTGGAAACTTCCCTTTTAACGGACTCCACCAATGGAGAGTATCACTTTCTTCGTCTAATGATACAGGAAAATGCGCCAAAAATCGTTAAATATCATAACGACCTGGAAATTGATAAATTATACATCGAAAAATCATTCAAAAGCCTCTCTCCTGTCGTTCAAAATGCCATTATAAATTATAGTAAAAATTCAAAAATATTGAATTCATCAGATCTCATTAGGTAAAATGAATAAAAGAGTATTAGCCATTTATTACTCACAATCAGGTCAGTTGGGTGAAATTATAGATCATTTTACCGCCCCGCTCATTACTGAAGGGATAACCGTAGAAAAAATTAGAATCAATCTAGTAAATAATTATGCATTCCCATGGACCACAGACACCTTTTTCAGTGTAATGCCTGATAGTGTTTTAGATAGACCAGCCGAACTTGTCCCTTTCGAGCTAAAGGAATCTAAATATGATCTAATTATTTTGGGTTATCAAGCTTGGTTTTTATCCTTAAGTATTCCCATCAATTCATTATTACGAGATCAAAGTATGAAAACTATTTTAAATGAATCACCTGTAATAACCATAACCGGAGCGCGAAATATGTGGCTAAATGCATTTGTCCGCGTAAAAAAATTACTGAGATCTGCAAATGCTAAACTGGTTGGTAATATTGCATTGATAGATAGACATGCTAATCCAATTAGCTTTATTACTATATTCCATTGGATGTTGCATGGCAAAAAAGACCGGTATTTGAATATCTTTCCACCTGCAGGTGTTTCAGAAGCAGATATCAATCATACCTCAGTTTTTGGAACCTGCATATTGCCTTATTTAAAGAATAATAGTTGGAATGAACTGCAAGCGGCGCTTGATCTTGAAAAAGCAGTGGAGCCCAACTACAATTTAATGGTAATCGAATCATTAGCAGGTAAAATATTTATATTTTGGGCCAATTTTATAACTCACAGAAAAAATAAAAAACTTTGGCTTAAAGTATTCAAATACTACCTTTTATTTGCGTTTTTTATCGGCGCCCCCATTTTAATTATAATTGATGCTATCCTTTTTAGGTTTTTTGCACCACGGCATATTAAAGCTAAAATGGAATTTTTCTTAACCCTAAATTAATCGATCGTGCCTGTTTTCATCATAAATACATCTTCTTTTTTCCCAAATGGTCCGGTGAATAATAGTGAAATGGAATCATACCTAGGGTACATTAATGATAAGCCTTCAAAATCCAAAGAAATTGTTTTAAGGAATAACGGCATTATAAATAGATATTACGCTTTAGACAAGAGAGGAAAGGCCACCCATACAAATGCACAAATGACTGCTTTAGCAGTTAAAGCGTTATTTAAAGCTGAACCAGATCAGTTAAAAAATGTTGAATTATTAGTGTGCGGCACTTCGTCCCCTGATCAGATGATACCCAGCCATGGGGTTATGACCCATGGGTGGTTACCCGAGGCAAAAGCCATAGAAGTTGTTTCACCATCTGGAGTATGTTGCGCAGGTATGCATGCCCTCAAATATGCTTATTTGGCAATTAAAGCCGGAGATGTCAACATTGCCATCGCAACTGGATCTGAAAGATTTTCTGGTCTGCTTGTTGCAGATGTATTTAAAGAGGAAGCACAAATTCTAAAAAAACTTATTGAAAATCCTTATATCGCATTTCAAAAGGATTTCTTAAGGTGGATGCTTTCTGACGGCGCGTCTGCATTTCTGCTTTCAGATACACCAAATGAAATTGGCTTAAGCCTCAGAATTGATTGGATTGAAGGAGTATCCTACGCACAAGAAATGGAAACTTGTATGTATATGGGGGCTGAAAAGCAATCTGACGGTACTTTAAAAGGATTTATGGATTATACCCCTGAAGAGATAATGAATAAGTCTATTTTCAGCATAAAGCAGGACATCAATTTATTAATGGACAACATTGTGCCTTTGGGTGGTAAAAAAATACAGGAGATTTTCGAAAGACGAGGACTTACAGTATCAGAAATCGACTATTTTTTACCTCATATATCAAGTAACTTTTTTAAAAGTAAAATTTTTGATCTGGTTGAAAAATTTGGTGGTATCCCTTACGAAAAATGGTTCATTAACCTTTTTACTGTTGGAAATGTCGGTGCGGCTTCCGTTTATTTGATGATAGATGAACTATTCCATAGCGGAAAGCTTAAAAAAGGGGAAAAGCTCCTATTACTTGTCCCTGAAAGCTCCAGATTTTCCTATATGTATGCCCTGATTACCGTTTGTTAATCCTTGTTTATTAATTATTTAATCAAATTAACCATCTATTATATGAAAAAGGAAGATTTACCCCAGGATTTAAGTGCTTTGGGTAAGATCTCCAAAGAGATTTGTTATGTTACAGATAAATCAGGAAAGTACATTACTGTATTAAGCCGCGGGTGGGACATTAAAATAACCGCCCTTAATGCCGCATGGGACGAAATTGAAGCCCGTATTGCGGAGGCGAAACAAAAAGTATTGGAAAAGAAAGCCAGTCCTTTGCTAGTCTTTATGGAAAAGGCCCTTATGGATATTGGAATTCTTTCTGCCTATTCCGGTTTTTCTAAACTGCAAATAAAAAGACATTTAAAACCAAAAACCTTTGAAAGTCTTACAGAAACTAAACTTCAGAAATATGCTGAAATTTTTAATATTAGCATATTCGACTTAAAAAATATGCAGGTTAATGAAACTTAATTTTGAACATATTCAGGCCGCTCATTGTGAAAACGGTGTTACGGTAAGTTTGCTACGTAATGCAGGCGTTCATCAAATTACCGAACCTTTAGCTTTTGGTCTTGGTGCTGGTTTATTTTTTATATATGTTCCCTTTTTAAAAATTAATAACGGTCCTCTAATAGCATACCGCACATTCCCCGGCCTCATTTTCAAAAGAACTTGCAAAGCTTTAGGTATTTCGATTATCCGAAAAAAGTTTGATTCAAAATATCAGGCAGAGTTTTTTTTAAATGAATGTCTTAAATCCGGGCATCCTGCCGGATGCCAGGTAGGTGTTTACTACCTTCCCTATTTCCCTAAAGAATACCGCTTTCATTTTAATGCTCATAATTTAATTGTTTATGGAAAAGAAAATGATAATTATTTGGTTAGCGATCCCGTAATGGAAAATGTTACCATTTTGACAAACCATGAGCTGGAACGTGTGCGTTTTGCTAAAGGATTATTGGCACCAAGAGGACAGTTGTATTATCCCAGCGAAAATAAAATCGTTACTAATATTCAAATAAAAACTGCAATAAGGAGTGGAGTTAAAAAAAACATTCACAACATGTTGCAAATTCCAGGACCTATCACAGGCATCAATGGAATCAGGTTCATGGGAAATAAAATAAAAAAGTGGCGCGATAAGCTTGGATTGAAACAAGCGGGCCTTTTCCTGGCACAGCTTGTTCGGATGCAAGAGGAAATTGGAACAGGTGGGGGGGGCTTTAGGTATATTTATGCTGCATTTTTGCAGGAAGCATTCGCCTTTTATCCCGATTCCCGACTCATGGAAATTTCTGAATTATTTACTCTTTCTGGAGATTTATGGCGTTCAACTGCAGTACACGCAGCGAGTATATATAAAGGTAAAACTATAGGCCAGGAATATTTTAACGCAATAGGTGACAACCTGTTCGAAATAGCAGAAATAGAAAGGAAAGGCTTCCAGGGCCTTTCCCAAATTAAATGGAACTAATGGATCCTTTGGCAATTAACATAAAAAATCTTTCTTTTAACTATCCTGGAAATCCAACCCAGCTATTTACCAATTTTAATATTAAAATAACAGCAGGAGAACGATTTGGATTATTTGGCCCAAATGGAGCGGGTAAAACTACGTTAATGAACCTGATGACCGGTTTGTTATCATTCCATATAGGAAGTATTCAACTTTTTGGAAATGAGATAAAAAATCACAACAAGTCAATAAACAACCTTTTCGGATTAATTCCTCAAGATCTTTCCCTTTACCAAGAGTTAAGCTCACTAGAAAACCTTGAATTTTTCGGGGCTTGGTCAGGACTGCATAAACAACAAATAAAGAGTCAAGCTATCAAGTTATTTGATTCTCTTGGTCTAACAAAATTGCAGCATATACCGGTTCATAAATTATCCAGCGGAATGAAACGTAAAGTTAATCTTGCTATAGGAGTAATACACAATCCTAAAATATTGTTTTTAGATGAGCCAACAGTTGGAGTGGATGTACAAACCAGGCTAACCATAATTGACTTTTTAAAGGACTTGAATAAAAATGGAACAACACTAATATATACTTCGCACCAACTGGTTGAAGCGGAAAGATTATGTAAAAGTGTTGCCTTGATAGATGAAGGAAAAATAATTGTTCATGATGATTTGAGTCGTTTACTCTCACAGCATGGAAAAGGGGGCTTGGAAGAATTATTTTTAAATTTAACGGGAAAAGATTATAGGAATCAATAATGTATAAACTTTGGGCCACCCTTATTAAGGATGTTCGAATATTAATGCGTGATGCAGTTGGAATCATACTAATGTTCGGCATGCCTATTATTTTGGTGCTCATTGTGACCAGTATCCAAAACAGCACATTTGAATTGGCATACAAAAATCAAGTTTCTCTCTTAGTTTGTGACCGTGATACTGGAGAAGTAAGTGCTGAGTTTATACGAGCTATTGATAAAATAGGGCTTTTTAAAATGCTTCCTGTCTCAAAAGCTGAACCATTAAAAAAGTTTGTCCATCAGATGCATTCCGGAAATGAGCTTCTGGGAATTATTATTCCTTCAGACTTTTCTTCAAAAATTGATACCAACTCAAAAATAGCGGCAGACAAGGCATTAAATTCTTTTGGGTTAAAAGGGAAATGGGCCCATATGTCGGAAAGAGAAGTTGGCCCTGTAATACTTTATTATCAGCCAATATTGGAGGTCTCTTATCGGCAATCCATAAATAGCGCATTATATAGTGCCCTCCAATTGGTAGAAAGTAAGCAAATTATTAAAAAGTTATACTTTTCTATAAACCAGAAACCAATACCAGAAAATATTGAAAATGAATTACTTAATAATAAGATTAGCATTAATGAATATCCTCTCTCCCTGCATAATAATGAGATAATTCCTAATGCATCACAACACAACGTACCTGCCTGGACCATCTTTGCCATGTTCTTTGTGGTGATATCATTAGGGGGGAGCATCGTACGCGAGAAACTTAGCGGAAGTTTTATTCGTTTGAAAGCTTTACCAACCAATTACCTTTTAGCATTAATATCTAAGCAAATCACCTATCTGGGTGTAACCATGGCACAGGCAATTGTCATTTTTACAATGGGAGTTTGCTTGTTTCCTTTGATCGGACTACCGGCTTTAAATCTGAATGTAGATATACCAGCATTAATTATTGTATCCCTGGTTTGCGGATGGTGTGCTGTTAGTTATGCAATTTGCATTGGAGTTCTCGCGCAGACCCAGGAACAGGCAAATGGATTTGGTGCAGTCTCCATCGTAATACTAGCCGCTGTCGGCGGTTTAATGGTACCTAGTTTTTTCATGCCAAACTCATTTAGAATACCTATGAAATTATCCCCATTGCATTGGTGTCTTGAAGCTTATTACAAGTTATTTCTTGAAGGCGGAAAGCTAATTGATGTTATGGGGTATGTTTTACCTTTGCTGCTAATTGCTGTCTGTTTTCAAGTTATCGCTGTTATAAGTTTGAAAGTTAAAAAACTCATTTGAATTTTAATACAATGGAAATTAAAGAATTAAAACACCACCTAAAAAATCAGGTTATTGAATTTTTGAATTTAAAGCCCTTAACACCAGAAGATATTAAAGACGACGAACCTTTGTTCGGAAATGGACTTGGCCTGGATTCTATTGATTCTCTTGAACTAATTATTTTGCTGAAAAGAGAATACGGAATTGAGATAAAGGACCCAAAAGAAGCTCGTAAGATTTTGGTTGATATAAATACAATAGTAAAATATATCCAAGAAAACAGTACACAATCAGACAGAGTTATTCCGCAATGAAGGAGCCTTTCAATTTAAAAAAAATAACCTTATCAGAAATTAAAATAGCTATCACATAAATACTATTATCCAGTTCTTTAAATGATAATGTTAACTGGATGATATTGTTATTCAATGGATTTATCAATTTAAGAAATTTTAAATACTCTGCCTTCAATAAGCGAATATGAAATCCTAACGAAATACTTAAGACCTCTTTTACCAATTGTAGCATGCATGCACCGGGCAAAATTGGCTGACCGGGAAAATGACCTTTAAATATTTCACTTTCTTTATTAATTTCAAGAATAGCCTGAATGGAATTATCCTGACGCTGCATTGTAAGGACTTTATAAAAGAGATCCTGGAGCATTCCCCAAATCTGTTTAACATGCTGACACAAGAAATAACGAATGATAAATATTATAATAGTGATTGTAGATAAGTATGTTTTTAGGGCGACTCTTACTTTTTCCTTGTTTTCTAACCGTGGCTGGAATGAACCCTTTTGCAATAATATTTGATGCCAGCCACAAAGCAAATGATGTTGAGGTGGGATATTCACCGCATAAGTGTTTGTAATTTACCATTTCATTATTATGAAAAAGGGAATCAGCTAACTCGCTATATATCTTATCATTTTTAATATCTCCGTTTTTGCCGCAAATTATTAAATCTATTTCTCCAATATGCAGAAAATGTTTTATCAAAAATGAAGTAATATTTTCTTCAATTTTAATTTGATCCTTGGGTTTATAAAAAGTAAAAACTGAGACGAATTCAACCAAATTATCCTTAGACTCCTTTGCCGTTAACAAAAAGAATGCTGCTCCTTCGCCACCTATTGACCCTTTAGTGTAAGTTTCAAAAATATTTAAATTCGAAATAGGTTTTCGTTTATATAAACCCAGGCGGGATAAAATTGCAAAACTTGCATCTGTCATTTCATCTGTGCCCCCAACCAATATATCATCAGTTTCTTTCTCCTTTAATAGCAAAAAAGCATCCAGCATGGCCGATTCAAAAGAATTGCCTTTATGTACGAAAGTAATATTATAACTGTGGCATTTAAGCATTAAAGCGACCTGGGCTGCAATTGAATTATGGGTAGATTGTATAAAAGAGGTTGGTGAAAGAAGTTCTTCATTGTTTTCGATTATCTGCTTTAAAAAATAAGCTGTGTCTTCTATACTTCCATAAGCAGTACCTGTAATTATTGCACCTGGCATGCTTACTTTGCTGATATTTAAACATTCCTGTGCTGCAGTCACCGCCATTTTAATGAGCCGGCTCATTCTCCTGATTACTTTAGATTCAAAAATAATGGTATAATCAGGTTCAAATGCTTTTAACCAGGTTCCCTTATATTCAAATACATCCTCTAAAAATTTGCTATTTCCGAAGGTTTTTTGTGGTGAAATACAGGCTGCCGAACGAATATAAATTTTCATTCTATATTTTAGAAAATATTAAAGATGTACAATTTCCGCCAAAACCAAATGAGTTGGACATGACATGATTGACAATCTGATCTTCAAGGTATTTTTGTTCTGGCAAAAATGAAAATTCATGCATTGGTGTTTCAAACCGAAGATTTGGGTAAATAACTCCGTGTTTTATCGCTAAAATCGAAAATACAGCTTCAATAGCACCACAGGCACCAAGAGTATGCCCGGTAAATGATTTTGTAGAACTACTGGGTGGATAATCAGAGCCAAACAATTTTATTACAGCAGTACCCTCCGCAATATCATTATTAGGCGTACCCGTTCCATGCAAATTGATGTAATCAATATCCGAAGGCTGAAGACAACCCTTAATTAAAGATCCATTCATTGCCAAATACGGTCCAGTTCCATCCGGAGAAGATGCGGTTTGGTGATAGGCATCATTACTATTATTATATCCCCTCAATTCACAGAAGAGGGTTTTATTTAAATTTTGCGCAACTTTTTCTGATACAAGAACAATATATGCAGCGCCCTCTCCCAAATTCAAACCTTGTCTGTTTTCATCAAAAGGCTTGCAATATTCTTTATCAAGTATCATAAGGGTATTAAACCCATTGAGCGTATACTTGGTCAAGGCATCTACTCCTCCGGCAATTACTACATCTAAAAGGTCGTTTTTTATTAACCTTGCCCCGTAAGATATCGCATTGGCTGATGAAGAGCAGGCCGTATTAATGGTTGTCATGAAATCTATAATTTTTAATTGATCAGCAACGGCTTCAGTAACACTGCCACATTCATGATCAAACACATTCCGCAACCTACCCTTATTCCTGTCCTTGATAAAATCAATAAAAAAATCCTCCGTTTTATCTATCCCACCCACCGTATTGGCAGAAACAAAACCGGTCCGCAACGAAGATTGGCTTACAATCTCTGAATCAATTAATGCTTCCTTTGCTGCAATTAAACTTAAAAGTATTGTTCTGCTTAATTCACTGGAAATTCCGGCTATTTCAGCCATTTTTTTATTATCCATTTTGACTTCTGCAACCGGAATTTTATTGCGATGATATGTGTCCATGTATTTAATATCAGACATACCGGCTTTCCCACTTCTTAAAGAAGTAAAGCATTCACCCACATTATTTCCTATAGAAGTAATTGCACCCAAGCCAGCAATAAATACCTTTGACCCCATATTTTAATTAAATAGAATTAAATACATTATTAATATGATCTACTGAGAAAGATATTAATTCACCATAATTCGAATTTTCAACTAAAAACAATACTGCCTTGTGTTCCTCCCCCAATAATTCAACCCATCCGCAAATGCAGGCTTTTAAAATTTCAGCATTCATAAGATTATCCACATAATGGAAAATAAAAGCTGCATTAAACCGGTTTGAAATAAAAAAGGTGCCTTCTCCCTTGAAATTATTTCTAATGCATATTTCAGATATCAAAATATTCGGTAAAGTATACATAAAAAGGGATGGACTTGGAATATCTTCAACTGAAGCAATATATTTCAAGTCAGAATCAAGACTCGAATCCGCATTTGAAATCACAATCCCAGTTTCTTCGGCTTTGTATTTTTTTATGTTAAGATTGCCCTTTAATAATATTTCAGAGGCCACCCAACCTAACTTACTCAGGTTGTCCATTTTATAAAATCTGTTATAATCAAAACCAAAATGCTGATAAATAGAAAACAAGAAATTTAAAATATTTGCATCGGTGCCATTAAAAATTTTATTCCCATTTTTATGAACTGTATAATTGCATATGGTGCAACTTGCTGAAATATAATGGGGTTTCTTCAAAATTTATTTGATTCTGATCTCAAAAGCAGTATGGTACCCGATGAGCCGCAATTAAAAAAGTAACATATTATTTTTTTGAATTTCCCTGCGTGGTCACAGGCCTGGCAGAGATTATGACAGGTGGAAGGATTCTCAAAAAAACAATCTCGCAAAATGTAAGTGTAAACCAAAAATTCATACGATCATGGACACAAAATCTTCTAACATCCGTCGTTTAAAAGCTCAAGTTAATAAATTTTCAGGAAACTTGTCCAAGGGCTCGCCAAGAACAAACTACGGCCTGTCATTGAATTGACTTATAGCATCCAATGTGCAAAGGCTGTGCAATTTAGGCCGTTCTTAGAATAAGGATTTAGGACTGATCAAGATCAAAGGCTGATGCATCGAAAGCTGGCAGCTGACAATTTCACAAGAAATATGATCAAAACCATTGACTCCGGAAATATGATGAACCATTATGTCAATGAATTGGAATAACAATGCGGTATTTCTGACGATTCCCGCTTCCAGGGAGCTATCAGTTATCCTCTTTGCCAGTAAATCACCCAGGCAAATAAAGCAAAGTTAAAATTTCATCAGTATAAGTGTTCATTTACAGTTTGCCAAATGCCACGGCAGCATTGCATCCCCCAAATCCAGATGCCGTTTTCAAAATATTTTTTACTGGGGATTGCAACAGAGTAGTACATATGTTTAAAGGAACCGTAACACCTAATTGTTTAAATCCCATGTTAGGTAAAATCAGGTTTTCCTGTAGTGAATGAATGGAAACAACAGATTCAATAAGTCCCGCAGCCCCTAAAGTATGTCCATAATATCCTTTAAAGCTATTCACTGGAGTTGTTTGTAAATGCGTTAAATTAAAAGCTTTTGCTTCCATTTCATCGTTATAAATCGTTCCGGTACCATGGGCCGATATAAAATCAATATCATCTTTTGAAAGATATGCATCATGAAGGGTTACATTTATCGCATGCGCTAGTTCCTCCCCAGTCCGGGAAGGAGCCGAAATATGATTTGCATCATTATTTGCTGATCCAGCCAAAACTTTAATCCCCATCGTATTTTTCTTATTAGAAGTAATAATAATAGTAGCTGCACCTTCACCTAATGTTATCCCTGATCTTTCAGCATCAAAGGGCTTACAGCGTCCCGTGCTGATTGCGTTCAAGGACTGAAACCCTGATAATACAAATTTAGTCATCACATCGGCAGCTGTAATTACCATATTATCATAAAAACCATCTTGGATCATCCTCATACCTACTATGATGCCCAACAATCCAGAAATACAGGCGTTTGATATAATTACAGGAGGATTTACCATGTTAAAATAATCGGAAACTAACTTTGCAGACGTATGTAATGCTATTCGATTACGCAAATTGGGTAAATATGTATCCGATTCCAAAAGACCAATATTTCCCTTAGTTGAAGAGATGATCATTCCTGTTTTGATATCGCCTATGTCAATACCAGATCTTACCATTGCTTCGCTAACTGAGGCTAAAATCAATTGCTCAAATATGGTGTAGTTACCACCTTCATTCCAATTAAATGTGTTTTTATCATTAAATATGGAAGCATAAAAAGGCTTATCGGAAATGCAGGAATTAGTATGTTGCTTAATACCCGAAATTCCATTTTTAAGCTGCGAAAAGTTATCTGCGGACGTTATGCCGAGGGGAGATAATATATTGCATGAAGATATATAAACGTCCGACATTATTTGCTGATAACTATTTTTAACTCACATTGTGCTAAAACTATCTTATTTGAAGATATTCTTCCTTTAAAGAATATCACATCGAAAACCCGGTTTTCCATTTCTACTTCAGTAATTAATTCATCATTAATCATCGGCAGTGAAAATATCTCCAGGTCTTTTACTGCTCCAATATAACCAATGACAGGATTTTTATTTTCATTCCTCGCTGCATATCCTACTCCGGCAGCAGCAGTTTGAGCAATGTTTTCAAGTAATCCGGCTTCACTGAACTTGTCATTGATCACAAATATATTTTCTGCATTAACAAGAAAAGAAGACTGAGTTGCCCGAACATTAGAGTGAATTAATTTATCTATCATCACGAAAGGAGCCCTTTGGGGTATAAATTGTAGAATATTTTCATTAAGCATATCTTATTAAATCAAAAAAACATCAAACTTAAAAATAATTTTTCCTTCATGAGTATAAACCACCATTAACCGATAACACCTGTCCAGTAATATATGCTGCTTCCGGCGAAGCAAGAAAACCTACAGCATAAGCTACTTCCTCTGAGGTTCCAAACCTATTCACCGGAATAAATTTCCGCAATTCCATTTCATCCAACTCTTTGGTCATCTCCGTTCTGATAAGGCCTGGTGCTATCGCGTTAACGGTTATCGCCTGCCTACCCACTTCCTGTGCCAGTGCTTTAGTAGCACCAATAACTCCAGCCTTAGTAGCCGAATAATTGGTTTGTCCGGCCATACCCTTTAATCCCGATAACGAAACAATATTGATAATACGACCATACCGATTATGCAACATTCCATTCAAAACTAACCGTGTGATAAAGAAAAAACTATCCAGGTTCGTTTTAATAACTTTACTCCATTGCTCATCTTTCATCCAAAACATTAAATTATCATCCATGATCCCAGCATTGTTTACAAGGACTTCGATCATTTTTTCCTTGTTAGCAGATATCCAATTGCCCAGAATTTGACTAATCTGATCTTTATCTGAAACATCAAATTTTAACAACTCACCATCCCCTCCTCCTTGCTTTATTTGTGAAAGGGTAATATCGGCTTCTTTTGCATTGACTTTATAATTAACCAGCACATAATAGCCCATCGCTGCCAGTCTAATGCAAATTGCCCTACCAATGCCCCTTGATCCACCTGTAACCAATGTACACTTCATTTATTGACGATTCTTATGTAAATGAAACCATGGAATCAGCAGTTTCCAGGAATTTCTTAATCCTTTCAATATCCCGGTATTTAGGTTGATCTTCAATGAACTTTGGAAATATTTTCCTTACCTCCGAATAAAGGGATTTGGTAAGAGGTGCCAGCCTTTCATGGCATTCTAAATAATCAATCCCCTGCAATAGACTCATTAGCTGAATGGCTAAAACCACAAATGACTGATCAATTACTCGCCTGGTCATTATTGCTGCATTGCAACCCATACTTACAATATCCTGGTTATCGTTGTTGTTTGGTATGCTATGGATATACATAGGAAATGAAAGGGTTTGATTTTCTGCTACAATTGAAACAGCTGTAAACTGCACACCCTGCATTCCAAAATTTAACCCCAGAACTCCTAAATTGGCGAAAGGAGATATTTTTCTGTTAAGTTTATCATTCATCAGGTAATTCAGTTGCCTTTCTGAAAGCATGGATAATTTTGTAATAGCTATTTTAAGTTTATCCATTTCCAATGACACATAATCACCATGAAAATTGCCGCCGTGAAATATATTTTTATTCTCATGGTCAATAATAGGGTTATCATTTACAGAATTTAATTCATTAACCAATACATTTTCGCTCTGTATTATCGTATCATAAATCGGTCCCAGTATCTGTGGTACACAACGTAATGAATAATATTCCTGGACTTTTTCATCTAAAACTTCCTGATTACTATTTCCGAAAGGATACAAATGTTCAGAGCGTTTCCGGATCATTTCACTACCCTTCAATATATCACGTAACATACGGGAAATTTGATTTTGGCCCTTATGTGGCTTCACTCTGTTTAGTTCATCCGAGAAATGGTCGTCATAAGCCTCAACCACCTCATTTGTCATTGCAGATAACATAGCCGACCATCTTAACAATTTTTGCGCATAGATAATATTCACAATGCCTATTCCTGTCATTGCCGAAGTACCATTTAAAATAGCTAAACCTTCACGTATATGAATGTGAAGTGGCTTTATCCCAAAACTGCGATAAATATCTTTTGTCGGGAAAATGGCATTATCAAACATCACTTCGCCTTCGCCTATCATAACCAGGGCCAAATGAGCCAGTTGCACTAAATCACCACTAGCGCCTACTCCTCCATGTTCATAAATACATGGAATAATATTTTTATTGATGAGTTCAACCAACAATTGTACTACTTCGGAATGTATTCCGGAATATCCCTGCATTAAACTATTTAGGCGCGCTATCATCAAAGCCTTTACTAAAACAGGCTCTAATAACGAGCCGCTGCCAGAGCAGTGACTTCGGATGAGATTATACTGAAGTTGTAAAAGATTATTTTTGCTTACCCTATATTGGGCCATCGGTCCAAATCCTGTGTTTATTCCGTAAATTAATTTGTCTGAAGAAAATTCTTTCAAGAATTGAAAATTGATGTCAATTCTACTCATGGCAGATACTGGCAAAGCGACTTTCTTATCATTAATAAGTACTTCATAAAAATCTTCTAAAGAAAGGACCCCTTGTCCAACTGGTACCATAGGTGAAAGTTAAATTTTGGATTATACCCCCCTGATTAACAAATATAAGGCTATCAGACAAATACTCTGGGGCTAATAAAAATATCTGGGAGTGTCCGGGAATACGAGGAACCACCTACTCATAACTCATTCTAAATCAAACTCTCCGGTCTATAAATTTAATAGCTTTTCTGGTGGACTCAGGGAACTGGATTTTTTGTATCTCCGCGGAAGAAACATATTTGATATGTGGAACTACCCTTAACCTGTCCTGCAAAGAACTTCTAATTGAATGATCCGAATTATCTGTCTGGTCAACGGAAACCAAATATAGTAAAACCTCATCAAGCCCAAACTCATTTAAATAAATTTCTACAACAAAATCAATCACTTCCTTTATTTCATTTAAAATATCAAACAATGCAGGTGGATAAAGCGTTGTTCCCTTATATTTTATCATTTGCTTTTTCCGGCCAATAACAGGCGATATACGCCAACTTGATCGTCCGCATTTACATGGCTCATCAAAATACATGCAGATATCCCCTGTTTTATAACGCAACAAGGGCATCCCTTCCACGCCAAGTGTAGTAATGACCACTTCTCCTGGAACTTGAGCATTAACCGGTAAATTGTTGTCATCCAATAACTCCACAATAAGCAATTTAGGTTGCAGGTGTCCTCCATGCATTTCCGTACATTCTGTAAATGCAGTTTGCATTTCCGTCGAAGCATAAGTTGAATAAAGACGAATATCCCAGGCTTCTATAATCCTTTTACCAAGTGCATTAAATGTAAAATCATTATTACGGATATTTTCACCGATGCAAATTGCTTTTTTGACAGAGGTTTTATTTAAATTAATTTTATTCTTATTTGCAAATTCAATTAATTTAAGTATAAATGAAGGAACGACTACTAAAGCGGTTGGCCTGAGCCGCTGAATGGTATCTAATTGCAATGAAGGTGCCCCAATTCCAACCCTTATTATACCGGCGCCAAGTTTACGCAAACCAGTATAATAAGCTATCCCTGCCATAAACTGCCTGTCCAGAGTAACCATTAACTGGTAATTATCATTTGACGAGCCATCTGCGCATAAGAAGGAATTATATTCATTTATCGATAATCTATTCAAGTCATTTTCGGTAAGCGCAATGGTGACCGGGCTTCCTAAGGTTCCGGACGTTGCGGTATATTCTACAACTTTATCCCGTTTAACACATAAAAAATCGGTGTTACGTTGTTGCAGGTCTTCTTTGGTGGTGAAAGGTATAGCAGATAAATCGTTGATACCCCTAATTAAATCTATATCAATATGGTGATTTGCAAATAATTCCTTATAAAAAGGAGAATTACGGCTAAGATATATCAACAATTCGTGAAGCTTTTGTCCTTGTGCAAAGGCAGAATTATCGGGAGTTGAAAATGTTGTAGGTGTAAAATCCATATTACTTCTCGATAATAACGATAGCAGTAGCTATTGAATTAAGATGGGACAAAGAAACAAATATTCGATGAATACCAAAATCAGCAATTGTTTTTTGAGTTTCTCCAAGAAAATAAAGCTCTGGTTTCCCTTTTTCATCATTTTTTACTTCAATTTCATTAAATGCTGCTCCTTCAATCCAACCAGTTCCAAGGGCTTTAAAAAAGGCCTCCTTAGCTGCAAAACGGGCCGCATAATGTTCGAAAGGGTTAGCTTTTGATTCGCAGTAATCAATTTCATTTTTCGAAAACACTAATTCACGGAAACCTGTTTCTTTGCCCATTTTGAAGCCAATACGTTCAACTTCTATGAGATCGGCTCCTATTCCAGCAATCATAATTAAAGATACTTTTTCTTTTAATTTATAAACTGAATTCCTTACCCGATGAATTACCCCGTGTAGAAAGCAACGTACAATGCGGAGAAAAATTACCTACCTCAATTATCGCTACGAGGAACAGTCCGAATCCATTTTTCTAAAAAGTTAAAGAAAATAGCCGGCTCTATCCTGTGAAGCTTGCCTAATATTAAGATGTCAAAATAATTCTTGACTATCGAGTTACTCAAACTTGCACAACTTGGGCAGCAAAAAACAACAAACAAACCTTCGAAAATATGATGCATCTTTCAACAAAGAGGTTTTAAAAATATTCTCTTCTGGCCGCAAAATATCTGAATAAGATAGTCAGTCCCTTGAAAAATAAAAAAAGGAAAAACCCATTTTGATAAAGGGCCTGGAGTCCTCTCAGTGCCCGGAAGCTGGATATATCTATAGCCCTAGCCTTTAGGACAAAGTATATCCTTGTAAAATGTTTTTAATACCCGGATATGTTTTTGATCTAATCAATAGAAAATTAATGCGAGACAAGTATCTTTATTCAAACCTTAACTGCGCCCAGCCCCCATAACCGGATAAACCTGCGGTTCTGCCCGCATTAATGGCTGACGTATAGCCGTAGGCGCTATCCCAGGAGGGATCCTGGTCGCCACTCCAGATGACAGGACAATATGCTGCCGAAGCCGCCCAACCCGACCTGCTGAAGTACACCATATTCGGTTTGATCGCTTTGGAAAGCTGGTAGGTAAGCCTACGGTAGATCAACAGGTAAATATTGACCCGCACTTCTTTGGGGAGTCTGCTAAAAGGAGTATCCCCTGCATAATGTCCGTCGACATCCATGTTGGTCCCATGATCATACACATAGGAGTTATCCCCGAAATCCTCCATCCAGCCACCCCGAATCCGGTCCACTCCGGTGAATATAATGATTTGAACCGGAGCCTTTCCTGCGGATTCGGCCCACTGCAAGTCATCCAGGTTCCAGAACTGTCCTGTGCGGGTATTCTGCCAGCGGATCTGACCGGCAGCCATGTTCATGATCCCATCAGGGGGTCAGCCTGGAAAATTTCTTCCTGTACGGGCAAAGGAGGATTTCCTGAATAACAGGGTATCGGACATTCACCAGTTCACTTGGATGAAGACTGCCAGCTTTCATCCCCTGTCTCAGGCATAAGCGCATTAGTGCAAAGTCCTGCCAAATATAAGTTTGCCGCTAAAAGTCTCTCTTTTCTAAATATTTACTTGATAGCTTGTACTTCGCCCTCCTGCTTTTCCTGAAAGTAAAAAAGCACCTATTTCTGCATATTCCATAGACTGTATTACAGATATTCCACGGAAAGTACTACAACCAGTCAATTTCCGAACATGATTCCATAAGAAAGTATCACCCTAAAATTGGTACGCTGATCAAACTGATAAAAATGTGCACGAGGGTCTGATAGAGATAGGTGGTTATAAATCTGAATTATACCCAATCGTTTCCTAACTCCTACAATTACATCTGCTATTTTTTAAGCCGTTAATACACGGAGTGATCTAATTGCCTTAAATTAGGGATACTAATCAGTACCCGATAATAAAAGAGGTTAGGTTCAGTATCATCAAAGATGATCATTCGGATTGTAGTACCTATGTTGTACCAAAAGAATAAGGCTCTGAGGGTTATCGCCTCAAAGCCTTGTCTGTCTTGTGGTGTGGGGCGGAATCGAACCGCCGACACAAGGATTTTCAGTCCTTTGCTCTACCAACTGAGCTACCGCACCGTTGAAGTGTATTAATTTTAGAGGCGCAAAGATAGGGTTTTATCCTATTTCAGTTCCCATATTCACACAGGAACTTGATCCGCATCAGCTTGAGCTGTTCCAGGGAATAATTACTGTCTACCAATTCCTCCCTTGCAGTTACAAGGCTCGAGGTCTCGCAGCCCTTGAAATAATCGATGATCTCTTCCTGGGCATAATCATCCAGCTCCTCATCAATGCAATAATTGATGTTCAGCCGGGTGCCGCTGGCCACAATGGTTTCCATTTCTTCCAGCAGTTTGGTAATCGATAACTCCTTGTTCTTTGCAATGGTTTCCAGGGAAACCTTCTTGTCTATGTTCTGAATGATGAAAACCTTTAACCCGCTTTTGTTCACCACACTTTTCATGATAAAGTCATCCGGTCTTTCGATCTCATTCTCCCGGACATAATTGGCGATAAGGTCCACAAACTTCTTTCCGTAGCGCTGGGCTTTCCCCTTGCTTACCCCCTGAATTTTTTCCAGTTCCTCCACGGTGGTGGGATACATGGTGGCCATGTCTTCCAGTGAATTTTCCAGGAAGATGACAAAAGGAGGCAGGTTCAGCTCTTTGGCCACCTTACCGCGCAGGTCCTTAATCATCTCAAACAAGGCCGGATCCACCGGGGTGGAAACTGCCGTAGATTCCGTTTCCTCATCATCCCCGTTGGCATCATCAAACTGGTGGTTCAGGGCTACCAGGATGGAATAAGGCTTCTTGAGAAACTTATGTCCTTTTTCAGTAATCTTGAGCAGGCCATATTCTTCGATATCCTTTTCAATAAGCCCTTCAAGCATCATTTGCCGGATCAGGGAATTCCAGAAATGTTCGTCATTCTCCCTCCCCTCCCCGAACACGGAAAGCTTGTCATGCCGGAAGGTTTCAATCTTCGGGGTGGCTTTGCCGATGATCATGTTCACCACGTAATCAATGCCAAAGCGCTCATCCAGGGCATGAATGGTTTTCAACACCATGGAAACCCTAGTCTTGACTTCCAGCTTTTCCTTTGGATTCAGGCAGTTGTCACATTGTCCGCAGTTCTCCCGGTCATATTTTTCCCCGAAATAATGCAAAAGCACTTTGCGGCGGCATACTGCGCTCTCCGCATATGCAATCGTTTCATTGATGAGTTGTGCACCCATTTCCCGTTCACTGAGGGGCTTATCCCGCATGAGCTGTTCCAGCTTCTGCACGTCTTTATGGGAATAAAAACAGACACAAATCCCTTCTTTCCCATCCCTTCCCCCACGACCAGTTTCCTGGTAGTAATTCTCCAGACTCTTGGGAATGTTGTAATGGATCACGAAGCGCACATCCGGCTTGTCAATACCCATCCCAAAGGCAATGGTTGCCACGATCACTTCCACTTCTTCCCGCAGGAACTTATCCTGGCGTTTGGACCGGACAGCAGAATCAAGACCTGCATGATAGGCCACAGCCCGGATATTGTTGGCCACGAGCATATCTGCCAGTTCTTCCGTGGTTTTGCGGTTAAGGGTATAAATGATCCCGCTCTTTCCTTTGTGCAGGTGAATAAATTTGACTATTTCCCGGATGGTCTGGTCTTTTTTCCTCTTTGGCCTGATTTCATACTTCAGGTTCGGCCGGTTAAAAGAAGATATAAATATCTCCGGATTGCGCAGATTGAGGTTTTTCACAATATCGCTCTGCACCTTGGGTGTGGCAGTTGCCGTTAGAGCAATAATGGGTATGCTGCCGGCAATCTCATCGATCATTTCACGCAGCCGTCGGTATTCAGGCCGGAAATCATGGCCCCATTCGGAAATGCAGTGCGCTTCATCAACAGCCACAAAGGAAATATCCAGATCTTTGAAAAAGTCCAGGTTCTCCTGTTTGGTCAGGGTTTCCGGGGCCACATAAAGCAACTTGGTTGTACCGGTCACCAGGTCATTTTTTACTTTTTTAATCTGCACCTTGGAAAGGGTGGAATTCAGAAAATGGGCAATATTGTCCTTGCTGCTGTATGAGCGTACCAGGTCCACCTGATTTTTCATGAGTGCAATCAGGGGTGAGACAATCAGTGCGCAACCCGGGTTCAGCAAAGCAGGAAGCTGGTAACAAAGAGACTTGCCGCCTCCGGTTGGCATGATCACAAAAGTGTCTTTGCCGGCAAGGATGCTTTTTATGATTTTTTCCTGATTGCCCTTGAATGATTCGAATCCGAATTGCTCCTGAAGCGCCTCCCTTAAACTGAGTTTTTCAACTTCCATCACTTTGATAATTTTTACTTAATATAGGAAAATATCCGGATATATGAATTATTCTTTTCAATAAATTAATGTTTTTGGGGTCCGTGAAATTACTTAAATGCATTGAAAATGTCAATGAAGTTGAATGCACCATGGATTTTCAACTCCGGTTAAACGGATATAATAAGTAAAGAAAATATATGGAAAGTTCTGTTCCTAAGGGATTTGCAGGGAATGATTTTTGTTTTGTTAAAATTTCAGCCTAATGAGTAGGTTTGTAACCGCATGTTACCCGAAATGCAACCGGATATCCGAGGATCGGCCATTAAAACCCTTCGACTGGAAGCTGAAGCAATCCGGTCACTGGAAGATTATATCAATGAAGATTTTGAACAGGCTGTCCGACGCATAGCTTCCTGCCGGGGACGGGTGGTGATCAGCGGAATAGGTAAAAGCGCCATCATTGCCCAGAAAATCGTAGCCACCCTGAACTCCACAGGTACTCCCGCCATATTCATGCATGCAGCAGATGCCATTCACGGTGATCTTGGGACCGTGCAGCCGCAGGATGTGGTCATCTGTTTGTCCAAGAGCGGACAGTCTCCGGAGATCCGTGTGCTCGTTCCTTTACTGAAGAATCTCGGCAATCCGCTTATCGCCATTGTAGGCAATCCGGATTCCTACCTGGCCACCCATGCCGATTGGGTGCTGAACACCTCGGTTTCCCAGGAAGCATGCCCCAATAACCTTGCCCCAACCGCCAGCACGACGGCACAGCTGGCCATGGGCGATGCTCTTGCTGTTTGCCTGATGGAACTGAATGGGTTCACCACCCAGGATTTTGCTCGTTTTCATCCAGGTGGTACCATTGGCAAAAAACTATACCTGCATGTATCCGATCTGATCATCCATAATGAATTACCCCGGGTATCCCCTGGTAGTTCAGTCCGGGAGGTTATTTTTGAGATCACCGGAAAGCGGCTCGGCATCACCGCCGTCCTGGAAGAGAATAACAGGCTGACCGGAGTGATTACGGATGGTGATTTGCGTAGAATGCTCGAAAAAAACCCATGGGTCGAAGAACTGAAAGCCCGGGACATCATGAACACTTCGCCAAAAACCATACAACAGGACGAACTCGCAGTGAATGCCCTGGAAACCATGCGCCTAAGCAATATCACCCAGCTGGTTGTCCTGGATGGTGAAACTTATACGGGTATCGTACATTTACATGACCTGATTAAGGAAGGGATCATTTAACCCAATGCTGTAAGAACAACCGGATGAAACATAATTACTATGTAGCCATTATGGCGGGAGGGATCGGAAGCCGTTTCTGGCCTGTCAGCAGGACGGACATGCCCAAGCAGTTCCTCGATATCCTGGGCAGCGGGAAATCCCTGATCCAATGGACCTTTGAACGGTTTGCTTCTTTCATGCTCCCGGAAAACATATTCGTAGTTACTCATCACCAGTATGCAGCCATAGTAAAAAGCCAGTTAAGGCACCTCCCGGAATCCAATATCATCAGCGAGCCATCCCGGAAGAACACGGCAGCCTGTGTAGCCTATATTTCCTATAAAATCTCCCGGATGAATCCGCAGGCAAGCTTTATATGTGCCCCTGCCGATCACCTGATCATGGATGCAACTGCCTTCAATAAAGTCTGTATCGAAGCCCTTAACTTTGTAGATAGTCATAACGCCCTGATCACCCTGGGTATCACCCCTACCCGTCCCGATACTGGATATGGATATATCCAGTTTGAAACACAGGCCATAGCGGATAAGGTATACAAGGTGAAGACCTTCACGGAAAAACCGAACCTGGATCTGGCGAGGACCTTCCTGAAAAGCGGCGATTTCCTCTGGAACTCCGGAATCTTTGTCTGGAAGACCAAAAATATCCTGGCTGCCCTGAAAAAGCATCTTCCTGAAATGAATGAACTTTTTGAAGCGGATGCGGAAAGCCTGAACACGGAACTGGAGAAAGAAGTGATCGAAATGATCTATTCCCAATGCACCAATATCTCCATAGATTATGGTGTTATGGAAAAAGCGGATAATGTGTATGTCATCCCGGCTGACTTCGGATGGAGTGACCTGGGGACCTGGACTTCAGCCTATGAAAATATGGAAAAGGACCACCTGGGAAATGCCGTCTCAGGGAAAAATGTGATGATCATGGATTCTAGCCATTGCATGGTGAAAATACCCAGGGAAAAACTGGCTGTGCTGCAGGGGCTGGATGAATATATCATCATAGATACCCCGGATGTGCTCCTGATCTGCAAAAAGGACAATGAACAGCAGATTAAGGAATATGTCGCAGAGGTGAAACGCAACAAGGGCGACAAATACATTTAGGTAACAGATCTTGCCTACTCACGAACATAAACTCTTTCGCTCCAAGCTACCTCACAGCGGCACCAGCATTTTCGCTGAAATGTCCGCGTTAGCTATTGAATACCAGGCGATCAACCTGTCCCAGGGATTCCCGGATTATCCCATGAGCGATGAACTGATCGGGTTGACCTGGGAAGCCATGAAGGCCGGTTATAACCAATATGCCCCGATGCCAGGCTGGCCTGCGCTAAGGGAAGCTATCGCTGCCAAGATCCAATGGTTATATAAACGCCCTGTAAATCCCAGCACGGAGATAACGATTACCCCAGGAGGCACTTATGGGATTTATACGGCAATTACCACTGCGGTGCGGCCAGGCGACGAAGTGATCGTTTTTGAACCTGCCTATGACAGTTATATCCCCAATGTGGAAATATGCGGGGGAATTCCGGTCTGTATTCCTTTGAAATTCCCCGATTACCGGATTGACTGGGACCTGGTCCGGTCCAGGATCAGTTCCCGGACCCGGATGATCTTATTGAACTCTCCCCATAATCCCACCGGAATTGTATTCGGCGAACAGGACATCCTTCAGTTGATGTCCATTGTCCGGGGCACTTCAATCTGTCTGGTTTCGGATGAAGTGTATGAGCACCTGATCTATGATGGTAAGGAACACCTGAGCATGCTCCGTTATCCGGAATTGTTTGAGCGGAGTTTCGTGGTTTTTTCCTTCGGGAAGGTCTATCATAATACCGGCTGGAAAATGGGTTATTGCGTGGCTCCTGCCCCGCTGATGACCGAATACCGTAAAATACATCAGTTCCAGGCCTTTTCCTGCCATGCACCGGTCCAGGTTGCCCTGGCCTCTTTCATGAAAAACCGGGAATCCTATTTGTTCCTGCCCCAGTTCTTCCAGGAAAAGCGGGACCTGTTCCGGGACCTTTTGAAACAAACCCGCTTTGATCCGCTGCCCTGCTCAGGCAGCTATTTCCAGCTCGTCAAATATGACCGGATATCACAGGAAGGAGATAAGGCGTTTTCGGTCCGGCTCACCAAAGAACACCGGGTGGCCACTGTACCCTTATCTGCCTTTTATCAGGATGGCCAGGATGACCATGTGCTCCGGCTATGCTTTGCCAAACAATCCCAGACCCTGGAAGAAGCGGTCAATCGGTTGAAAAAGATTTGAATCGTATCCTTAAATGAGGTGATTTTGGGTATAAAATTCCATTAATCCTTATTTTTTTAATTTTCTTTTTCTATTTATTAGTTATAATTCACTGATAATCAATATTAACTTGATACTCTAGTATTCTACCATATAAATTATTTTATTAAATATGGTATTATGTATTGCACAGTAGTTTGAATATACATATCTTCGTGTTTTAAAGCTGTCAACATGACCATAGAAAACACCCAATCTCAGATGAAAAAAGGAGTGCTTGAATTCTGCATTCTATCCGTCATCCGGCAGGGAGAAGCCTATCCTTCAGATATCATTGAAAAAATGAAATTAGCCCAACTGGATATTCTGGAAGGTACCCTGTATCCCTTACTTACCCGACTTAAAAATGCGGAGTTTCTCACTTACCGTTGGGTGGAAAGCAATTCAGGGCCCCCCCGCAAATATTTTTCGATGACAGAAAAGGGACTTGCCTTTTTCAAAGAACTGGAAGACACCTGGAACCAGCTGGCCGGCGCAGTACATACGCTCACTACCCAATCTGCAAATCCTATCCCATAAATACTAAAGCTGAACTCAAAATGAAAAAAATCATCAATATCAATCTTTCTGGCAGGCTAATACCCATCGAGGATACTGCCTATGAACAGCTTAAAAATTACCTGGACAGCCTGAAACGACATTTTTCCAGGGAACAGGGAGGGGATGAAATCGTCAGTGACATTGAAAGCCGGATTGCCGAATTGTTTTCGGACATCCTGAAAAAAGGGGTGCCCTGCATCACAGATCAGGATGTGACCAGAATGATCGCTTCCATGGGCCGGCCGGAACAACTGGCAGATGAGCCCCTGTCCGAACCTGGTCCTCAGCCGGCCTCCGGTCAGGCTCCCCCGCATATCTCCGGGAAACGCCTGACCCGAAATGAAAATGACAAGTTACTTGGGGGCGTATGCAGCGGGATTGCTAATTATTTCAATATAGATCCCGTGATAGTCCGTATCCTGTTCGTGGTAATCACCATCGCCTGGGGTTCGGGAATACTGATCTATATTATTTTATGGGCAACCCTTCCCGGCATCCGGAATACTTTTTATACTCCCGTGAAGCATAAAAGGTTGTACCGGGACACAGAACACCGGGTAATAGCCGGAGTTTGTGGCGGAATAGGCAGCTACCTCAATGTGGATCCTGTCATTGTCCGTATTTTCTTTGCCCTTCCGATCATGGGCGTCATCTTTTTCAGCATACTCGATCATTTGTTTGTTCATAATTTTTTATTTGCGTTTTCTGTCGGATCATTACCTACCCTGATCCTGATTTATTTTATTCTCTGGTTTGCCGTCCCCAAGGCCATTACAGTTACTGAGAAACTCGAGATGAAGGGAGAGCGGGTGGACCTGCAGAACATCACCAATGCCATGAAGGAAGCTGCCGCAGATGAAAAGATACCGGATTCCCGGGGTGTCTACCCCGCTTCGCCGGTACTTCCAGGTCTGGAGAATCCTTCCCAGCATACCCAGTCTGTTCCACCGAGCCAGCCTGTATATTATCCTCCCCCGGCCTATCCCCGGAGAAGCACCCTGGGGAGTATCATCATCCTGCTGTTGAAAATACTGGCCTTCATTATACTTGGCTTCATCCTGGTGATCCTCTGTATTGCCCTAATTGCCTCGGCAGGAGCCTTGATGGGTGTTGCGGGTATTACCGGATTCTCCTTACCCTACCGCAGCATGCTGCTGAACACCGCCCTGCAGCATAATCTGGTATGGCCGGCAGTGTACCTTACCCTGGGAGTCCCCGTGGTAGCCATCATCTGGTTCTTCATCAGGCTCATCACCGGATACAAATCCAGAAATAAGGTAGTAGGCCCCCTGCTCGGAATTTTATGGTTAGGGGGGTTTTGTTGTGCGATCATTCTCGCTATTTCCCTGGCCAGGGGGTTTCAGATGGATTATTTCCTGACCCGTTCAGTACCGATCACCCAGCCTTCTGCGGGCAAGCTGATCATCCGCGAGGCGCAACAGCAGGTCCGTATTGGCGGAGGGTACCTCATGTTCGGAAACTTCATCAGGGTAGTAGATGATACTATTATTCTGAAGGATATCCGGCTGGATATTGAAAAAAGCCAGGATGACAGTTTCCGGGTAGATTTGGAAAATGCTTCCCGCGGAGGCTCCCTTTCCATGGCCCGTAACTATGCGGAAGATATCAGCTACCTACCCATTCAGGATGATTCCGTCCTCTATCTGCCCTCAGGGATTTCCATTCCCAAGACGGATGCTTACCGTAACCAGCGGGTAAGGGTGCGCATTTATGTTCCCCTGGGAAAGGAAATTCGGGTGGAACACCAGTTCAATGGGGTGGATGCGGAAAACTGGGTCGGGGACAATATTGATTACCAGATGACCCCAGCAGGACTAATAATGGACCATTCTTTGGATACCATGGATTCTATCCCCGAACCACATCAGTTTAAGAAGTCCCTTCATAGTCCCTATAGATATAAGGGTCCTCCGTCCAACCAGGTGGAGGACAGCGGAAGGACTTCGGCTTCTGGCCTTGGCCCCAGGATGGATGAGAATCTGGGCGTGCTTTTTTATAGCCTTTTTTAACCCCGCCCCGGGCCCGGGGGTTTTCCCAATCGGCGTGTTCAAATTGCGGCTTGGGGTGGGGGTTCAAGCTATTTATAGGTAGTTTTGCGGGGCTTTAATCCAGCTCCGGCACATGCGTAAAAAGGTCAACATTGCCCTGGTAGGCAACCCGAACAGCGGGAAAAGTTCTCTTTTCAATGCACTTACCGGATTGCATCAGAAAGTGAGCAACTTTCCCGGAGTGACGGTGGATAAAAAAACGGGGCAATCCAGGATCAACGAGCAGGTTTCCGCCAATATTATTGACCTGCCGGGAACCTATAGCCTCTATCCCAAGGGGGCCGATGAGCTCGTGACCTATGATTTGCTCCTTAATCCTTACAGCCCTGACCGGCCTGACATCATTATTATCATCGCGGATGCCTCTAACCTGAAACGGAACCTTATGTTCTGTTCTCAGATCATTGACCTGAAAATCCCTGTCATCATTGCGCTAACCATGCTGGATATTGCCAGCCGCAAGGGAATTGAAATTGACATAGATGGCCTGGGCCGTAAGCTGGGTGTTCCGCTGATTGCCATTAACCCCCGCAAAAACCGGGGAATGGCCTTGCTGAAAAAAGCCATTGGGCTGACCGCAGTGGAAAAATACCAGACTCCTGCATGGGATTTTATCGATACCAGGAGCCTGGCCCCGGTGGTGACCGATGAAATCAGGGCCAGCATTCCCTGTCACAGTGATTATGCGGCCCTGCATATTGCTGCGAACTTTGAAGAAATGGATTTTCTGAATGAAGGGCAGAAACTAACCGTCAACCGCATCCTCCGGGAAAACCATTTTAATAAGACCAGGGTACAGGGAGAGGAAATCATGCAGAGATATGCCCGGATCAAACAGATCATGTCAGGTACTGTGGCTGAAACCGATCCCCTGTACAAAACCCTGCTAACTGAAAAGATCGATAATATCCTGCTTCACCGGGTCTGGGGTTATCTTATCCTGCTGGGTGTGCTGTTTTTACTGTTCCAGAGTATTTTTACCCTGGCCAAATATCCCATGAACGGGATTCAATACCTGTTCAGCCTGCTGAGCGGTACGCTCAGCCATATCCTTCCGCAAGGCTGGCTGGCTGATCTCCTGGTCAACGGTATCATTGCCGGCATTAGCGGGATTGCGGTTTTTGTTCCGCAAATCATGATCCTGTTCGGCATGATTACCCTGCTGGAGGATACAGGGTATATGGCACGCATCAGTTTTCTCACGGACCGACTGATGAGACAAGTAGGGTTGAACGGCAAATCAGTCATGCCCCTGATCAGCGGGGTTGCCTGTGCGGTGCCGGCAATCATGGCTGCCCGGAATATTGAGAATAGGAAAGAGCGCCTGATCACCGTAATGGTCACTCCGCTGATGAGCTGTTCGGCCAGGCTTCCCATTTATACCATAGTTATCGCCCTGGTCATTCCGAACCATCAAATCCTGGGATTCCTGGGACTTCAGGGACTGGTAATGATGGGTCTTTACCTGCTGGGATTTGTCATGGCGATGATCGCGTCCCTGGTCATGAAGGTCTTCATCCGGATCAGGGAGAAAAGCTATTTCATCATGGAACTACCGGTTTACCGGGCGCCCAGATGGAAAAATATCGGGATGACCATGATTCAGAAAGGCCGTATTTTTATTACTGATGCAGGCAGGATCATTATCATCATCTCGGTCATACTCTGGTTTTTGGCTACCCACGGACCCTCAAACCGGATGCAGGCCCTGGATACCCACTATGCAGCTCTTTTCCGGGAATATCCTGCCCAGCAGGCTGCATTGGAAAAAGCCAGGCAATCCGACAGGCTTGCCTCCTCCTGGGCCGGCATCCTGGGCAAAGGCATTGAACCCGTGATCCGTCCCCTGGGATTTGACTGGAAGATCGGTATCGCCTTGATCACCTCCTTTGCTGCCCGGGAGGTTTTTGTGGGCACCATGGCGACCCTGTATAGTGTCGGAGAAAGCCCCCGGAAAGATTCTTCCACGTTGCGTCAAAAGATGAATGCCGCCAGGTGGCCTGACGGCCATCGCGTTTACACCCTGGCCTCCGGCCTGGCCCTGATGATCTTCTATGCTTTTGCCATGCAATGCATGAGCACCATGGCAGTCGTTTACCGGGAAACCTCGTCCTGGAAAATGCCATTGATACAGTTTTCTTATATGACCGGTCTGGCCTATCTGAGCAGCCTGGCGGTTTACCATCTATTCAGATAGGCCCTGTTTCCGGGATTTTCGTACCTTTTGATATGGCGTTATTTTTCCATAAAGTGGGTAATTTGGTGATGATCCTGTCTCTGTCTCTGTCCCTGTTCGCTTTACCGCTTCTTGCACAGCAAAAAATGGATTCTTTGGTCCTGATGAATGATTTGGCTGCCCTGAGATCCCGGGAGATGGATGGCCGGGTTACCGGAACGCCCGGCAGCCGGCAGGCCCAGTTTTATCTCATGGGGCGCTTTACCCAATCGGGACTCCTCGGATTTGATGGAAATTTTGAACAGCCATTCTTTTTCAGCTGGCAAGGCAGGCGGATCATGGGCACCAACCTGATTGCCTATATCCCGGGAAGCACAGATTCCCTCCTTTGTCTTTCCGCATCCTATGATGGGAAGGACAGCTTGGATAATGATCCGGGGAAAGTAGCTGGCATTTGTTCTCTTTTATCCATGGCGGGTTATTTTACCCAGCACCGGCCCCTGCATACCCTGATCATCATCGCGTTTGATGCATCAGCACAATTCGGGGCTGGATGGCAGGCCTTTATTGCAGGTTCCCCGGACCTCCTGAAAAAAACATTGCTGGAAATCGACCTGGATAATACCCTGACCGGGGAGGACGGAAAAGCATCCAGCTGCACTGGATCGCAGTCGGTCAGCCATTGGCTGGAGAAATTGGATGCAAATGAGATCCTTCATCAGGAAATCTGCACCGATACCATTAAACAAGGGATTCGTCAAGCTTTTACCCAGGCCCATATTCCCACCCTTCTTATCAAAGAAGGAAAAACTGCAGGATTCAATCCTTCTTCCTGGTACCAGTTTACTAATAATCTTACCCGCCTGGTGGTCCGGCTGGACCGCTTGCTGGCTCCCGGTACCCGGTTGCCCGGGGAACAACGGTGGATCATGCCTGGTTCCCCTGCAAAATGATTAAGGGCAGATCTTCCGTTGAAGATCTGCCCTTAATCCTGGACCCATTGGGGTTTACTGTTTTCTCCTGAACATGGTCAGCCATTTGGATTCCAGTTTTTTACCTGACCGGAAATCCACCATACCGTTGAATTGGGTGTTTGGCATGGATTGGATAAGATTCCTGCGTTCGTTTTCCGGGTTGACCAGCCTGGCTCCGGAAGTTCGGGCAAAGCTTCCTGTGGATATATAATTGAAAATTTTCACCAGGTTATCATCTGCAGTGTCACCCCAGGGGACATTCACATAATCTATGGCTTCCTGGTCAGGCGCAATGCCGCTATAGTATCCACCCTGACCCAGTGAATTCTTAGTTTCATAATCAATGGCATATAAATCCGCCAGGTATTGCAGATTACCGGAAGAATCATAATCACTGACCGGGAAATCAAAAAAGCCTACCGGTTTCCCGTATGTAGTATCCCCTACCAGCTTGATATTCATATAGGGCTTCAGGTTGTTTAGGGTAAGTTCACTGGCTGAAGCCGTACTGCGGCTGACAATAAAAAATACATTATCCAGGTTAAGGCTTCCTCCTCCGGTGAATAAGACCTGACTGGGAAGCCCAAGATTGGCTTCATTGGTGGTCAGTGCCGAATTATAATAATAATTATACATCACTTTTCCGGCTACGCTGGATGGAGCCAGCAGGCTATCGATATATTGGGAAGTCAGGACATCCCCTCCGCCATTATACCGGAGGTCCACAATGACATCCTTTACTCCGGCAGCTTCAAATTTGGCAAATTCATTATTCAGTACCCCCTGGGTCAGGGTGGCATTACCCGCACTGTCATACACACTGGAAAAAGTATAGAACACGAAGTATCCGACCTGTTTGCCGCTGATGGTATAAACAGAATCAAAGAGGATGGGATTCAGGTTATAAGTAGCCGTATTCAGGGTTATCGTGGTGGAGGTGTTGTCTGGTTTGAGGAAGGTAAAGCTGGAAGTGGGGGAATTATATACGGCATTCACTACTGTATTTGTATTTGTGCCGGATGGACCGTCATAGGAAATATTGGAGTTGCCGTTTACAGCCGTGATTTGCCAACCCCTCGTGATCCCGGCGAGCCCAGCCGGGGAATTCTTATCGGCATACAACACATACAGGTAGCTGTTATTGTTAATATCCAGGGCATAGGTAACCTGCATTCCAAAATTATTTTCCTGCCCATTCTGAAGCTGGTTCGCCACCGCCCCGGTACGATCCAGGAAGCTGTAGTGGTCATAGGGCAGTCCTGTCAGGGGATTCATCGCGAAAGCCTTCATGGTACTCAGCAGGCTGTCGGCATTGGCATAGATAGAATTTAACGGGTTAAGGGTGGGAATAGCGCTATTCCAGTAATAGGTGGGTAGCTGGTATGTGCTATCCCGGCCTCCATTCACGAAACTCACCTGCATGATGTGATACATCAGGTATTTCAGGGAATCTTCATTGGTTAAATTGGTTTTGCCCCCATTATTTGACCCGGAAGGATTGCTCCCGGTGTTCTTTTTTTTACATGATCCCAGGAACAGTAAACCCGAAATCAGTATGCCTATCAGGAGGCAGATATTTCCTTTCCTGAGGAAAATTTTCATAATGTTATATTTTTTTAATTTAAATTAAATATTAATAAGAACAAATTAAAAAAGATATATTGTTGCTTACGCGCAATATAATAGTTGGTTTAATACTGTTTTCGTGTGGGTTTGACTAGTAAAGAACGTACAATATACATTAATAGTTTAAAAAAATCTCCTGGATCCGCTTCAGGCCCTGCCTGAAATTTCCAGCATCCGGTCTATCGGTTTACGGGCAGCCCGGATCAATTCTTCACTGATTTGAACCTCCGGTGTTTCGTATTTAAGACATAAATATAATTTTTCAAGGGTGTTTAATTTCATATGCGGACAATCATTACAGGCACAAAGATTATCCGGAGGAGCAGGGATAAAGGTTTTTTCGGGGGAGTTCTTGATCATCTGATGAAGGATACCTGACTCAGTGACTACAATATATTCCAGACTGGGATCAGTCATAGTGAAGTGAAGGAGTCCTGTGGTGGATCCAATATAATCAGCGCAGTGCAGCACAGATTCTTCACATTCAGGATGGGCAATCACTCTCGCCTCGGGATGCCTTATTTTCAACCTGGTGATTTTTTCCAGGGAAAATAGTTCGTGGACCATACAGGATCCATTCCAGAGTACCATATCCCTTCCGGTTTTACGGATCAGGTAAGCCCCCAAATTTTTATCCGGGGCAAAAATAATTTTTTCATCCGGGGGTAAACTTTCAATGATTTTTTGTGCGTTGGAGGAGGTACAGATAATATCACTCATAGCCTTAATCTCTGCCATACAATTAATATAGGTAATTACTGTATATCCAGGATAACAATCAAGGAATGCCCTGAACGCCGGTGCGGGGGCGGAATCTGCCAGCGAACATCCAGCTTTCAGGTCAGGTAGTAATACTTTTTTATGGGGATTGAGGATTTTAGCTGTCTCAGCCATGAAATGCACCCCGGCAAATACGATCATATCGGCATTAGTCGCAGCTGCCTGTTGGGAAAGACCCAGGCTGTCTCCGGTGAAATCCGCAACATCCTGAATATCAGACTGCTGGTAATAATGAGCCAGGATAACCGCATTTTTCTCCTGCTTCAGCCGGCTGATTTCCGCCAACAGGTCAAGGGAGGGATCGGGTTCAAGGTTCGAATATCCGGTTTTATCCGGAATTTTTATATCCGCATCATCAACCATAATGATAATAATAATTCTTTTTAAAAATAAAAAATACTTACTACTAATAAGGAAGTGGATATGTGGATATTTATTTATCTATCCACTTGCAAAATTAAGGTATATTGATTTATCCCCTGGTTTAAACATACAATGCACAAATTTAAATGCGGCCAGCCGGGTGTCCGATCAGTTTATCCCCTGTTGGGGATACCTAACCCTGTGAATAAATGATTTTATTAACCAGTATGCAAAAATGGACAGACCAGGTGGAAAAAATTGATTTTTTCCACCTGGTCTGTGATCGGGGGATACTCCAGGGAGCAGGGATGTGGATTGATGTCGGTAATCTAAGGAGTAATCCCCCAAAAAA
>Ga0307374_10002480_pt1 | contig 32730 bp, 30 predicted proteins | sample OX3MG_FD_202532 | JGI IMG/M metagenome (GOLD analysis project Ga0307374, IMG submission 202532) | Soil microbial communities from Risofladan, Vaasa, Finland - OX-3 | ecosystem: Environmental > Terrestrial > Soil > Coastal area > Acid sulfate soil | place: Finland: Risofladan, Vaasa | collected... | reverse complement strand
CTCGTTCATCTACGTCCCGCCCAACGTCGTCGTCGACCAGCCGCTGCAGGCCTATTTCCGGATCAACGCCGAGAACATGGGCCAGTTCGAGCGGACGTTGATCATCGCTGACGTCGGCTCCCAGGTCCACTACATCGAGGGGTGTTCGGCCCCCGTGTACACCAGCGACTCCCTGCACTCCGCGGTCGTCGAGTTGGTGGCACTGGAAGGGTCACGGATCACGTACACCACCATCCAGAACTGGTCCAACAACGTCTACAACCTGGTGACCAAACGGGCCAGGGCCGAAGCGGAAGCCCATGTCGAGTGGATCGACGGGAACATCGGCTCCCGGCTGACCATGAAGTACCCGTCGGTGTACCTGATGGGTCCGAAGGCTTCTGGCGAAGTGCTGTCGGTGGCCTATGCCGGAGCCGGGCAACACCAGGACGCGGGGGCGAAGATGGTCCATGCCGCACCGGAGACCACGTCGACCATCGTGTCGAAGTCCATCTCCAAGGATGCCGGCATCACCACGTACCGGGGCCTGGTCCATGTGGACGAGGGAGCCAAGCACGCCAAGAGCTTCGTGCGGTGCGACGCCCTCCTCCTCGACGACACCGCAGTATCCGAGACCAAGCCGTACATGGAGGTGGCCGAGCGGGACGCCCGGATCGGCCACGAGGCCACCGTGTCCAAGGTGGGGGACGACCAGCTCTTCTATCTGATGAGCCGGGGCCTGTCCGAGACCCAGGCCATGGGAATGATCGTCAACGGGTTCATCGAGCCGATCACCCGCACCCTGCCGATGGAGTACGCCGTCGAGTGGAGCCGATTGATCGAGTTGCAGATGGAAGGCTCGGTCGGCTGACACCGCCCGGGTGAGGGTGGTGACCGATCGGCTCCGGACAGCGGTCGTCGGGTCGGTCGTCGGGTCGGTCGTCGGCATCCGAGCGGTCAGAAGGGCAGAATGAACTCATGCCGATGAGGGAAGAGTGCAAGCACTTTCAGAGCCGGACCTACGACTCGGGGGAAGTGGCGAGGTTCTGCATCCTCGATCTGGCTCCTGAGGCACCCTGGAAGTGCCCGGAGGACTGCCCGTCGTACGCCCCGCGTCTGGCTGACGTCGGCTGGTCCCACGGCTCGCTGGTCGAACCGAAGCTCGAGCCCATGCCCGACGTGCCCGGGGAGGAGGCGGCCGCACTGCTCGACCAGGCCGAGAACATCATCAACGCCGTCGGGCCCGAGGTGTTGGCCGATGTGCGCGAAGAGGACGAGCGCGAGTCGCGCCACGGGAACCGGTGGTGGCGCCGGAAGCGCTGAGCAACCCGATGCAGGGTGCCCCGCCGCCGCCCCTCGGCCGGGTCAGGTGCCGGTGAACGTGGCGGGGCGCTTCTCGAGGAACGCCGTCATCGCCTCGGTGAGGTCGTCAGAGGCCAGGAACCCGGCGTTCCACGTGGCCACGAACTCGAGGCCCTCGGCCACCGATCGGCCCTCGCTCGCGGTGAGCACCGCCTTCGTCCCCTGAACGGCCAGGGGTGAGTTGGCTGCGATTTCCGCCGCCATGGCCCGAGCTTCGTTGAGGGCGCCGTCGGCGTCGGCGCTGACATGGTTCACCAACCCGATCGATGCGGCCCGGGTGGCCGTGATGTCCTTTCCGGTGTAGGCCAACTCGGCCACATGACCCTTGCCGATGATGTGGGACAGCCGTTGCAGGCTTCCCAGATCGGCCACGATGGCCACTTTGGCTTCGCGCACCGAAAAGACGGCGTCCGTGCTGGCGACGCGAATGTCGCACGCCGAGATCAGATCCACGCCGCCACCGATGCAGTAGCCGTGGACGGCGGCGATGACGGGTAGCGGGCAGTCGGCCACTGCGGTCACCGAGGCCTGGAGGCGCTGGATCTCCGATCGGGCCGAGCGGGCTCGGGCCGCCATGGAGGGTAAGGAGCTTGCAGCGGCGGGGCTTCCCTCGCCACCCGATGGCCCGGTCAGGCCGGTCAGGCCGGTCAGGCCGGTCATGGCCACCAGGTCCAGCCCGACCGAGAAGTGTGGGCCGCGGGCCGCCACCACCACACATCGAATCGCCGGGTCCGATCCGATGGTGGACATGGCCCGGGGGAGGTCGGTCCAGAAGGCCGGCCCCATGGCGTTGCGCTTCTCCGCCCGGTCGAGCCACAGGGTGGCGACGGGGCCGTCGACCTCGATGGCGAGGACATCGGAGGCGAAGGAAGAGGCGGATGAATCTGGCGACGATGGAGGCATGGCCAGAGCGTAGGTCGGGGGCATCCCGATCGCGGCGCCCGAGTGGGGCTGCCGATTCGGGCAGGTAGCATGGGCCCTGAGGCTCGTCGATCGGGCCTCCTTGCGCGAGAGGCTCCTGTTCTGACCACCTTCACCTCCGAATTCGCCGCCGGCCTGCCCGGGCTTCCGTGGTTGCAGCGACGGCGCTCGGCCGCGGCAGAAGCCTTCTCCTCGTCGCCTCTCCCCAGCGAGAAGGACGAGGTATGGCGGTACAGCCGGATCGACCAGTTGGACCTCGACCGGTTCCATCCGGTCGGAACGGCGTCGCAGCGCACCACCGATGGGCCCGGGCCGTCACCATCCGACCGCATCCACTCGTTGGTGAGCAGCATCGGGCCCCGGTCCGGACTGGTCGTCACCATCAACGGTGTGCTGGCCACCGTCGCCTCTGCCGCGGGCGATGACCTCCTGTCCCTGGGCCGGATCACCGAACGGGAGGATGGAGAGGCACTGCTCGGGTCGGTGGTGACGGACCGGCGTGACTTCCTACTGCTCAACGAGGCATTCGCCGTCGATCCCCTCATCATCGACATCGCTCCGCACGCCACGATCGAGGATCCCGTCGTCGTGGTCCACGTCGTGAGCGGTGCCGGTGGCGAGGCAGTGTTCCCCCGGACGGTGATTCGGGCGGGAACCTCCTCTCGGGCCGGCGTGATCGAGATCGTGGTCGACATCGACGCGGGTCTGCTGGTCGACCTTCCTTCCTCCTCCGAATCGTCCCCGCCCTCGGCGACGGGTTCGGCTCCCCGAGGGCTCGAGCACCTCGTGGTGCCGGTGACCGAGCTCGAGGTGGCTGATGACGCCACGCTGTCGTTCGTGAGCGTGCAGTCGTTGGGCCCCGACACCTGGCAGCTGGCTCATCAGGGCAGCACCATCGGGGCCGGCGCCACGCTCCAGAGCTTTGCCGTGGCCCTCGGCGGAAGCTACGCCCGGCTCCGGACGGACTCGGCCCTCCAGGGTGTTTCGGGAACCAGCCTGCTCCGGGCGGCGTTCATCGGACGGGACGACCAGATGCTCGACTTCCGGACGCTTCAGGATCATCTGGCGCCCCGCACCACCAGCGATCTCCTCTTTATGGGCGCGGTCGCCGACCATTCCCACTCGGTGTACAGCGGGCTGATCCGGGTCCGGCGGGGTGCCATCCGCTCGGACGCCATGCAGACCAATCACAACCTGGTGCTGGACGAGGGCGCCCATGCCGATTCGGTGCCCAACCTCGACATCGAGGAGAACGACGTGAAGTGCAGCCACGGATCGACCGTCGGGCCGGTGGACGAGGATCAGCGCTACTACCTCGAGTCTCGGGGCATCGAGCCCGACGTGGCCGAGCGGCTTATCGTGGCCGGGTTCTTCGAGGACATTGCCAACCAGGTGCCGATCGCCGGCACCCGTTCGATGATCGGTCGTGCCCTCGCCGACCGGACCGGAGTACACGATGTCTGAGCCTGCGTCGGCGGCAAGCTCCACGGGGACGGTCCGAGTCTGTGCCCGCGATGACCTGGCGTCGGGCGAGGCCCGGCGATTCGACGTGGCCGGGCTGCGCGTGGCTCTGGTCCGAATTGCGGACGACTTCTACGCCGTCGGTGACCGTTGCAGCCATGAGGACTACTCATTGGCTGAGGGTGAGGTGTGGGCGGGCGAGTGCGAGATCGAGTGTTCCAAGCACGGATCGACGTTCGATCTCCGTACCGGTGAGCCGTGCTCACTTCCGGCCACCAAACCGGTTCCGGTCTACGAGCTGGTCGTCGAGGGTGATGATGTCTCGGTGGTAGTCCCGTGAGCACCGGCGAGCTGTGCATCGAGGGGCTCCGGGCGGGAGTTCCCGGGCGCGAGATCCTTCGGGGTGTGACCCTCACCGTGCGAAGCGGCGAGGTGCATGCGGTGATGGGGCCCAACGGGTCGGGCAAGAGCACCCTCGCCCACGTCCTGATGGGCCGACCGGGGTACGAGATTCTGGACGGCTCGGTAACCCTCGACGGTGTCGACCTGCTGTCCCTACCCACCTGGAAGAGGGCGCGGGCTGGCCTGTTCCTCGGGATGCAACATCCCATCGAGGTGCCCGGGGTGTCGTTGGTCCGGTCGTTGACGGCCGCCCGTCCCGCAATCCCCACCGATGAGGCCGTCGCCAACGGCGCCACGGGCGGGGCCGGGACCGACATGGCGGAGCGTCTCCGGGCGGAAGCACTGCGGATCGGTTTCGACGAGCGATTCCTCGATCGGCCACTGAACGTCGATCTGTCGGGCGGGGAACGCAAGCGCAACGAGACGCTCCAGCTGGGTGTGCTCCGGCCCCGCTTTGCCGTCCTCGACGAGATCGACTCGGGTCTCGACGTGGACGCCCTGAGCGCTGTCGGGAGGCGCGTGCAGGAGGCCACCACGGAATGGGGGCTCGGCGTGTTGGCCATCACCCACTTCCGCCGTCTGCTCGACGTGTTGCACCCCGACGTCGTGCATGTGCTGTCCGACGGTCGCGTGGTGGCGACCGGAGGGAGCGAACTGGCGGAAATCGTCGACCGGACCGGGTACGCCGCCTACGGCTGAGAACACCGACGGCTCGACCCGCCACCTGGGAGTTGGTCTCGGTTGCTAGCGTCTGCCCATGGCCCGCCGAAATCGTCGACGAGGTGGCGCGCACAGTGCATCGCGCAAGGGGGACAGCTCGCCGGGTAGCCCTGTCGCCGGCGCCAAGGGTGCCGACAGTGGCGGCGAAGCTCCGCCGACCGCATCTGAGCTTCTGGCCGTAGACGCGGCGACAACGACCGACACCCCATCGGAGCTTCTGGCCGTAGATGCCACGGCGACCGACACCGGCACGATGATGAGCCGGAAGGATCGGAGGGCTGCCGGTCGAGGGGCAGCCAACGACCACGGGCCGGACCGGGCGGCGGGCCCGACGGGGAAGCGTCGGAAGCGGAGGCGGTGGCTCGACCGTGTGCTTCTGGGATCGATCATCGTGGTCGTGCTGGCCCTGCTGACCGTCGGGACCAGCTACGTCTACGTGCAGTACCGGTTCAATCAGGTGGCCAAGGTCACGGTCAAGCACCTGAAGCCGGCACCGGCAGGCCAGCCCTTCAACGTGCTCCTCATCGGGTCGGACTCGCGCTCCGGCGAGAGCACGGCGGACGCTGCCCATTTCGGATCCGCGACAATCAACGCGGGCCAGCGAAGCGATGTGGTGAAGATCGTGCACATCGTCCCGGCCACGGGCCAGGCCAGCGTGCTCTCGATCCCGAGGGACACCATGGTCACCGTGGCCGGTAACACCAGCTCCATCGGCAAGTACGACCGGATCAACGCCACCTACGACGTGGGCCCCGACCAGTTGGTCCAGACCATCGAGGCCAACTTCGGCATTCCGATCGAGCACGTCGTGCAGGTCAACTTCGCGGGGCTGAGGGGCGCGGTCGATGCCATCGGCGGGATCAACGTCAACTTTCCGTATCCGGCCAAGGACGCCTATACCGGTCTGAACGTCACCCAACCGGGCTGTCAGATGCTCAACGGCGGGTACTCCCTGGCACTGGCCCGCAGCCGTCATTACGAGTACGAGCGGAACGGGTACTGGCAGTTCGACGGCACGAGCGACTTCGGGCGGATCCAGCGCCAGAACGCATTCCTGCGAGCGGTCATCAATCAGGCCGAGGCCAAGTACAACCCCCTCACGTTGAATGCCTTCATCGGGTCGGTGGTCCAAGGGGTGACCGTGGACTCCACATTCTCGGTTGGCGACCTGATCTCGCTAGCTCGCCAGTTCCATACGTTCTCGTCCCAGTCGCTGGCCACGGCCACCCTGCCGACCTACGACGCATACTCGTCGGAGTTCGGCTACCTGGGAGCCGTGCTCTACGTGCAACAGCCCCAGGCCAATCAGGTGATCACCCAGTTCCTTGGGCAGCCTCCTGATGCCGCCTTCACGCCACCACCCGGACCCTACGGCGTCGTTCCCACCACGACGACCACGACGACCGTGCCGTCGACGCCATCGACCGGAGGCTTCGCGCCAGCGACGTCGAGCTCCTCGAGCACGACCACGTCCATCGAGACCGATTTCAATCCCACGCCCTGCTGAACCGGGCAGAGGTTCTCCAAGGGGTGCGCAACCAGCCATGCATTGCGAGCGCCGTCGGCGTCCCGCGACCCGACGCCCTCGGTGCTCTCAGTGCTCTCAGTGCCTTCAGACGATCAGGCGGGCGATTCGATCTCGTCGAGGCCTTGGGCCAGCGTGTTCCAGCTCAGCGTGGCGCATTTGATGCGCACGGGGAATTTGACGACACCCTGCAGGGCAGCGAGCTCGCCCAGGGCGTCGATGTCGATGACTTCGGGTTCGATCGATTCGACGTCCGCCTGATCGTCCGATGAGCTGCCGTTGGCCGAGGGCAGGGTGGATTCGTGAATGGACATCATTCCCTTGAAGGTGTGAATGAGCCCGCGGACATCAGGCACCGGCTTTCCCTTGACGGCGGCTGACATCAACGAAGCGGACGACTGGCTGATCGAGCAGCCCGTTCCGGCGATCTTGATATCTGAAACCACGTCGTCCTTGACCTCCAGGGTCACCACGATCTCGTCGCCGCACAAGGGATTGAATCCCTCGACGCGCTGAGCCGGGGGTGACTCCAGCTCGCCCCGATTCCGAGGGGAGCGGTAGTGGTCGAGGATGATCTCGCGGTAGAGATCTTCGAGCCCTGGCATCAGCGAGATCGGTCCATCGCGCCGGACGCTGACAGGCCGACCGGCCGGGTGCGGTGGGTGAAGGAACAGTGGTCCACTGCCTCAGAGTACCGTCCCGTGCTCATCGGAAGAACGCTCCGGCCTCGGCCAAGGCATCGGCCAAGGTGTCGACGTCCGACTCGTCGTTGTAGAGGGCAAAGGAGGCACGGGCGGTGGCATTGATCCCGAGTCGACGCATCAATGGCTTGGCGCAGTGGTGTCCGGCCCGGACGCAGACGCCGTACTGATCGAGGACCTGGGAGATGTCGTGGGGGTGTACATCTCGATAGGCGAACGATACGACCCCACCCCGGGCCGATGGGTCGGCCGGCCCGTAGATGCGGATGTCCTCGCCGAACCGTTCCTTCAGGGTGCACAGCGCATAGGTGGTCAGTGAGATCTCGTGGGCCCGCACGGCATCCATCCCAACGGCGTTCAGATAGTCGACGGCGGCGCCCAGTCCGATCGCCTCGGTGATCGGCGGGGTGCCGGCTTCGAAGCGCCAGGGGACCTCGTTCGGGGTGAATCCGTCCTTGCGGACGTCGAGGATCATCTCGCCGCCACCGAGGAAGGGAGGAAGGTCTTGCAGCAGTTCGTTCCGGGCCCACAGGACACCGATGCCGGTCGGACCGAGCATCTTGTGCGCGCTGAAAGCCAGAAAGTCCACACCCAGATCGCCGACGTCGGTCGGGACATGGGGCACTGACTGGGCCCCGTCGGCCACGACCACCGCGCCGGCAGCGTGGCCGGCCTCGGCGATCCGGCGGATCGGATTGAGGGTGCCGAGCACGTTCGACATGCAGGTGACTCCGACCAGTTTCGCACCCGCCACCAGCTGTTCGAGATCGTCGAGCAGCAGTCGCCCGTCGTCATCGATCGGGATCCACCGGATGGTCACACCCAGATCACTGGCCAACATGTGCCACGGGACGATATTGGCATGGTGCTCCATTTCGGTGAGGACGATGGTGTCTCCCGAATGGAGATGGGTACGACCCCATACGTGAGCGACCAGGTTCAGCGCCTCGGTGGCGTTCTTCGTGAAGACGATCTCACGTGCCGGGTTGGGAGCCCCGATGAAGCGCCCGACGTTGTGACGCGCCGCCTCGAAGCGCCGAGTCGCCTCCTCGGCGATCGAGTACACCCCGCGATGTACGTTGGCGTGGGTGGTCTCGTCGTACTCCCGCATGGCGTCGAGCACCTGCACGGGTCGCTGTGACGACGCGGCCGAATCGAGATAGGTGATGGGATGACCGTGCACCTCGCGGGCCAGCAGGGGAAAGTCCTTGCGGAGCGTGGCGACGTCCAACCTGGTCGCGGCATCGTTCAGTTGCGCCATGCGTCGTACCCTTCGGTCTCGAGGGTCTTGGCCAGTTCGGGTCCACCTTCGGCCACGATGACGCCGTCGACGATCAGGTGGACGCGGTCGGCCGCCAGCTCATCGAGCATGCGCTGATAGTGGGTGATCACCAGTACGCCCAGATCGGGTCGCGTCTCCCGCACGGTGTGCACTCCGCGGGCCACGGTGCGAAGGGCATCGACGTCAAGCCCCGAGTCCGTCTCATCGAGAACGGCGAGCTCCGGCTCGAGGATGGCCATCTGGAGGATCTCGTTCCGCTTCTTCTCGCCACCGGAGAAGCCGTCATTGAGGTGACGCTCACCGAATGCCGGGTCCATGCCCAGTTTCTCCATCCACTCCATCATCATCAGTCGCACCTCGAGGACCGACATGTCGATCCCCTTCCGGGCCGAGAGTGCTTGACGGAGGAATTGGATGACCGGTACGCCACCGATCGACTCGGGCTCCTGAAAGGCGAGGAAGATCCCGGCCTTGCCTCGGACGTCGGTCGGCCATGCCGTGATGTCCTCCCCCCGGAAACGGATCGTTCCTGAGGTGACCTCGTACGCCGGATTTCCCAACAGCACGTTGGCCAGGGTGGATTTTCCCGATCCGTTGGGTCCCATCAAGGCGTGCACGCGGCCGCATTCGACGGTCAGATCCACACCCCGAAGGACGGCCGTGCCCTCGACGGAGGCGTGAAGGTCCTCGATCTGGAGCAGCGGTGCAGCGGGGGCCGCACCCTTGTCGGATTTCCCCTCGGACTCGTGTGGCACGACCCGATCTTAGCCCGAATCAGTAGTTTCTCCTACGGGAATAGGGAGAATCCGGGCGTCGCCGGATGGAGGGTCCGGATTACTCGTGTGACCAGGTCAGCCGGTACGGTAACCGGATGGCCGACCCGTGGAACTTCGCCGGGCCCGTGACCCAACTCGACGCTACCGCCAGCGTGGTCACCCTGGTCGACGAGTCGACGTTCGCCATCAGCGGGAGCGCCGGCGACATGTCGGTCGGCGCGGCACAGGGTCTCTTCGTCCGGGACACCCGGATTCTCTCGAGGTTCGAAGTGCTGGTGAGCGGCATCAGAACCGAACCACTGGCCGCGGTGACCGACGATCCCTTCTCCGCCACCTTCGTGTCCCGCTGCCTACCCGCTCCCGACCTGGCCGACTCGACCCTGATGGTGTTCCGGTCCCGCTATGTGGGCCAGGGCATGCGGGAGGACCTCACCATCCGGAACTTCGCCGACGATCCGGCTCACTGCACCGTCGAGGTCTTCGTGGGGTCCGATTTCGCTGACCTCTTCGCCGTCAAGGAAGGTCGGGTCGGAGCCAACCCGAGCAACAGTCAGATCGAGGCTTCGGTGAGCCAGTCTGCGAGCCAGTGGGTGACCGGACAGCGGGCAGCGGGACCCGAGGGGTCCGGCCCCCCGGCCACGGTCACCTACACCTATCGCCGGGGAACCGTGGTGCGAGGCGTCGAGATCAGATTCAACGGACCGACCACGCTCACCTCGGAACGGGCCCTGTTCGAGGTGACCGTGCCCGCTCGAGGCGAATGGACCACGTGTGTCGAGATCGGTCCGGTCTTCGACGGGGTCGCTGTCGACCCGCGCTATCGCTGCGGCGAATCCGTGGACCGGGCGACACCCAGCGAGCGACTGGCCCAATGGAGGCGACAGGTTCCTCAGGTCGAGACCAGCCATCCGGGGTTGAAGGAAGTGATCGCCCGCAGTGCCGAGGACTTGGGCGCCTTGCGGATCTTCGATCCTGACTACCCGGAACGGGTGGTCGTCGCCGCGGGTGCGCCCTGGTTCATGACCGTGTTCGGCCGCGACTCGCTCCTCACCGCGTGGATGGCCTTGCTGGTCGACCCGGACCTGGCCCGCGGGGTACTCCAGACGTTGGCTCGCTTTCAGGGCAAGGACGTCGATCCCCGGCACGATGAAGAGCCGGGCCGCATCCTGCACGAGATGCGCTTCGGGGACGCCGCATCCCTGTCCCTCGGCGGCGGGAGCATCTACTACGGGACTGCCGACGCCACCCCACTGTTCGTCATGCTCCTCGGAGAGATGCGGCGTTGGGGGGTCGCCCGCGAAATGGTCGACGAGCTCCTGCCCAACGCGGTACGGGCCATCGAGTGGATCGAGCAGTTCGGCGATGCCGACGGCGACGGCTACGTCGAGTACCGACGATCCACGGATCGGGGACTGGCCAATCAAGGTTGGAAGGACAGTTGGGATGGCATCCGGTACTCGGACGGCAGGGTTGCCGAGGCCCCCATCGCCCTGTGCGAAGTGCAGGCCTATACCTACGGTGCCTACCTGGCCAGCGCCCACTTCGCCTTCGAAGTCGGTGACACCGTCACCTACGACCGGTTCCGGACCAAGGCTACCCAGCTGAAGGCGGCGTTCAACCGCGACTTCTGGTTGGAGGAACAGGGCTGGTTCGCCGTGGGGCTGGATGCAGACAAGCGCCCAATCGATTCGTTGACCTCCAACATCGGCCACTGCCTGTGGACCGGCATTGTCGACGAGGACAAGGCCCACCGGGTGGTGGAGCGGTTGGTGTCGCCGTCCATGTTCACCGGTTGGGGGGTTCGGACCCTCTCCAAGGACAGCGGTGGCTACAACCCGATCAGCTATCACTGCGGCTCGGTGTGGCCACATGACACAGCGATCGTCGCCGCCGGCCTGGCCCGGTACGGCTACGACGGAGCAGCGCAGAAGTTGATCTTCGGACTGTTGGACGCCGCCCAGGCCCAGGGTGGCAGGCTCCCCGAGCTGTTCAGCGGACTCGACCGTGGGGAGCTGACCGTGCCCGTCGGCTACCCGACGTCCTGCTCCCCGCAGGCGTGGGCCGCGGCATCCCCGCTCCTGTGCCTCCGAACCCTCCTTCGACTGGACCCATGGATTCCGTACGGGAAGACCTGGCTGTCACCCAACCTCCCCGAAGGCATCGGCTACCTCAAGGTCGACGGGATCCCGTTGGCCGGGTCGCGGGTCACGATCGAAGTGGGCTCAGAGGTGCCTGGCGGCGTCGAGGTGAGCGGACTGTCCCCCGAGATCGAATTGATCAGGGAGCCCCGACGGCCCTCGACCGCCGTGTGAGGACCGCGTTGCGAGGACTGCTCATATCCTCGTGAATGTACCGCTCACCAACCACGGTCGATCCACTCGTCGAGATGGGGGGACTCCTCACCGATGGTGGTTCCGGCACCGTGTCCGGGGAGAACCAGCGTGTTGGGATCGAATGTCGCGAACAGTCGTCCCTCGATGGATTTGATGATGGTCGAGAAATCGGAGTGATCGAACGAGGTGTTACCGGGACCACCGGGAAACAACGTGTCCCCGGTGAACAGCAACGGGGTGCCATCGACGGTGAAGCACATGGAGCCGGGGGTGTGGCCCGGTGTGGCGATGGTCCCGATCCGCAGCCGGCCGATCTCCAGCACGGAGCGGTCTTCGAGCACCTGGTCGTAGGACGGGAGCATGTCGGCGTCGGCGGCGGTCACGGCAACATCGATTCCGGCGTTGCGTACTGCTTCCACAGCTTGGATGTGGTCCCAATGGCCATGGGTCTCGACCACCTGACGAACCGAGAGGGCCTGGCACAGCTCCAGCAACTTGTCATGCTCGTTGGCTGCGTCGATCAGCAGGGACTCGCCAGTCGAGCGGCACCGGACGATGTAGACGTTGTTGTCCACCGGGCCGACCACGAGTCGATGGACCTCGACCGCGGTGTCCTCGTAGTCAATGATGGTTGTCGGCACTCCCTGGGGACCTTTCCGCGACTCGGTTGATCTTGCGGACCAGCGTAGTTGGCGGCCTCGTCCCGTTGGTCAGGATCCATCGGGTTCTGGTAGACAGACCTGGTAGACAATGGCGGCAGATGTCCTCATGTCGGGGACCGCCAGGGGATGGAGAATCAGGATGAACTTCGCCTTCAGCGAGGAGCAGGACGAGCTTCGCAAGTCGGTCCACCGGTTCCTCGAGGACAAATCGCCCGAGACCGAGGTCAGACGATTGATGGAGACCACCGACGGCTACGACCCCGCGGTCTGGGCCCAGATGGCCGAACAGCTGGGCCTGCAGTCACTCACCATCCCCGAGCAGTTCGGTGGATCGGGGTTCACCTATGTCGAGCTCATCGTGGTGCTGGAGGAGATGGGTGCCGCACTGTTGTGCGCCCCGTTCTTCTCGACCGTAGCCCTGGCCGCCAACGCTCTCCTCACGTCGGGGGATCAGAGCGCTCAGGAGTACCTCCTGCCCGGCATCGCCACCGGCGAAACCACCGGCACGTTGGCTTTCACCGAGGACTCCGGGCGTTGGGATGCCGACGGGATCACACTCGCTGCCGCCCCGTCGGGCGAGGGTTGGGCCCTCAACGGCCACAAGTCATTCGTGATCGACGGCCATACCGCAGGGTTGATTCTGGTGGTGGGTCGGACCCCGGCCGGACTCTCGCTCTTCGGCGTGAAGGGCGACGCCGACGGGCTCACCCGTACCCCGTTGGCCACGATGGACCAGACCAGAAAGCAGGCGCGGCTGGAGTTTGCCGACACGCCGGCGTGGCTGATCGGGACCGACGGCGGAGCCGAGCCGGGCCTGTCCAAGACGCTGGACCTGGCCGCGGTGGCCCTGGCCGCCGAGCAGGTCGGTGGAGCACAGCGGTGTCTCGACAGCTCGGTCGAGTACGCCAAGACCCGCATCCAGTTCGGCCGGCCTATCGGGAGCTTTCAGGCCATCAAGCACAAGTGCGCCGACATGCTGTTGGAGGTGGAGTCGGCGAAATCGGCTGCCTACTACGCCGGGTGGGCCGCGGCGGAAGACTCCGACGAGCTGCCGGTGGTGGCCAGTCTGGCCAAGTCCTACTGCTCGGAGGCGTACTTCCACGCTGCCGCCGAGACGATCCAGATCCACGGTGGCATCGGTTTCACCTGGGAGCATCCCGCCCACCTCTATTTCAAGCGGGCCAAGTCGTCGGAGCTGATGCTGGGAGACCCCTCCTACCACCGGGAGCTGCTGGCGCAGCGCATCGGCATCTGAGGCCCGGACCTGTGCCCAACACCCCCCTCGAACTGGCGTAGCGTCTCGTCATGCCCAATGCCAGAGAGATGATCGGGTGGCTGTTGCTGGTGATGCTGGCCGTGGTCGGTGCCGGAGCGGCGGTGGTGGGGATCGTCCAGTCACCCAATTCGGCTCCTCTGCCAGAGGCGGTCAAGAACACGCTGGCCGCCCGGAGCTACTCCGAGGTCCTCACGGAGAGCATTCCCCAGGGCAAGCAGACCGACTACCTGGTGTGGCAGGCCCCCGATCGACTCGGTGGCTATATCGTCCACAATGGAAACAAGCGAACCTATGTCTACGTCATCGGGACGGCGGAGTACACGAGCGCCGCGGTAGGGCCCGGGACCTCCACCAACAACCTCGTGTTCACCAAGCGGGCAGCTCCTGCGGGAGGTGCTGCCGTACTCGATCCGGCACGGGGCTATCTCCCCTATGCCGGTGAGGCGAAGAATGTTCAGAAGTCCGGCGACACCTACTCGTTCACCCTGACCCAGACCTCCCAGCAGGGAACCACCCAGACCGGAGTGTTCACCTACCAGGTCTCGGGACAGTACGTCTCGGAGTTCAACCTGACCGTGAACACCGAATCGGTGCAGCTGGTCATCTCCCAGGTGGGTACGTCGCCGCCGGTTGCTCTGCCCTCGGGGGCCAGAGTGGTCACCGCTCCTGTCGGTTCCTCGGGAACCGCCGGGTAGCGGACACTCCGCCGGCAGTCACTCGCCGGCGATCGCCGGGTGTCCGGGTTCGGGATCCTCAGCGTCGGCGATGCCCTCGTCAATGGCCAGGCGCAGCAGTCGGGCGTTCTCCAGCGGGTCGGACGCTTCGGTGAGCCATCGAACGACCACGAAATGGCGAGCACCGGCAGCGATCATGGGCTCGACGGTGACCGGATCGACGCCACCGGTGATCCATACCGGCCACGGGGCGCGCCGCACCGCCTCCCGCACGTAGCCGATGCCGGTCCCGGGGCGACCGGGCTTGGTGGGAGTGGCGGTGACCGGACCGGCGGAGATGTACTCGACCGGGACCGGCCCTTCGCCGTCGATCCCGATGGCGGCATCCAACTCGGCCGGAGCATGGGTCGACAACCCGACGATCGGCTCGCCACCCATGATTCCCCGAGTGGCAGCCGGGGACATGTCGTCCTGTCCTACGTGGACCCCGTCGGCGCCGATCGAGGCCGCGAGATCCGGCCTGTCGTTGAGGATGAACGGCACCTGATGGTCGGCACACACTCGCTGGAGCGAGGTGGCCCTTCCCACCAGCCGGTGGTCGTCCAGGTGCTTCTCGCGGAGTTGCACGATATCCACGCCGCCCAGGATGCATGCCTCGACGAACCGCTCGAGATCGGGGCGGTCGGGGGAGCAGAGGTAGAGCCTTCGATGAGCAAGGCCCCAGTGGTCGGCGGGACCCATCGACGGGCTCAGCTCGACGTGGATGCCTCGGACTTGGCCTTCGCCTTCATCCTCTGCTTGTACTTGCGCACCTTGGCCAGCGTTTCGGGCGACTCGATGTCGGCCACCGAGCGGAACGATCCTGTGACTCCAAACGGTCCCGCCACCTTCTGCCAACCCGGGGGCTTCACGCCGAGTTGTTTGCCGAGCAGGGCGATGAAGATGCGGGCCTTCTGCTCACCGAACCCTGGGAGGGCCTTCACATTGGCCAGCAGTTCCTTCCCGTCGGCGGCAGTGGTCCAGATGGCGGCGGCATCCCCGTCGTAGAAGTCGACGATGATCTGGCACGCCTCCTGCACTCGCCCGGCCATGGACTTTGGAAATCGATGGAGGGCCGGCCGCTCGCTGAAGACGGTGGCCAACGCTTCGGGATCCATCGCGGCCAAGTCGGAAGCGTCGAGCGTCCGGCCCAGCCGCTGCTGGAGATCGAACGGCGATTTGAAAGCCCGTTCCAGCGGGACCTGCTGGTCCAAGACCATGCCGATGAGGAGGGCGAGTGGGCTTTCGGTGAGCAGCTTGTCGGCGGCTTCGTCGCCAGAGAGGTAGAGCACTCGTTCAGGCTAGTCGGGGGGGTTTGGGCTCGGCATCCCGCGGCATCCTCGCTCTGATCGGCGGCCTGGTCTGGCCAAACCGGACAGGTCCCTTCGGTAACCTGAGCCCCAACCTGCGATCGCGGAGGTGGCCGGTGGCCCCGTTGTGGAAGATCCGTCACGTCAGTGATGACGAGTTCGAACCCTGGTCGAGCCTGTTTCGAGGGTACTGCGATTTCTACGAGTGGCCAACGTCTGACGGGCATCAGCGTCAGATTTGGCGTTGGATCCACGATGACAAGCGCGTTGAGGCACTGGTCGCGGTCGAGGTGGACCAGGTCGGAAACGAAGTCGGAATGCCCCGGGGATTAGCCCATTTGCGGGAGTGGATCCGACCCCTGAGGGGTGTCGTCAGCGGGTACCTCGATGACCTGTTCGTCGACCCCGACTTTCGGGGGAGCAGCGCTGTCGACGCACTGTTTGCAGAAATCAATCGACTGGCACTCGAACGGGAATGGGACATCGTCAGGTGGACGACCGCCGACAACAACTACAGAGCCCGTGGCACCTACGACAAGTTCGCGGTCCGCACGACGTGGATCACCTATGACATGACGCCGAGTACAGAAGCAGCACTCATGCGTTGATCCAGCATTCCTGCGCACCATGGCATCTTCTGCCCGCCGGATGGACTACCCGAATACCCGGTGACCGTCGAGGTAGGCGAGGTCGGCGATCGTTGCGTTGGGTAGCAAGCGGGTGACTTCGTCGCGAATGGGGTCAGTGTCGGTCGGCGTCGAGAAACCGGGGAGCCAGTCGTCGTGATGGCAGAGGACCATCCGACGGGCGCTGAGCAGCCACGCCTGGCGGGCCACGAAGTGGGCCAGCGTCCCCTGCACCGGCTCACCGTCCACGTTCCCCCGCCCCGCAGCGGCGAGGATCGCCAGGTCGGGACGTAGGTCGTGCAGGATGCCACTCCAATGTCCGGATGTGTCCTGGTAGAGGATCGAGCCGTCTGGCGTTTCGAACACGTAGACCAGGGCGCCTCCATCGCCCCTCGCGCCCTGGTGGGCGACCTGGAGGTGGGACCGCACCTCATCGCCGAGCGATGCGAAATGTCTGGCCAGATCGCCCATGCGGGACTCGCGCTCCTGGTGGGTCAACCCGAGGTCCCCGAGACACACTTCGTCGGACCCCGCCGAGCCGGTGTGGGACCAGACACAGGAGTGGAGCGAGGGGAAGACCCCGACCACCACGTCGTCCGACAGGCGCACCCGCTCGCCTCCCGAGACCGGCATGAGTTGGGACTCGGGGACCCCGTTGTGAGCGAGGATCCGAGTGGACTCGTACGACCCGATGACCACGGCCCCTCGGTGGTGCGCGCGATCCGCTCCGCGCCCCAGAGATGGTCGAAGTGCGAATGGCCGATCACGATCCAGTCGGCCTGATCGATGTCATCGGCCCGAAGTCCGGTCCCAGGCGCACCTGGGACCCGGTCGATGTAGGCGTCGAGGAACACGACGAGCCGGCCGATCGTCAATCGGAAGGTGGCGCACCCGTACCAGTCCAGCGTGGTGGTCGCCCGGCTCACGAACGAGAGTATTCCTCATCCGGACCCGTGGTGCCGACTCCCGTCGAGGTTCCCGTCGAAGGCCAATACCGTGGCGTTTGGCTAGCGTGGGGTTCCGCCTGACTACGGAGGTGCGCCATGGCTGTAGACGATCCCGAACAGATCGTGCGAGATTTCTGCGATGCATTCGAGGGACACGATGCCAACGCCTTGCGCCCGTTCCTCACCGACGATGTGATCTACCACAACATTCCGATGGACCCGGCCGTCGGTATCGAGGCCACGATCGCGTTCGTCGACGGGTTCTTCGGCATGTGCGACAGCATGGTGATCGAGACCACCCATCTGGCTGTTCGTGACAATGTCGTGCTCACCGAGCGCATCGACACCTTCACGGTCGGACAGATCGTGGCTCCACTGCTCGTCATGGGCACGTTCGAGGTGCGCGACGGAAAGATCAGCGCCTGGCGCGACTACTTCGACTTGGGTCAGATCACGACGATGCTGTCGGGGGAGGGGTAGCGCGTGGGCGTTGCCTGACCCGTTTCCCCCAAGGCTCGCCGGAACCACCGAAGACTCCCGGTAGGCAAGAATCTCGTCGGGTCGACCGCCACCGTGCGTCGGTCGACCACAGGGAGGCGCCCGACCTCTCGTTGTAGTTCGGGTTCCCAACGTGCACCCGCCTAAGGTTCGCCGCCATGGAGCGTTCCGACCGGGTTTGGAGACCACCGCCGAACTGGCCTCCACCTCCACCCGGATGGAGGCCGCCCTCTGGCTGGAGGCCACCACCGAACTGGCCTCCAGCGCCCAATGGGTGGTCCTTTTGGACGGCATCGGCCATCGCAGACTGGGAGATCGAGATTCCCTCGGTGCCCGTCGTCGTCGCCGACGGCCCGGGTCGTCGGAGTCTCGTCTGGGAGACCCGGTTCGTCATGGTGGCGTTCCTGTTTCCGGTGGTAACCGCGGCAGCCATCCTGTTTGCCCAGCATGTGTCCGGTGTCGGGAACATCACGCGCTTCCCCGTCATCATCCGTGGCCATCCCCTCACCAACCTGGTCGTGGGCATCCTGGACTATGTGGGCGTGGCTGCAGTCGTACCGCTGGCCCTGTTGCTCCTCACGAGGACCGGCCAGCCGCCTCGCATCATCGGGCTGGGCCCACCGAGCCTCCGGCAGGACGTCTGGCCGGGACTCGGACTCGCCGCCGCATCATTCGGCGCGGAGATTCCGGTGGCCATCGCCCTCTATCCAGTGCTCGTTCACAATTCCACCTTGGTCAACAGGATTTCGGAGGGGCACGTTCCGAGCTACTACGTGGTGTGGGGTCTCGCCATGTCGGCCATCACCGCCATCGCCGAGGAGGTGCTCGTCAACGGGTATCTCATTACTCGACTCGGTCAACTGGGCTGGACCCCGAAGAGCGCGCTCATTCTGAGCCTTTCCCTGCGCACCAGCTACCACGTCTACTACGGGCTCGGCTTCCTGCTCACCGTCCCGTTCGGCTATCTGGTCACACGGTCATTCCAAAAGCACCGACGACTCAACCGGCCGATAGCGGCGCACTTCCTCTACGACGCGGTGTTGTCGACGATTGCCATCCTGGGCTGACTGGACTGACTCTTGCCGGCCGTCAGTCCAGGGCGTCCTTGGACGCGACCCCATGATCCGACACATCCTCGGTCCAGCTCGCCCCATCCCACAGTCGATACTCGTGTCTCCCGCTCGGATCGGTGTACCACTCAGGAGGGATCGGGGTCTCCGTCGGGTACGCGCCGGCATCGTGGGCTACCACCGGAGCGCCGGCCAGGTTGTTCAGCCAGTGCTGAAGCCGGGCATTCTCTGGCCGGAGGAATTCCAGTTCGGCGTGGGCAACCGCCAAGCGCCTCCGAGCGCCTGCGTTCAGAATGGCAAACACGATGAGTCCGGCTATGGGGGCGAGGACGAAGATGGTTCCGGCAATCACGGCACCAGCGGAATTGGTTTGGCAGTTGGAGGCGGCGGAGAGGGTGAAGGGGAGCATTCCGCCATGGTACGCAGCCGTCGCCAGACGGGGTGGACCGATCGCCACCACGCTGAAGCGGCCCCGCTGATGGCGCTGTCAAGAGGTCGGAGCCCACAGGGGATTCCGGCCGGACCACGCGATGAACAACTGGCTCGCCGTGGCATCCAGAGGAGCGGTCACCTCTGCCGCGAAGATCGTCGTCCTCCGGATCTGCGCCCCTGGGATCGGGTCCATCACACTGTGGGCGAACTCGATGGCCTGAGCGGGAATTTCGAGATCGTCACCGACACTCCGGGCGATGTCCCATGCGTGGATGAACAGGTCAACTGCCGGAAAACTCAATCCGTCGGCAACCGTCCGCGGGCCGCGAGGCGACTCGACGGTACGGGTGAGATCCGCTTCGCCGACCGCGACTCGAGATGGGCCAACCAGTGCCTCCCACCACGAGACCGGTTCTCCTTCGACCACTGCACCAGGTGGATCGACAGGATCCCAGGACGGCCCCTCGTCCCGGAGAAGCAGGGTGCCGAAGCGAACGGCTGAGCCGACGTGACCAAGGACATCGAGCGCACGCCACTCGGAGCACGGTGATTGTCGCTCCCAATCGGTCGGTCCCAACCGGGCCACAGCTCCGGACATGAAGGCGAGCCCGTCGAGGAAGATGGTGTCTGATCGCAACGGCACGTCCCTCAGCCTGATGAGTGTCAGGAGGACCAGGGGTCGGAGGCATCCGGGTCGATGCCGTAGCGGTCGATCGCCGCGCTGACCGCGCTGGCGGGCACGGTGCCTTCGGCGGCAAGGCTGTGGAGCACCGCCACCACGATATGGGCCGCGTCGATCTCGAAGAACCGGCGCAGAACCTCTCGGGTATCGGACCGGCCGAAACCGTCGGTCCCCAACGAGCTGAACCGACGGGGCATCCATCGTGAGACCTGATCGGGCACCGATCGCATGAAGTCGGTGACGGCCACGATCGGCCCGTCCGACTCGGCCAGGCATTGGGTGACGAACGGTGTCCGTTCGACCTCTTCGGGATGGAGCCGGTTCCACCGTTCCACCGAAACGGCATCTTCCCGCAAGGACTTGTAGGAGGTGACCGACCAGGTGTCGGCGTCGACGCTCCACTCTTCGGCCAGGAGGCGCTGCGCTTCGATGGCGGCCTGCCACGCCGAACCGGAGAACAGCAGCGTGGCCTTCGTCACGTGCTCCGACGGAGGTCTCGTACCGTCCTCGGGAACGGTGGACACAGGTCCCGCCAGGTCGAAGCGGTACATGCCCTTGATCGTCCCGACGCGGATCCGCTCTGCGTCGGCCGGGTCCTGAGGTAGGGCCGGCATCGGGTAGTTCTCGTTGTAGAGGGTCAGGTACCAGATCCGGTCCTCGGGCTCGGGACCGGTCATTCGTCGGATGCCGTTCTCGACGATGGCCGCCACCTCATGCGAGAAGGAGGGATCGTACGCAGCCACACTGGGCACGGTCGAGGCCAACAGCAGGGAGTGGCCGTCCTGGTGCTGCAGGCCTTCGCCGTTGAGGGTGGTGCGACCGGCGGTGCAGCCGAGGAGGAACCCACGACCCCTGCAGTCCCCGAGGGCCCACAGCAGGTCCCCGACCCGCTGGAAGCCGAACATCGAATAGAAGAGGTAGAAGGGGATGACCGGTTCGCCCCAGGTGGCATACGAAGTGGCCGCGGCGGTGAACGTGGCCATGGCACCCGCTTCGGTGATGCCCTCCTGGAGAACCTGGCCGGAGGCGCTCTCTGCATAGTGGAGGGCCAGCCCGGCATCCACCGGGGTGTAGCGCTGACCCTCGGGGGCATAGATCTGCGCTTCGCTGATCAACGATTCGAGCCCGAACGTCCGGGCCTCGTCGGAGACGATGGGCACGATCCGATGGCCGATGGAAGGATCCCTCACCAGCGATCGCAAGAGGCGGGCAAAGGCCATGGTCGTGGACACCGATTGCTTGCCCGACCCGGCCAGAAGGTCGGCGAATGCCGTCTCTGACGGTGCAGGCAGGGGCTTCGAACGGACCATCCGGCTGGGCAGCGGCCCTCCGAGGGACCGCCGGCGTTCCGCCAGATAGTCGGCCGCCGGTGAGCCCGGAGCCGGTCGGAAGTACGGGGGTAGGTCGCCATCCAGATCCCGCTCGGGGATCTCGTCGTGCAGGAAGAGGCGGTTGCGGAGGGTGAGGAGTTGCGCCTTGGTCATCTTCTTGATCTGGTGGGTGGCGTTGCGCGCCTCGATCTCCGGCCCGAGCGTCCATCCCTTGATGGTCTTGGCCAGAATGGCGGTCGGTGCACCGACATGCTCGGTGGCCGCCTTGTAGGCCGCATAGAGCTTCCGGTAGTCGTGGCCTCCCCGGGGGAGCGACTGCAGCTCCTCGTCCGAGAGATGGGCCACCAGGGCCTGAAGCCGGGGGTCGGGACCGAAGAAGTGCTCCCGAATGTAGGCACCCGACTCGGTGGCGTACTTCTGGAACTCACCATCGACGGTCGAATTCATCTTGTTGAGAAGCACGCCCTCGACGTCCTTGGCCAGGAGATCGTCCCAGGTGCGGCCCCAGATGACCTTGATCACGTTCCAACCGGCGCCCCGGAACAGCGCCTCGAACTCTTGGATCACCTTGCCATTGCCCCGAACCGGACCGTCGAGCCTCTGGAGGTTGCAGTTCACCACGAACACCAGGTTGTCGAGGTGCTCCCTCCCGGCCATCCCCAGGGCGCCGATGGTTTCGGGCTCGTCGAACTCCCCGTCCCCGACGAAGCCCCACACCCGGCTGGCCGAGGTATCGGCGAGACCCCGAGCGTGGAGGTAGCGGCTCATGTGGGCCTGGGCGATGGCATTGAGCGGGCCGAGTCCCATCGACACCGTGGGGTACTCCCAGAAGTCGGGCATCAGCCGGGGGTGAGGGTAGGAGGAGAGCCCGTCGGCCCCCACCTCGAATCGAAAGTTGTCCAGCTGGTCGGCCGACAGCCGTCCCTCGACGAAGGCCCGGGCGTAGATGCCCGGTGACGCATGGCCCTGGAAGTACACCTGGTCGCCGGGCAACCCGCCGTCCTTGCCCCGGAAGAAATGGTTGAAGCCCACTTCGTACAACGAAGCCGAGCTGGCGTAGGTGGAGAGGTGTCCGCCAATGGCCTCCGAGCGGCTGTTGGCCCGAACCACCATCACCGCGGCGTTCCAGCGGATGAATGCCCGGATACGGCGTTCGAGGTACTCGTCGCCGGGGAAGTCCGGCTCCTCATCCGACGGAATGGTGTTGACGTACGGTGACGAGACGGTGGCCGGAAAGTCGACGTGCTTCTGACCCGCCCGCTCGAGGATCCTCATGAGCAGGTAGCGGGCCCGGGTACGCCCGTGGATGTCGACCACATCGTCGAACGCGTCCAGCCACTCCGAAGTCTCCGTTGGATCAGCATCAGGAAGTTGGTGGCTCACACCGTCGAACAGCACACGACCATGCTTCCACCCCCGGCTCGACAAGGGAAGTCAACGGGCCCATGCCGGGTAGGCCCGGCACCGTCCGATCGGGCATGCTGTCCCGATGGATTCCGGACTGACAGGTGGCGCGCCGGCCTCGACCGATCGATTGACCGTGGTCTACACCGACGGGTCGTGTCGGGGGAACCCGGGGCCCGGCGGATGGGCGTGGGCGGTGGACGGCGGTCCCTCGGACAGTGGAGGCGAGTCCCACACCACCAATCAGCGGATGGAAGTGACCGCAGTGGTGCGGGCCCTCGAGGCCCTCGTCGGTCCCCTGCACGTGGTGAGCGACTCCACCTACGTGGTCAACTGCTTCCGCAACGAGTGGTGGGTCGGGTGGAAGCGTCGAGGCTGGCGCACCACCCAAGGCAAACCCGTGGCCAACCTGGATCTGTGGCAGGAGCTGCTCGCACTGGCGCTCGACCCCAACCGACCGGTCACTTTCGAGTGGGTGAAGGGCCACTCGGGCGACCGGATGAACGACCGGGTAGACCTGCTGGCCACCCAGGCGGCCGCGCTCCAGTAGTCCAGTAGTCCGTCGCTCCCCGCCCGGAACGGCGGGGTACCGGCAGGGTCGACCACATTTGGTTCCCACTGCTCCCTCCCGTAACCTGCGGGCATGGAGATCCTCGGAAGCTCAGCAATTGTCACCGGTGGTGCGTCGGGCCTCGGAGCGGCCACGGCTCGCAATCTGGCCGCGCACGGAGTGCGGGTGACCGTCTTCGACCGGAACGAAGAAGGCGGCAAGGAGGTCGTCGCCGACATCGGAGCCAACGCCAACTTCATCGGTGGAGACGTGACGGAGCCCGACGACTGCCAGAAGGCGGTCGACCAGGCCGCCGACGGGGGGAATCTCCGCATCGCGGTCAACTGCGCGGGAACCGGCTGGGTGGGACGGGTGATCAACCGTGACGGATCACCGCACGATCTGCAGCCCTTCCAGTTCATCCAGAGCCTCAATGTGATCGGCACGTTCAACGTGATGACCAAGGCGGCGTCGGCTATCGCCACCGTGGAGCCTCAGGAGAACGGTGAGCGAGGGGTCATCGTCAACACGGCATCGGTGGCGGCGTTCGACGGCCAGATCGGTCAGCTGGCCTACTCCGCGTCCAAGGGCGCCATCGTGGGCATGACCCTGCCGGCGGCCAGGGACCTGGCGGTGGTCGGGATCCGGGTGTTGGCCATCGCCCCTGGCCTGTTCGACACGCCGCTTCTGGCCATGTTGCCCGACGAGGCTCGCACGGTGCTGGGCCAGTCGGTCAACTTCCCCAAGCGCTTGGGCAATCCAGCCGAGTTCGGCGACCTGGTGCATCACATTGCCACCAACAGTTACCTGAACGCCGAGGTGATCCGGCTCGACGGTGGGATCAGGATGCCCCCCAAGTAGTCCAACCTCTGGACCGCAGGGGAACCGACCTCGCATTCGGACGGACAGTTCCTCGTCCATTCCGCGATGCTGGATTGGTCGACATCTCGGCGGACGGGTACGTCCCGGTGACCGGTCCGGTGTGCACCATGCGCGAGCGGGCCACCGTGGAGCAGATGCGCCGACGACTGGTGAAGGGTGCCTGGCCACCGAGGTGGAGATCGACCGACATCTGGCCGCCAATGACGCCGGCGGGTTGGACTTCGCCGACTCGCCGGTGGTCTCGGCCTGAGGTCGGAAGCCGGGCGGCGGTCACGGTCCACGCTGAGGTAGAGCACGGCGATGGGCCGGTAGGCTGATCGCGGTTCGGACAGTACGGAGCGAGCAACTCGACGGAGGTGGTTCCTACGGCACCCCAAGTGACAACAGAGCGTACGACAGCAGGGGACGTCGCTTCGGAACGAGGGCAAGCGACCAGCTTCGACCTGGTCATTGTCGGAGGAGGCCCGGGTGGGTACGCCACCGCCCTGTACGGCGCAGCCGCGGGTCTTTCGGTGGCCGTGGTCGAACTCGACAAGGTCGGTGGGACCTGCCTGCACCGGGGGTGCGTGCCGGCCAAGGAGTTCCTCGAGACCGCATCCGTCTACCGGACGGTCACCGGCGCCAGCCAGTTCGGGATCACCGGGGGGAGTGGCGGCGCCCCGACGGTGGACTTTTCGGTGAGCCAGGCTCGCAAGCAGCAGGTTGTCGATCAGCTGTTCAGCGGGCTGGCCGGGCTGATGAAGGGTCGGGGCATCGCGGTGTTCAGCGGTAGTGGGACCCTCAGGCCCGACCACCAGGTACTGATCGCTGGCAATGACGGGTCCACCGTCGAGATCACCGGCACGAATGTGGTGCTGGCCGCGGGTTCGGTGCCCAGAACCATCCCCGGTTTCGACATCGATGGCCAGCTGGTCATGACCTCCGACGAGGTGCTGTCGCTCGAGGCGCTGCCCTCCTCGGTGGCGGTGATCGGCGGGGGAGCGATCGGGTGCGAGTTCGCGTCGATGCTGAGCGACCTGGGGACCACGGTGACGGTGTTCGAGGCGCTGCCCGCCATCCTGAACGGCTGTGACGAGGATGTCGTGAAGGCGGTGGCCCGCTCGTTCCGCCGGCGCGGCATCGATGTGAAGGCCGGTGTGGAGCTCCAGGGTCACACCCCTGATCCTTCGGGAAGGGGCACGGTGGTCAGCTACCGCGACGGGGAGAAGCTGGCGGTCGACGCCATCGTGGTATCGGTCGGTCGGCGCCCCCGAACCGAGGGACTGCTGGCACCGGACACCGGCGTGGTGGTCGACGATCGAGGATTCGTGGTGACCGACGCCACCATGCGCACCGATGCCGTCGGGGTGTGGGCTGTCGGCGATGTGGTCGCCGGCACGCCCCAACTCGCCCACGTGGGATTCGCCGAGGGAATCGTGGTGGTCAAGAGCATTCTGGGGGAGCCGGTGCTTCCCGTGGACTACGACCGGGTGCCCTGGGCCATCTACTGCCACCCGGAGGTGGCGTTCGCCGGACTGACCGAGGCGGCGGCCAGGGATGCCGGATTCGACGTCGTGGTCAAGAAGGACCCGTTCGGGGGCAACAGCCGGGCCCGCATCATCGGCGATACCGAGGGACTGGTGAAGGTCGTGGCCGAGCGCCGGGCCGACGGGACCACCGGCAGGATCCTCGGGGTGCACATGGTCGGCCCGTGGGTCACCGAACAACTCGGTGCCGGGTACCTGGCCGTCAACTGGGAGGCCACCGTCGACGAGGTGGCCCAGTTCATCCAGCCTCATCCGTCGTTGTCCGAGACATTCGGCGAAACGGTGCTGGCGCTGACCGGAAGGGGTCTCCACGTTGCCTGATGTGACCATGCCGCAGCTGGGCGAGACCGTGACCGAAGGAACCATCACCAAGTGGTACAAGGCCGTCGGTGACCAGGTGGCCCGCGACGAGCCGCTGTTCGAGGTGTCCACCGACAAGGTCGACTCCGAGGTTCCTTCCCCGGTCGCAGGGGTGCTCACCGCCATTCTGGTCGAGGAGGGCGACACCGTGGACGTGGGAGTCACGCTGGCGGTGATCGGGGACCCGTCACCTTCGGGCGGCGGTGGACCCGGGTCCGACACCGGACCGCCGAACGACCCGACCCCGATATCTGCGGTGGCGCCTGTTCAGCCGACGGTACCTGCCGTACCTCTGGATACCTCGCCGGCGCCGGCCCCGACCGCCTTGGCTTCTCCGTTGAACGGAACAAGCGGGGGTCTCGTCCTGTCCCCGGTGGTCCGCAAGCTGCTGAGCGAGCACGCCATCGATCCCTCCACGGTCGAGGGGACCGGGCTCGGGGGTCGGATCACCCGCGGCGATGTCGAGGCGGTCATCGCCAACGGAGGGACAACGACATCTGGCGATAGCTCGGCGGCCCCGGCCCCGGTGCCGAGCATCGTCGCCCGCCCGCCCGGGCCGCCCGCCCCGGCACAGCCCGCTCCCTCTGTCCGCCCAACTGCTCCTGCGGTCGAACAGCCTGTCGACGCAGCCCAAGGGGCGCCGGTCGCCCGCGACGAGGTGGTCCCGTTCACCAATATCCGCCGCCGTACCGCCGAGCACATGGTGCGGTCCAAGGCCACCTCCGCCCACACCCTGATGGTGAAAGAGATCGACTACGAGCGGGTGGAACAGGTCAGGCGGGCCCATGGCCAGCGTTTCAAGGCCGAGGAGGGATTCAGCCTCACCTATCTTCCCTTCGCGGCCCGTGCCACCGTCGAGGCGTTGGCCGAGTTCCCCCACCTCAATGCCTCCGTCGGCGACGACGCACTGATCATCCATCACGACATCAACCTGGGGATCGCCGTCGACCTCGACAACGAGGGGCTGATCGTCCCGGTGGTGCACAACGCCGAGGAGCTGAACCTGCGGGGAATGGCCCGGCGGATCCGTGACGTCGCCGAGCGGGCTCGCATCAAGCGACTGAGCCTCGACGACATCAGTGGTGGCACCTTCTCAATCACCAACGCCGGGCCATTCGGCACGCTGATCACCGGCGCCATCATCAACCAGCCCCAGGTGGCGATTCTCTCGACCGACGGGGTGGCACGGAGGCCGGTCGTGGTCGAGCTGCCCGACGGAACCGAGTCGATCACCATCCATTCGGTGGGCCTGGCGGCCATGACCTTCGATCACCGGGCGGTCGACGGTGCCTACGTGGCCCGGTTCCTGGCCCGGCTGTCGGAGATCCTCAATGATCGCGACTGGGCCGGAGAGCTCTAGGTTGCCCGTCGTGTCGCGGCTCGTCCCTCCACGCTTCCCACGATGAGGATCCGCTGGCTCGGCCGCGTGCCCTACCGCGAGGCGTGGGCTGTGCAGCGCGCCCTGGCCAGCCGCACGACCGACGACTACCTGCTGTTACTGGAGCATCCCTCCGTGTTCACCTTGGGTCGCAACGCCGACATCGACCACGTGCTGGTGGATCCGGCGTCGGTCGGTGCCGACATCGCCCGTGTCGACCGCGGGGGGGACGTCACCTACCACGGTCCGGGCCAGCTGGTCGGCTATCCGTTGCTGACCGTGGGTTCCGGGCTCCATCGGGGCCCCGCCCATGTCCGCCGGGTGGAACAGGTGGTGATCGAGGCGTTGGGCGCGCTGGGGGTCGCTCCCTCGAGCGTCGGCCGGCTGGACGGCTACCCCGGGGTATGGGTCGGGCTCGATGAGGATGGCGCGAGTGGCTCCGTCGGGCCGCGGAAAATCGCAGCCGTCGGAGTTCGGACGGCGCGAGGTCGCACCACCCACGGGTTCGCCCTCAATGTCCGCACCGACCTGTCGATGTTCGACCTCATCGTGCCCTGTGGCATCGCCGACAAGCCGGTGACGTCGCTGGCGGCCGAAGGATGTTCGGCGACCATGTCCCAGGTGGTGGAGGCGGTGATGGAGGCGGCCCAGTCGATGTGGGGGACATCGGACGACATCCAGAGGGTGACCGATGGCGCCACCGCCGCCGCGTGGGACCCACCGGGTCCGGTCGGGCTCGCGGGGCGCGACGCCGCATCGTCACCCGTGCGCGCCGGCCAACCCGGGCCGGTTCCGGTCGAGCTCGGGCGCCGGGGTCCGAATCACAGTTCCCTCGACCGGCGTCTCCGGCGGTCAGGGCTCGATCCCGCAGGGGGTCTGGCCACCAGTGCCCGCAAGCCCTCGTGGCTCCGGGTGAAGGCATCCATGGGAGGCGAGTATCTGAGCCTCAAGCAGGGCATGCGAGACCTCGGACTGGTGACCGTGTGCGAGGAGGCGGGCTGTCCGAACATCTATGAGTGCTGGTCCGATGGCACGGCCACCTTCATGATCAACGGCTCCCGATGTACCCGGGCATGCGGGTTCTGTCAGGTCGACACCCGCCACCCGCTCCCGCTCGACCCCGGTGAGCCCGAGCGGGTGGCCGACGCCGTGGAACGCATGGGCTTGGCCCACGCCGTGATCACCTGCGTGGCCCGTGACGACCTTGCTGACGGAGGAGCCGCAGGATTCGCCGCCACGATTGGCGCGATCCGACGTCGAAGGCCCCGGACGACGATCGAGGTGCTGATCTCGGACTGCAAGGGTGACGATGCATCCCTGCAGACGATCTTCGCTGCTCGTCCGGACGTGCTCAACCACAACATCGAAACCGTGGCCCGTCTCCAGCGGGCCGTCCGACCGTCGGCCGGCTACGCCCGGAGCCTGGCGGTGTTGGCTCGGGCCGCCGAGGCGGGTCTCGTCACCAAGTCGGGCATCATCCTCGGGATGGGCGAGGAGGAGCCGGAGGTCGTGGCCACGCTGGCCGATCTCCGAGGGGTGGGAGTCGGCATCGTGACCATCGGCCAGTACCTGAGGCCGAGCAGCCGCCACCTTCCCGTTGCCCGCTGGTGGGCACCCGAGGAGTTCGAGGCGCTCGGAGAGGCCGGGATGGCCATGGGGTTCTCCCACGTGCAGTCGTCACCGCTGACCCGATCGAGCTATCACGCCCGGGAAGCCGCAGAGGCATCGGCACCTGGCCCCTTGGATGGTGTCCACTCGGACGATGGTTTGGTGGGCCCCGTCCGGGCGGTGTCGGCGGTGGCCCCTGGCGCGGGGATGCCCTCGTGACCTCACTTCCCGAGCGGGCACGGGAGTCGCGCCACGGACGGATCGCAAGGGTCCGCTCTCGGATGCGCGAGTTGGAGGTGGACGCGCTGCTGCTCTCCCACGGCGCCGACCTTCCATGGCTGACCGGATATCGAGCCATGCCGCTTGAACGCTTGACCATGCTGGTCCTGCGGGCCGACGGTGATCCGGTGATGGTGGTTCCCGCCCTGGAGGCTCCGAGGGTGGCCGAGGCCGACGACCTGTTCGCCATGGAGCCCTGGACCGATTCGCAGGACCCGATCGAGTTGGTGCTGTCCGTACTCGGGGGGCCGCGGGGTGCGTCCAGCCACCCGCTCCGGTTGGCCATCTCCGATCGGGCGTGGGCAGCCTCTGTCCTTTCCCTCCAACATCAGCTACCGGGCGCATCGTGGCTCGAGGCGTCCGTCGTGACGTCCCCGATCCGCGCCGTCAAGGACGCGACGGAGTTGGAAGCCTTGCACGAGGCGGCCGCCGCCGCCGATCGGGTTGCGGCCATGTTGCAAGGTGGGGAGATCGGATTGCTGGGTCGTACCGAGTCGGAGGTGTCCGACCACATCGGATCCCTGCTCATCGAGGGGGGCCATCAACAGGTCAACTTCGCCATCGTCGGAAGCGGTCCCAATGCTGCGAGCCCCCACCACGAACCGGGACGCCGGGTCATCGGTCGGAACGAGACCGTGGTGTGCGACTTCGGTGGGACCTACTCGCTCGACGACGATGTCGGTTACTGCTCGGATATCACCCGTACCGTCGTGACCGGGCCTCCATCCGGTGAGATCGACGAGTGCTATCAGGTGCTGCTCACCGCTCAACAGGCCGCGGTGGATTCGGCCCGGGCCGGCGTCACCGCCGAGCATGTCGATCATGTGGCGCGGCAGATCATCGAAGACGCCGGCTTCGGCGCGCTGTTCATGCATCGGACCGGCCATGGGATCGGGATCGAAGCGCACGAGGATCCCTACCTGGTGGTCGGGAACAGTGAGCCCCTCCAGCCCGGTCACGCCTTTTCGGTTGAGCCCGGCATCTACCAGCCCGACCGCTTCGGTATGCGGCTGGAGGACATCGTGGTCATCGGCGAGGACGGAAGTCCTGAACCACTGAACGCCGCCGATCACCGTATGGCGATCGTCGACGCCTAGGAAGGAACCGGGTGGACCTGGGGATCGATGGCAGGGTGGCGTTGGTGGTCGCCGGCTCGCGCGGGCTGGGGCGAGCGACCGCCGAGGCTCTGGCCGGCGAGGGGGCACGGGTGATGCTGTCCTCCCGCAGCGAGGCAAGCCTGATGGATGCCCGGTCGGCGATGCGGGCTGCCGGCGCAGAGGTCGACATCCGGGTTGCGGACATCACCGATCCGAACGCCCCAGCGGAATTGGTGGACGCCACGGTGGCGGCATTCGGGGGCATCGACATCGTCATCGCCAACGCCGGTGGGCCTCCCGCCGGGAGCGCCCTCGAGATCAGTGATGACCTGTTGGGCCGCGCTCTCGACGCCAACCTCCTGTCGGCGGTCCGCTTGACCCGGTCGGCCATCCCGCTCATGCGCGAGCAAGGTTGGGGTCGGATCTGTTACATCGCCTCCTATTCGGTGGTGCAACCCATTCCGGGCCTGGCCCTTTCCAACACCGCCCGGACCGCTCTGTGGGCGTGGGTGAAGACCGCGGCCCACGATGTGGCCGCTGAAGGTCGCGACATCACCTTGAACTTGTTGTGCCCGGGCCCGCACGCTACGGACCGCATGCGGGAGTTGGGCGGCATGGGTGTGATGGGGGACCCGGCGGACTTCGGCAGCGTGGCCACGTTCCTGTGCTCCGAGCAGGCGAGGTTCGTCAATGGCGCCGCGCTGGTCGTCGACGGAGCGGCCGCGTTGGCGCTGTAGCTGAGCCTCGACCTCACCAGATGGCGCTGGCTACTGGTTGAGTTCCTCGGGTCGACGCGTCGGGACTCGACTGGCAGCGGGACGGCCGGCAGGCGGTGCGGGCTGTTCCAGCGGTGGAAGCGTCGATCGCTGGACCGTCGCCGGCGACGAAGGAGTTGAAGGCGGGCTCGGAATCGGGCCGGCCGGGCCGGCCGGGCCCACAGGCGCGATCGTCGCTTGGTCGAAAGAAGGCACGGCTCGAGGCGGTGTCCGGTCGAGGACGCTGAACGAAGACCGGACTGGTGCGACGGAGGTGGGCGCCCGGGGTGGGGGCGGCGTGGCTGATGTGCTTCCTCTGGCCCGTGCTCCTCGGACGGGAGCGACGAACGAGGGAGCCAGAGCGAGGCCTCGTTGATCGCCCGAGGGGCCGATCGGTGACCCGTCGCCGGATCCGGGTCCGTACCGGGCGGCATCGGGATCGTAGTATCCGACGCTGGCCGCCTTCCGCCGGACCTGATCACGGGTGCGCTTCGATCGGATTGCCAGCAGTGTGATCAGGAGGATCGCGGCTACACCCACCAGGCCGATCTCGAGGTCGGTCGGCCGGTTCGTGGAGGCCAGAATCGTCAACGGGTGGAGACCGGAATTGCGCATCCCTCTCCATCGTAGTGACCAGCAATTTCTAACGCATCTGATTTGTGCCCGGGTTCCATCACGCCGAGCTCCCCGCCAGGGAGTTGCCTACTGCCGCTTGACCATTCGAGTCGAGCAGGGATCGGTGGGCGCTGTCCTCGTGACCGCGATGGATGAGCCCTCAGGCCACGAAGTACTTGGCTTGGGGATGGTGGCAGATGATCGCGGTCGTCGACTGCTCCGGATGAAGCTGGAAGCCCTCGCTCACGTCGACTCCGATGCGATCTGCACCGAGCAGCTCGACCACCTTGGCGTTGTCCTCGAGCGCCGGGCATGCGGGGTAGCCCCACGAGTAGCGACCGCCCCGGTACTTCTGGCGGAACAGGCCGGTCAGGGTCGGTCCGTCTTCAGCGGCGAATCCGAGCTCGTCCCGGATCCGGTAGTGCCAGTACTCCGCCAAGGCCTCGGCCATCTCCACTCCGAGGCCATGGAGGTAGAGGTACTGCTGGTACTCGTTTTCGGCGAACAGTCGCGCCGTCTCCTCGGACACCCTGGCGCCCATGGTCACGACCTGGAAGCTGGCCCAGTCCGGCTCTCCCGAGTCGACCGAACGGAAGAAATCGCTGATACAGAGCCAGGGCTCGTCGGGCTGCCGGGGGAACCCGAATCGCATCAACTCGTTGGTCCGGCTCTCGTCTTCGAAGATGACCAGATCGTCGCCCTCGGCATTGGCGGCGAAGTGGCCCCAGGCCACCTGAGGCACCAGGAGCTGTTCGGCCTTGGCCTTCGACAGCTGCTCGCGCAGGAGATTCCGTACCCGGTCCTTGAACGCCGGATCGTTCTCGCCCTTCTGAGGTCGGAAGCCCCACTGGTTCCGGAACAGGGCGGTCTCGTTGAGATAGCCGGCCAAATCGTCGATAGCCATGCCTTTGGCCACCCGGCTGCCCAAAAATGGTGGCTTGAAGGTCGGGTTGTCCGAGACCACTTCCGGCGAGCGCGTCGGAAGGGTCTCCCCACGCTCGCGTGCCTCGGCCGCCGCCTGCTTCCGCAGCTCACTCTTCCTCGGTCCGAGGTCCCGCCCGCCGATGGCGGTTCCGAACTCCGGGTCGTCCTCTCCCGACCTCGACAGCTCCACCAGACGGTCCATCGTGCGGAGGCCCTCGAAGGCGTCCTTGCCGTAGAAGAGCCGTCCGTCATAGACCTTGCGCAGGTCCCGTTCGACATAGGTACGGGTCAAGGCGGCACCACCAAGGATGACCGGAATGTGCGAGAGCCCACGACGATTGAG
>Ga0307374_10002476_pt1 | contig 32761 bp, 35 predicted proteins | sample OX3MG_FD_202532 | JGI IMG/M metagenome (GOLD analysis project Ga0307374, IMG submission 202532) | Soil microbial communities from Risofladan, Vaasa, Finland - OX-3 | ecosystem: Environmental > Terrestrial > Soil > Coastal area > Acid sulfate soil | place: Finland: Risofladan, Vaasa | collected... | reverse complement strand
TTCCCCCCTCCTACACCACCAATCCGCCGGGGCCCGCGCTCGCTACCCAACCCCAAGCTGTCCGCCGGGACGCCCAACGAGGCGTTGCCGTTCGATCACGTGGTGATCGTGATGCAGGAGAACCACTCCTTCGACAACTACTTCGGCATGCTGCCGGTGCGCGGGCAGCCCCTGGCCGATGGCTTCACGTTCGACGGCAACGGCGCCCCCGTCAACGACAATCCGGTGCGAGGCGGCCGCCAACGGGTGTTCCACCTTGAAGGCACCTGCCAACCGAACGGCGTGGACCAGACTTGGAACGCCTCCCATCGACAGATCAACGGCGGCCGGATGGATGGCTTCGCCGCGACCGACCCTGAAGCGATGGGCTATTGGGACGAGCCGGATCTGCCCTTCTATTACTCCATGGCGAAGACGTTCTGTATCGGTAATCGCTATTTCGCGTCCGTTCCCGCGCAGACGTATCCGAACCGTCGCATGCTGTACGCCGCATCGGCCCAAGGCATGGTGTCGACGAGCAACTCCACGTTCTCGCTGCCTGCACCACGGAACGGTTCAGTGATGGACAACCTGCACCGCCACGAAGTGTCATTCAAGAGCTACTTCACCGATCTTCCGGACTCAGCCATCATTCCCACGAACCTGGAGCGCTATCCGGATCACTTCACCTCCATTCTGGAGTTCTTCGCCGATTGCGCCGCGGGAACACTGCCGAGCGTCTCTTGGGTCGATACGGAAATGGGCCTCACATCCGTGATTGGTGGACCGCTCGCGGGCTACATCTCACAGCTCCCGCCGCCCCTGGACAAGAAGTTCGGGGATCTCAACGAGCTCATCCAAGCTCAGGGGGGTGACGAGGAGAATCCTCAAGACGTGGCCATCGGCGAAGATGAGGTGGCCTGCATCGTCAACGCCGTCATGCACTCACCGGCGTGGCCTCGAACGTTGTTGATCTGGAACTACGACGAACACGGTGGTTACTACGACCACGTGCCGCCGCCCACGGCCATCATCCCTGACGCTGTACGGCCGACTCTTTCCCGAACGGACGTCCAAGGCGCCTACAACCTGTACGGGATCCGCGTTCCCAATGCGGTGGTCTCGCCCTATAGCCGGCCCCACGGAGTGACAAACGTGGTCCACGATCACACCTCGGTGATTGCCACCATCGCGAACAAATGGAACCTCCCGGCCCTCACCTGGCGCGACGCCAATGCCTGGGATATGACCGACTACCTGGATCTAAAAGCGAAGCCGGCGTTCCTTACCCCGCCGAAACTGGCGGCTCCAGCGACTCCCGCGGTTCTCAAGGGTGACTGCACGACCGAAGCGCCACCGGTCGTGTTGGAGCCGCACTAATCCCAAGCCGACGCGCTACTCCTGAGCCAGGCTCACCAGTAACCCCGCAACCAGGTCGGGACGGCAGAGGAACGGTGAGTGATCCGTCGGCCACTCAACGACCGAGCCGCACCGGCGGGCCAGTATTCGTTGCAGGTCAGGGTGCACCGCGAGGTCGCGCGCACAGACTGCATAGGTGGATGGCGTCGTCCGCCACGCCACTTCAGTCGGTGCCTGCTGCAACGTGATCGCCGGTTGTGGACCGAGCCGGGCGGTTGCCCCCGCGACGGTTACCGGATCGCACTCGCCGTAGAAGCACTCGGCCGCAACGGACTCATCCAGCGTGATCGCGTCGTCCGGCCCCGCAACGAACCCCGCCGCCAGATTGGGTCGCCCTTCATGGGAAATGTGTCCGATGTCAGGCGATTCAGTCGCCGCCGCCATCGCGCTCTCGCCGTCCTTGAGGGGGAACGCGGCGAAGTAGACCAGATGCTGCACGGCCGGGTGCGTGCCCGCCTGGGTGATGACAGCCCCGCCGTACGAGTGACCCACTAGGACAACCCCACCTTCGAGTCGGTCGAGGTGGAGGGAGACATGCTCGGCATCGCCGAACAGGTCCTTGAGGGGAAGTGTGCTGTCACCGTGACCCGGGAGATCAACCGCTGTCGTCGGCACTCCGGCGGCAGCCATGAGTGGGAGAACGCGCTCCCAGCACCACGCTCCATGCCACGCCCCATGAACAAGGACCACGTTCTTCATGCGGCGAACCTACCCATGGAGGGCACCTCTGCGAGGGCCTCTCGAACGTAACCGTCACTGCAACCGGGCTGCACCTCTATTGCGAGGGTGCATTGATACATTCAAAGTGCAAGAACTCCTGAGGGACTCTCGCATCAAGCGTGGTCCGCTTGAAGGGGTGAGTGCTCACGGTGGTCCGGCGATTGATCGCGGGATCGTGAGGGGGAGAGCAAGGATGCTTCGGCCATGCGCCACTGCAATACCTGAGGTCCCAGGGCTCTACGTCGTGCCGTGTTGTTGGGAGTCCGGCATGGCCCATCGCGGCTGGAACTCATGAGGTCGCCGAGGATCTCGGCGGTGGCCATCGGGGCTGCATTGATTGTGGTTGCCATCGGCTTTGGCAGTACTTCAGCACTGGCAACGGGGGCAGCTCAGGCTCGCACCGAAGTCCCGCACCATACCGATCCGACTGGAGGCAACTTCTGGTTGGCAAGTACGGGCGGAAGCGTGTGGAGTTTCGGCAATGCCGGCACCTACGGTTCGATGACTGATTCGTCCCTTGAGAAGCCGATCGTTGGGATCGTTCCCACCCCCGACGGCGCTGGCTACTGGCTGGTCGCATCTGACGGCGGCATCTTCTCCTTCGGCGACGCGCCGTTCATGGGCTCGACCGGTGCCATTTCGCTCAACAAGCCCATCGTGGGCATGGCCAGTACCCCCGACGGCGCCGGCTACTGGCTGGTCGCATCTGACGGCGGCATCTTCTCCTTCGGCGACGCGCCGTTTGATGGATCGTCGGCGGCCGATGCCAGCTCAGAGCCAGCTCAGAAAGTGGTGTCAAGCAGCTCGGGACTGGGATATTGGGTCGTTGACCAGAACGGCACTTCCCATCCCCTTGGCGATGCCCGCGGCATACCGCCATTGCAGGGGCTTCTGTTCAGCCCGTTCACGCCAGGCGACAAGGCGGTGCTGTTCGCCTTCTCGCAACTTGGCAAGCCGTATATCTGGGGTGGCAATGGGCCGGCAGGCTATGACTGCTCAGGGCTTGCCCTCGCGGCGTGGCAGCACGGAGCGGGTGTTGGCTTCGCCCGGGTGTCCGCCGACCAGTACCACACGGCCGGCTCTCCCGTGCCGCTTTCGACGCTGCAGGCTGGCGATCTCGTGTTCTGGGGCGGAGTGCAAACCGACTGGACAACCGTGTACCACACCGCGATGTATGTGGGCGGGGGTCGGATCGTGGAGTCAACCGACGGCGGAGTGCAGTTGAACTCTCTCGGTCAGTGGGGGCAGAGCGACCTGATGCCCATGGGCCGGAGGCCATGAGGCAAAGGAGTGTGAGCGCGACCGGGTCAGGCACATTGGATGAAACCCGAGCACATGATCCGGAGCCAAGAGATCACGGTGCCATCAGTCTCGAAGTACGCCTGCTGTTCAATGACGAACACGCCTTCCGGTCGCTCTACCTTGAAGCGGTAGCCGACGCGGCTCATCTGTTCGAGGGTTCCGATCTCGACGGACTGGACCTCAACGATCCTCCGCTCAGGACTGAACCAGGTGCCGAGAATCGTCTCGTCTACGACGCGTGCGGCATCGTCCGCCTCCCAGAACTTGCCAGGCGTCATGGCCCGAAAATCAACGTCTGAGCGGAGCAGCGCCTTGAGTGCTTCGCCATCCTTGGCGGCCAATGCCGCCGCGAATCTCTCGCCTAGGCGGGCCGCCTCCATCGTTGGTGCCTGTGTCATGAGCGCTCCCGTCTCCCGTCGTCGGTCTGCAGTGGTAGTCGTCGCTCCGTCCTTCACCGGGACATGACAACTGTCAGTAACTGAAGGTCGTCGCACCGTCACCGATCCACTCCCAGAGTTGCACCGTACCGCCGAGCTTGGCGTTGGCGACGAGAGTGCCTTCGTCAAGCTGTCTGGAGTTGAAGCAGATGGGGCAGACAAGGAAGTTGCCACCCGCGCTCTCGTACCGTTTCATGAGCTCAGGAATGGACGGACATCCTTCGCACGCTGTCCCGGTTGCGAACCCGGTGATGGCGAGCCTCACCGCTTCCTTGGTCAGGAACATGAGTGAACTTCGGCCACCCTCGGCTGCACCAACCGCCACCAGGAGGGCAACGGTCACCTTCTCGGGGTCTTCAAGGCCGGTGGTCAGGCTCACCGCTGCCTTGCTCACGAGAACACCTCCGCCGTCGTCGGGTCGATGGTGGCCCGGATTTCGCTCAGCGAATCCACAGGGAAGCCGCCGCCCCGCGCGTGTTCTCTGATGACGGCCTCGTTGGCAGCGACGTAGACGCAGGTGATCTTGTCGTCGCTCACGTAGCTGTGCTGCCAATGAATATCCGGCCCGAGGTCACGCAGGACTCCATTGGATTTCTTTGCAATGGCCGCGAGTGCGGATGCGTCCATTTGTCCGGCTCCGGGGACGATCCGCTCTATCAGGTACTTGGGCACGGTGGCCTCCTTTGGTCTGCGAGCCGATGACGGCTCACGGGTAGGACATTACGGATGGCGGGTTGTGGCGTCATGGGGTATTCACCCGAGGCATCGGGCCGCGCACAGAAAGTGCCGCTATCGTCCGGATATGGCGGATTCCGGTGTCCGGCTGACCGAAGTGCTCGTCGCACTTTCACTGGCCACCGACCTCGGCTTCGGTCAGCCGTCCGAGCACATGCTCCGATCCGCCCGCCTCGGGCTCCGTCTCGGTGAGCGGTTAGGACTCGACTCGGAGCAGCTGGCCACCCTGTACGACGTCAACATCCTCACCTATGTCGGATGTCCGGTGTACGGCAATGAGGCCGCCATGGTCTTTGGGGACGACATCGACTTCCGGGCCCACGCCGTCGAGGTCGACCTGGCCGGCTTTCCCGCCACGATGTTCATGATGCGGAGAGCTGGTTATGGCACGTCGGCCTTCAACCGGGCTCGCCAGATGGCCGCGCTCATGGCTACCGGTGGAAGGGCCGTGGTCGAACAGATGGCAAACCACTGCTCCGCCGCCGGCGTCTTGGCGACACGGCTCGGGCTTGGCCCCGATGTCAAGGCCGGGATTGAGCAGGCCTACGCTCGCTGGGACGGGCGTGGAGTCCCGAGAGGACTCGCCGGCGACGAGCTCTCTCTGTCTGCTCGGATCTCGCATATTGCTGAGGCATGTGAGGTGTTCCAACGAACGGCCGGAGTGACCGACGCAGTCGACATGGTCCGCGCTCGGAGCGGGACTCATTTCGATCCGTCCATCGCCTCCGTCGTCCAGCACGATCCCGACTCCCTGTTCGACGGGATCGGCGAGGACACCATTGACGAGGTCCTCAACGCCGAGCCGATTGAGCGATCACCTTTGACCGACGACGAGCTCAATGCGGTGTTGGCATCTGTGGGCGACTTCTGCGACCTCCGCTGTCCCTATTTCGCCGGTCACGCCCGCGGCACAGCCGAGCTGGTCGCGGCGGCGGCTGAGTTGCTCCAGATGCCGTCCACCGAGGCGGCGCTGGTCCGAAGGGCCGCGCTCGTCCACGACGTCGGGAGCTTCGGGGTGCCGGGTGCGGTCTGGGACAAGCCCGGCGGGTTGACCCCTGCCGACCACGAGCGCATGCGGTTGCACGTGTACTACGTGGAGCGGATCTTCAGCCGACCGGAGCCGCTGCGCAGAATCGGGCTTCTGGCCGCAACACACCACGAGCGGATGGATGGCTCCGGCTATCACCGCGGCGTCGGAGGGGCCATGTTGTCGTCGGGGGCGCGGTTGCTGGCGACGGCGGACGCCTACCAGGCGATGATGCAGCCTCGACCGCACCGCGGGCCGATGTCCGAGCAGGACGCCGCACGCCAACTGCGCACCGAAGCCGCCGAAGGCAGATTGGACCCAGCCGCGGTCGACGCGATTCTGGCTGCTTCGGGGCACGAAACGAGTCGCTCACGTGCTGGTGGCCCCGCCGGCCTTACGAGTAGGGAGGCGGAGGTACTGGCCTTGTTGAGCCGCGGACTCCCCAACAAGGGAATCGCCACTCAGTTGCGCATAAGCCCCAAGACGGTGAACAGCCACGTAGAGCACATCTACAGCAAGCTCAGCGTGTCGAATCGAGCCGGCGCGGCCATGTACGCCATGCAGCACGGTCTTGTCGGATCGGACGTTCAATCGTAGCGGGCCGGTCAGTGGTGCAACGATCCACGGGCCTCGCGAAAGGCGTAGTAGAGCAGCAGGTACCCGGCAAACGGGTCCGCCCACCACAAGCCGGCCAACGCATTGAGCAGCAGCCCGGCCAACACGGCTGTGGCCAGGATGCCGTCAATCATGGTGATCCTGCCTTCTGCCTCAAGCACGGGATTGCCCAACGCGGCACCTGTGCTCCTCTTGCCGAAGGCGAGGCCGAACATCACACCCGCCGTCACAGCGGTCCATGCGATGCCGAGCGTGCTGTGATGCGGGTGGAACTCGACAATGAGGACGATCGTGCTTTGCACGCCGAGGTAGAGCGCCAGCGCGACGAAGGCGTACCCGATCACCCGCATAGCCCCGCGACGCCGTGACTGGTTGACGTCAGCCAAATCCCAGAGGACGACGGTGGAAGCGCCGATTTCGATGAGGCTGTCCAATCCGAAGCCACCGAGGGCAACGGATTTTGCACCCAGCGCTGCAATCGCCAGCACGACCACACCGACGATGTTCCAGCCGAGGGTCGCAACCTCAAGACGTCGACCACGGCTCAGGAGAACCGCGTCGCGGTTCGGCCCGCTCACTGTCACAGGGGTGAGTTTCCCAGACCGTCACCGGCTCGCGATGCACGAGGCAGGTACCGCGAGGAGCCCTTAGGCTTGTACCCAATGGGGATGCCGGTTGCCACTACCGAGCTGGCGTCGATGGCGAGTTCGTCATGAGCGCCATTGAGGTTCTGTCGGATCCAGGCCGAACGTGCTCATGGCGACTGAATCCAGCGTCATCCTTTGCCCCTTTACGTCACTCCAGCCAACCAAAGGAGCCAAGGCATGGACACTCGCATTGACGAAATTGCAGACCGCATCTACCGGTTCTCGACCTTTGTGCCCGATATCGGCCCGACGGGTTTCACGTTCAATCAGTACCTCATTGTGGATGAGGAGCCGTTGCTGTTCCACACGGGGTTGCACCACTCATTCCCAGCGGTGACCGAGGCTATCGCCTCCCTCACACCACTCGAGAGCCTTCGCTGGATCACCTTCGGCCACCTGGAGGCCGATGAGAGTGGTTCCATGAATGAGCTACTGGAGGTGGCGCCACACGCCGAAGTCGCTCATGGGGTCATGGGATGCTTGGTGTCACTCAATGACCTGGCATTGCGCCCACCGGTGCAGCTCGCAGACGGAGAGATCATCGAACTAGGTGCGCACGCGTTCGTCACATCGACACACCACACGTACCCCACGGTTGGGAAGCCCGGGTGTTGTTCGAGGAGACGACCGGCACCTTGCTGTGCGGCGACCTCTTCACACAATTGGGTGATGGACCCGCCGTAACCTCCGATGACATCATGGAAGCGGCATCACAAGCCGAAGACGTCTTCGGAGCAACATGTCTAACGCCCACCACCGGGTCGAAAATCCGGGGACTCGCTGATCTTGCACCGTCCACTCTCGCCGTGATGCACGGCACGTGCTTCAGCGGTGACGGTGCGACCTCTCTTCTCGCCCTTGCGGACAACTACGACGCCCGCCTGAAGGCCGCTGGCGCGTAAACGGCAAGCCCGGCAGCAAGCACCCCCAAGGGGACGGTATTCGAACCCTTCGAATTTCGGGCCCAGCGTCCTCAACCTGAATGCACACCTACGCCGGGGCTGCCCCGGCGAGCATCGCCTCGAGCGCCGCCTGGTCGAGCCCCTCGAAACGGGGAGCATCCGGTACCTGGGCAAGCGATTCGATGAACCCGTCCAGCATTGATCCGGGGGCGGGAGGGAGGTGGCTGCTGTAGATCCTCGAGGGCTCGAGAGTCCGCCACTGATGCAGCTTGGCGCTGAAGATGTTCCGGTCGACGTCGTGCACCCACGACGAGTCGACCGTCGCCCATCTGATCTGTCCCGATGTGAGGGTGTCGGAGTCGAGATCCGAGGTGTCTTCGGGCACACCGGGCAGCAGAGCGCCGAAGCAGTCGGAACTGAACAAGGCTCCAGTGCGGTCATCGACGAATCCGGTGGTGATCGGGTTGTCGAAGACCGGCGGCCGGACCGCGGTCAGCCGGCGGTCGCCCACCGTCACGGTCTGCCCCGGGTTGACGAGATGCACCCGGTCCATCGGGAGCGGGGTGGAGGACAGGCCCATGATGCCGACACCCACGAATGACGTGATCACCCGGATGCTGGGGTTCAATTCGAGCAGCGTCGCCAGCGATCCGATGTGGTCGAAGTCGGTGTGGGTGAGCCAAATCCAGCGTAATTCCTGCGGATCGATCACGGATTCGAGAGCAGCCATGAAGTCGGCGCCGCCGGCGACGGTGCCGGTGTCGACCAGCAGGGGCTCTACGCCGTGCAACACGAAGGCGTTGATGGCCAGGGAGCCGAGGGTTGGGATCTCGGCGGCAGTGGTGATGACATCGACGCCGGGCCCGCCGTTGAAGCACGTGATCATGGCTGCACCTTCTTCGGGCTGAGTTGCGTGCGGGACTCTGCGGCCACCTTCAGCCGTTCCAACGTGGTGCGCATGTTCGCCAGCAGCTCCTTGTGCCGATTCAGCGGTACGTCGAGGATCCGGGCCCATGTCGGGATCCAGCGGACCTCGTATCCTTCGGTCACCCGGGTCCCGTTCGCCGTCGGCTCGAACCGGTACCGCCACAACGTCGACTCCCGTCCGCCTTCGTCGGTAATGAAGGCGAACTCCTTGCCGCGCTCTGCGACGAGCACCCGACCGTGGCGTGAGTAGCGGATCCGGCGTCCGGGCCCGACCGCATTGTGGCCGTTGAATGTGGTGCCCTCTGCCGGCACCGTGACATCACCCTCCCAGTCGACCCGCTCGCATTCGGGGCTCCACTCGCCGATGCGAGGAAGGTCGGAGACCATCTCGTACAGAAGATCGGCGTCGGCCTCTATGACCAGCTCGACCTCATCCTCGGTCAACCACCAGTGTTGGTTCTTCGGCGACATGGCACTCTCCTTCACGGTCACAGCTCAGTGACAACTAAGCTATAGATATTAGCTAGTGCTGTCAACACTCTCCTATGGTAATCTAAATACGTATGAGCGCCGTCCCTGATACGTCGCACCCAGACTCGTCTTCCGCCCCGCCCCGCCCCGATCGGCGGGCCCGGCGCCGTCAAGAGACGATTGAGGAGATCCTCGACATCGCCTTGGAAGTCATGGGCGAAGAAGGGGTTAACGGCCTCACGCTTTCGGAGGTGGCTCGCCGTCTCGGGGTCCAGCCACCGTCGTTATACAAGTACGTCGACTCGCTCATGGCCCTGTACGACCAGCTCTTCCGGCGTGGCATGCAAGCCCATCTCGAGGTCATGCGGGTGGCCATGGAGCAGGCGGGGACGGGCCTCGACGCGCTGAACGCCGGTCTGGACGCCAGCGGGCGCTGGTGCTTGGCGAACGGACCGATCGCCCAGCTGATGTTCTGGCGCCCCGTCCCGCGCTTCGAGCCAAGTGCGGACGCGATGGCGCCGAGTGTCGAGATGGTCGCGATCCAGCGCCGAGCACTCGCCGATGCCGTCGCGTTGGGTCAGCTCGGTCCGAAAGCGGATTCCGAACAGGCCCTCTATGTGGTCTCGGTCTTCATCGCGGGTGTGTTCGGCCAAGCCCTGGCCAATGAACCCGACCTGCCTTGGGGAACCGGGCGCTTCACGCCTTTGCTCCCGAAGCTGATGGATGTCCTTCCCGCCCTGTACCCGCCGAGCAGCACCAAGAAGAAGTAGAAGACGAAGTAGAAGTAGCAGACAGCGCCAAGACTGAACGACCGACATCCGAGCACCCCCAACGGGACGGTATTCGAACTCGTCGAAGTCCGAAAGGATCCAGGTCCAAGATCTGACGCGTCATCTAGTGGAACCGGATTTCGTAGCTGTCCTGCGGTTGCTGAAGACGGAGGTCCCCCGGCGTACCAACCTGAGTGTGACTTTGACCTTCTAGAACTGCACAGCTGCTCCGAACGAATTCAAATGGCCGATTCGGCAACCCAATCCTTCACTGCTTGGTTCAAGAGCTCCTCGGCGTTTCCTCAACTGCGAACGAATGTTGCGGTTGCGCCCCAGCAGGCATCGCGTGGATGCGCGAGACTTCTTGCTGATGGTGGAGGAGGGGTTCGACGCCGCCGATTCGGTCCTGGATGGTGCAATCGCGCCAGAACCTGCTCAATACAGCGCGTTCGATATCGCGGAACTGTCAGGGTTACCTGTTCATTCGATGGAGCGCCTTTGGCGCGCCGCTGGACTGCAATGGCCGGATCCGTCGGTGGAGTCATTCTCCGCCTCAGATTTAGGCATCTTCAGTGCTTTCGCGCTTGGCTGCGAGATATTCGGCGAAGACTCAACGCTCCATTTCACGCGGGCAATGGGCGTGGCGATGGCCAGGGTGAGTCACGCAGCCGTGTCGCTGTTCTTGGTGAATACCGCCGAGGAGCTGCGCGACGGTCCCGCCGCCGATCAACGGGCGGCCTATGAGGTGGCCGGGGCGTCATTCAATACGCTGCCACCTGTCATGGAACGCTTGCTCCGCCTGCATGCGCACCGCGCGGTGGAGCGATGGCGGAATCAACGTGCGATTGGAGGGCGATACGACATCCAATGGTTGGCTGTTGGATTTGTCGACCTCGTCGGATTCACCGAGCAGACACGTGACCTTCCGCCGGCGCGGCTCGCTGACCTCATCGTTCGATTCGAGACGGAAGCCTATGAAGCGGTCACTGGTTCTGGTGGCGAAGTCGTCAAGCTGATCGGAGATGAGGTGATGTACGTGGCCGATACCGCCGAGGCAGCATCGCACGTCGCGCTCGCGTTAAGCGATGCGTATGCCGGTGGCGAAGTGACTCCTCGCGGCGGGATCGCGTTCGGCTCAGTACTTGCCAGGGGTGGTGATTTCTACGGCCCGGTCGTGAACGTGGCGTCTCGTCTCACCGGTTTGGCGGTGCCCGGAGAAGTCCTTGTGACAACCGAAGTTCGCGACGCCGCTGCAACAAAACACCTGTGCTTCAATGTCGCCGGCCGCCGCTTGTTGAAGGGTTTCGTTGACCCGATCGAGACCTTTGCGCTGAGTCACGCCTAGGTCCATTCCGTCAAGCTCAGCGTGGCACCCCCAACCGGATTCGAACCGGTGCTGCCGCCGTGAAAGGGCGGTGTCCTAGGCCGCTAGACGATGGGGGCCAGCCGGACGGTGAGAGGCGAACCCTGCACCGAGCGGACGAAGGAGAAAGCCTACCGGGCCGTCGCCGGAACGCCCGCCGGGACCGGGTCCTGGTGCACCACGGCGGGAATCGGTTCGGGCGCGTGATACGTGCACACGAGAAATGACTTCACCATGGCCACGACCAGAACCGTCACGCCGAGAAGGTGCACCTCGACGAGGAGTGCGGGTAGGTGGGTGAAGTACTGGGTGTATCCGACGGCGGCCTGGGCCAGCATCACCATGATGAGGAGGCGTCCGGTGCGGCGCACCCGCTCAGGCACGTCGGCGAGGTGGAGCCCGACGACGAGTCCGATGGTGAGCCCGACGAGCAACAATGGAGCTCGGCCATGTCCCGCAGCGCAATGGGGATCCGCTTGGCTATCTGCTGACCGGTGGCATCGCCCGCGTGTGGGCCGGCCCCCGTCGTGGCCGTTCCCGCGCCGATCACGGCACCCAGCATCACCAGGACGGCGTAGTGCAACTTGAGCAACGGCCGCGGCACAATGAGCCGCGCCGAGCCGGGGCTGAAGTCGCGCCGGGAGCGGTGCACCAGGACGACCGCGTCGACCAGGAGGAGCACGGTCACGTAGAAGTGCACCATGACCACGTACGGGTTGAGCTTGGTGTACACGACGATCCCGCCCATCACGGCCTGGGCCAACACGCCGGCGACCAGCCCGCCGCTGAGGTACACCAGGTCGCGCCGGCGCGGGGCCCGGAAGAGGGTGCCGAGAAAGGACGCTGCCACGGCGATCACGAGCACGACGGTCACGAGGCGGTTGCCGAACTCGACCAACCCGTGGAAGTGCAGGGCGGGCGCCAGGTGACCGACCGAGCACTCCGGCCAGTCGCTGCATCCGAGCCCTGACCCCGTCAGGCGGACGGCGCCCCCGGTCACCACGATCAGGGCGGTCAACGCCAGGGCCAGGAGGTTGAGGCGGTAGCTGACGTGGGCTGGGATGGTGAAGGGGCGGCGGAGCGACACTCGGGCGAAGCGTACCGGGATCCCTCACTTGGTCAGGAGCGAGCACCTGGCCGTAGGCTGGACGAAATGTCCTCCCAGGCTCCCGCCCTTCAGGGCCAGCGAACGGGGTGGTCGGCCGTCGGCGCGTATGTGGCGCTCACCAAGCCCCGCATCATTGAGCTCCTGCTGGTCACCACCCTGCCCACCATGGTGGTGGCCAAGCGCGGGCTGCCCTCCATCACCCTGATGGTGGCCACCCTGGTCGGAGGAGCCCTGGCGGCCGGCGGCGCCAACGCGATCAACATGGTGGTCGACCGCGACATCGACCGGCTGATGAACCGGACCAAGGGCCGCCCGCTGGTGACCGGCGCCATGACGCCGAGCGCCGCCCTTGTCTTCGCCCTCACACTGGAAGTCGCTGCCTTCGTGGAGCTCTGGCTGGCCGTCAACCTCCTGTCCGCCGTGCTCGCCGTGTCGGCCACGCTCTTCTACGTGTTCGTGTACACGCTGTGGCTGAAGCGGCGCTCGTCGCAGAACATCGTCATCGGCGGAGCGGCCGGCGCGGTCCCCGTCCTGGTCGGCTGGGCGGCCGTGACGGGCACGCTCTCATGGGCGCCCGTCGTGCTGTTCGGCATCATCTTCATCTGGACGCCGCCCCACTTCTGGTCCCTCGCTGTCCGCTACAAGGAGGACTACGCGGCAGCCGAAGTGCCGATGCTGCCCGTTGTGGCCAGCATGAAGCGCACCACCCGCGAGATCGTGCTCTACACCGCAGCGCTGGTGGCCGTCTCTCTTCTCCTGGGTCCCGTGGCGCACCTCGGCTGGATCTACACCGTGGCGGCCGCCACATTGGGTGGCGGCTTCCTCTTCGTGACAGCCCGTCTGTTCCGCCTGGCGCGGTTCGACCGGGCCACCGGGCGAGACGCCATGCGCGTCTTCAGCTACTCCATCACGTACCTGACCGTGCTCTTCGTGGCCATGGCTGGGGATGTGTTGATTCGCAATCAGATCCACTGAAGCAGTGACGACTGACGCCACCGCCGGCGGGCCCGAAGCCCCTGTCGGTCGCAAGCCTCGCAAAATCTTCCTCGTGGTGGGCGTCGTGCTCGCGGCCGCCCTCGGGGTCGGCCTGTTCACCAGCCTCGGCACCACCCCGGGCACCGGTGCGCCGCATGCCGGCGACATGGTGCCGTCGTTCTCGGCGCCACGGCTCAACGGTCCGGGAGACGTCGCGGTGCCCGGCGACGGGGGAGGGAACGGTCGTCCCGCTGTCCTGCTGTTCTTCGGCAACTGGTGCGCGGTCTGCCACACCGAAATCCCCTCGCTCGCGTCAGCGGTTCGGCGGCAGCGCGCAGCGGGTGGCGCACTCGCCCAGGTGCGGATCATCGGCGTCGATAGTGAGGACACGACCGCCGACGGCAGGGCGTTCGTGCAGCACAGCGGCGTGACCTTCCCGGTCGCCCACGACCCTGATATCGCCATCACGAGTGGCGCTTTCTTCTTTACAGGGGATCCCTACGCCGTGTTCGTCAACGCCGACGGCACTATCAACGACATCATCGCCGGGCCGCTGTCAGTGGCACGGTTCACCGCTGCCGAGGAGAAACTCATTCCCAGCGGAAACTGAGCGCGGCTGCGAGGGGTGCCCCCGCGGCCCAGATGGCGAGCACGGTCCACGACAGTCCCGGTACCGACCCCCCGGACCCGAGCGCGGCGTGCAGTCCGGCGGACAGCGCGTCGGCCGGGAGCAGTTTGGCTACCGAGTCCACCCACCCCGGCAGCTTGGTGACGGGTACGACCATTCCGCCGAGCAGCAGGAGGACGATGTACAGCCCGTTCGCCGCCGCCAGGTTGACCTCAGCCTTCAACAAGCCCGCCATGAAGAGACCGATGCCGGCGAAGGCGACCGTGGCAAGCAGGATCACCCCGACCGCTCCGGTTGCCGCCACCCCGGTGCCATGACCACCGGGGCTCCAGCCGAGCAGGAACCCGACCGGGACGAGGACGGCCGCCTGCACGAGCTCGACCGCCACAATGGTTGCGATCTTGGCGCTGAGCAGACGGGGCCGGCCGAGCGGTGTGGAGCCCAGTCGCTTGAGCACGCCGTAGCCGCGCTCGAAGCCGGTGGCGATGCCGAGGGAGACCATGGCGGTCGACATGACGGCGAGCGCCAGAATGCCCGGAACGAAGAAGTCGACGGCCTTGGCCGTCGGGGTCTGCAGGACGTGGACGCTCGAGAAGAAGAGTAGGAACACCACGGGGATCCCGACAGTCAGCAGCAGGGTCTCGCCCCGCCGCAGGGTCATGTACACCTCGGCTCTGGTTTGGCCTATCAGCGCGCGCATCGGCGTCAGACCCCACTCGTCCCGCGCCGGCCCGAGCCCGAGCGCCGACGCCGACGCCGACCGCGGCCGCGGCCGCGGTCGGATGGTTCCCCCATGACGTCCAACGCGCCAGCCGATGCACCGACCGCCTGGAAGTAGACGTCTTCCAACGTGCGGCCGGTGACCAGGTCGCGCAGCGTCACGTCGCGCTCGGCCAGCCACGTGGCCAACACAGCGGTCGCCGCCGGACCCGATACTCCCGCAACCCGGTACCGACCCTCGGCGTGCTCGTCCACCGTGACACCGGCGCCGAGCGCTGCCGCGAGGGACGTCGTGTCGAGGCCGGGCGGTGCGCCGAATGCCATGCGAGCCGATCCACCGGATGCGGCCAGCTCGTCCGGGGTGCCCTCCAGCACAACTCGACCGCCCGACAGGATGACGATGCGGTCGGCCATCTTCTCGGCTTCGTCCAACTCGTGGGTGGTGAGCAGCACGCAGACGTCGTGGGCGCGCAGGTCGGCCACGACTGACCGTATGGCCATGCGGCCCTCGGGATCGACCCCGGCGGTCGGCTCGTCCAGGAAAGCCACGAGCGGGCGACCGATCAGCGCGAGAGCGAGGGAGAGGCGCTGCTTCTCGCCACCGGAGAGGTGTCGCCACGGTGTCGCGGCGACGGCGCGCAGGTTGACCAGCTCGAGCAGTGCGTCGGTCGGTTGCGGCTCGGGGTAGTAGGAGGCGAACAGGTCGAGCGCCCGGCGCGGCCCGAGCATGGGGTAGACCCCGCCGTCCTGCAGCATCACGCCCATGCGACCGGTGAGGGCGCGGTGGTCCTTCGTCGGGTCGAGGCCCAGCACGGAGAGACGCCCCGCGGTCGGCCGCCGGTATCCCTCGAGGGCCTCGATCGTGCTTGTCTTGCCCGCCCCGTTCGGGCCCAGCACCACCAACACCTCGCCGGACCTGGCTTCCAGGTCCAATCCGTCGACAGCGGTCACCCGCCCGCCGGGCCCGTAGCGAACGGTCAGGCCGGTGGCCGTGACCGCTGGTGCGCGGGTGGCGGGCATGGCGTCGCAGGCTACTTTGAGCAGCCATGATCGATATCCGCCTGCTGCGCGACGAGCCTGATGACGTCAAGGCTGCGCTGGCCCGCCGGGGGGTTTCGGCCGAAGAGCTCGACGCCATCATCGCGGCCGACGTGGCGCACCGGGCACGGCGTTCGCAGGCCGAATCGCTGCGGGCCGAGGTAAAAACCCTCAGCCGGTCGGTGGGCGAGGCCCGCAAGGCAGGTGACCAGGCCCGCACCGACGAGCTCAGCGCCCAGAGTCGCCGGTTGACCGAGGAGGAGCGTGCGGTCACCGCTGAGGCCGATGCCGAGGGGCAGAAGGTGCGCGAGGCCCTCCTCTACCTGCCGAACATCCCGGCCGAGGAGGTGCCCGATGGCGCCAACGACGCCGACAACGTCGAGATCCGGCGCTGGTGGCCGGGCAGCGAGACCGGTGCCCCTGAGCCCGGGCGCGCGCCGCACCAGGTTGTCCCGCACTGGGAGATCGGCCAGTCCCTGCAGCTGCTCGATATGGAGCGCGGCGCCCGCCTCTCGGGCACCATGTTCCCGCTCTACCGCGGGGCCGGTGCGCGGCTGCTGCGCGCGCTCACCGGGCTCGCGCTGGACCGTCACACCCCGACCTACGAGGAGATCAGGCCGCCGACGGTGGTGCTGACCGAGACGATGGTCTCGACGGGCCACCTGCCCAAGTTCGCCGACGACGCGTACCACCTCGAGCGGGACGACCTGTGGGCCATCCCCACGGCCGAGGTGCCGCTGACCAGCATGCACCGTGGTGAGGTCCTGGAGGAGTCGGTGCTCCCGTTGCGCTTCACCGCGGCCACCGCCTGTTACCGGCGTGAGGCCGGCTCGGCGGGACGCGACACGCGCGGTCTCCTGCGGGTGCACGAGTTCGACAAGGTGGAGCTCTTCGCCTACGCGACGCCCGATCAGGCTCTGGACGCGCAGGCCGACATACTGGGCCGCGCCGAGTCGCTCCTGCAGGACCTGCAGCTGCGTTACCGCGTCATGGACCTCTGCACCGGCGACCTCGGCGGGCCCTCGGCCCGCACCTTCGACCTCGAGGTGTACGCGCCGGGCGTCGACAAGTGGTTGGAGGTGAGCTCGACCAGCTGGTACCGCGACTACCAGGCCCGGAGGGCCAACGTCCGCTACCGCCCCGCGGGTGGTGGCGCGCTGCAGTTCGTGCACACGGTCAATGGCTCCGCCCTGGCCTGGCCGCGGATATGGGCCGCCCTGGTGGAGAACGGCCTGCAGGAGGACGGCACGGTCCGCCTGCCCGAGTGCCTGTCGCCGTATGTCGGCGGCGAGCTCCTCATCAAGGCGCCGTAGGAGGGTTCAGAGGGGCCGGTGGTCTCCGCCCGGCCCGGGCGTGATGTGGATGAGATGCGTCGGCTCCTGGAGCAGGACCCGGTGCCAGACTCCTCGCGGGACGATCAGACCCTGGCCGGCCCCAACCGGCACCGAGCGCTCCCCGTCTGCTTCCTCCAGCTCGACCTGCACGCTGCCGCTGATCACGTAGAGGAGCTCGTCGCCGTCGGGATGCAGCTCCCCACGGTGCGGTGCGTTCTGGGTCATCATCGGCGCCCCGACGGTGAAGCCATCCACTCGCTTCGGGGGACCTCCGGTCACCTCCACGTGGGTGGACGTGCCGTCACGCAGCAGGCCGATGACGGTGTGGGAGAGATCGAATGGCTCCGAGCGCCCGGTACCTTCCATCGCCGCCGACGCTAGCGCCGCCGGCCGGATCGGCGCCCGGCAACGGTGGGGCCGCAGGAGTACCGTCGATCGCGATGGCCGACGTCACGTTCCTCGGAACCGGAAATTTCCTCGCGCCGCCCGATCGCTACTGGAACAGCTTCGTGCTCGACGGCTCCATCCTCGTCGAGCCCGCCCCGACGGCGTTGCCCCACCTGCGCCGGTGCGGCTTCACCGTGGCGGACATGGACGTGGTGGTCATTTCGCACTTCCATCCCGATCACACCTTCGGTTGGCCGTTCTTCCTCCTCGCTGCCGCCGAGGACGCCGAGGCCCGGGGGGAACGTCGACCCATGTGCATCGTCGGTCCGCCTGGTGTCGAGGAGTTCCTGGCGGACATGAACGAGCTCGGCAGCATTCACAACGTGCAGAAGTACGCCTACGAGGTGATGGACCTGCAGTTCGTGGAAGTCGACGGCTCCCGGCAACAGGCGGGGAACCTCCTGTTCAGGGCCGTCGAGGTGGAGCACGTGCCGCACCTCCGCTGCTTTGGCTACCTCTTCGACCGTGACGGGCACATCCTCGGGTACTCGGGTGACACGAGACCCTGCGCGGGCCTGGACGAGCTGGCCGGCGCGGCCGACGCGCTGATCCTGGAATGCAACGGGCCTCACGCCCATCCGCACGACCCGGTGACGCACATGGATGTGGCCGCCGTCCGGGCCCTCGCGTCCAGGCACCCTGACCTCACCATCGTCCTGACCCACATGGGGGAGGACGTCGACGCCTCGGGCATCGCCAACGTCATGGTCCCTGAGGACTTCGCCCACCTGGTGCTCTGAACCGCCAGAACCGTGCAGCTCGGGAGTGGAAGCGCTCAGTCGCGATCGTGGTGGCAGACAGCCTCGAGCATGAACCCCTCGGGGCCGAGCCAGAAGGTGGCGAAGTACGGGGGCGGGTACTGGGGGAATTCCTGCGGGGGATGGAGCACCTCGTCCCCTCGCTCGACGACATGGTTATGCACGACGCGCACGGCCGAGCGGGTGGGAACGGTGAAGGCGAGGTGCTGCAGGCCGGCCGCATGGCGCGAGTACGGACCGGGCTCCAGGGCTGCATAGAAAAAGATGTAGGCGCCGCGCCGGCCGGCCGCGGGCAGGTAGGCCGACGTGTCCTCCGACGTGAAGAAGGATTCGTAGCCCACGAGCGGCATCAGCTCGTCGTAGTACGCCGTGGCCCCGCCGAGGTCCGCGACGTTCAGCCCGATGTGGCCGATCATCGGACGGACCGGTCCCGCCCGCTACGAGGTGAACGGGGCGAAGCGGTAACCCACCCCGCGTACGGTCGAGATGAGCACCGGCGTGGAGGGGTCGGCCTCAATACGGGATCGGAGACGCTTTATGTGGACATCGAGCGTCTTGGTGTCACCGATGTAGTCGGTTCCCCACACACGGTCGATGAGCACGTCGCGGGTCAGGACGCGCCCGGCGTTCTCAACCAGCAAACGCAGGAGCTCGAATTCCTTGCGGCGGAGATGGACCTCGTCGCCCCGCACGAAGACGCGCCGCTGGTCGAAGTCCATTTTGATGTCGGCCGACTCCCACACACCCTCACTGTTGACCGCCTTGGAGGAGATCTGGTCGGCGTCGGGACCGCCGGGGGCCCGCCGCAGCACGGCGCGCATGCGAGCCACCAGCTCGCGCAGGCGGTACGGCTTGGTGACGTAGTCGTCGGCGCCCATCTCGAGGGCGACGACAGTGTCGATTTCGGTGCCCTTGGCGGTCACCATGATGATCGGGACCCGCGACCGGCTCCGTATGGAGCGGCACACGTCAATGCCGGACACCCGCGGCAGCATCAGGTCGAGCAGCAGGATGTCCGGTTCGGTCTCGTCGAAGAGACGCAGGGCCTCGGCACCGTCGCGGGCGACCGTGACCCGGAACCCCTCATTGGTCAACCCGATCACCAATGCGTCAATGAACGATTCCTCGTCCTCGGCCAGCAGCACCTTCACCGGGCCTTCGTTGATGGTGTCGCGCGGGGACGCCTTCTTCGCTCGAGTCATACAACTCGCTCGGGCTGGAGCGGCAGAACCAGGCTGAAGGTGGATCCCTCGCCTTCACGTGATTCCACGTCGACCCAGCCCTGATGGTTGTTGGCCACGTGGCGCACGATGGAAAGGCCGAGCCCGGTCCCGCCCGTGTCACGGCTGCGACCGTGGTCGACCCGGTAGAAGCGCTCGAAAATGCGGTCGAGGTCGCGGGCCGGGATACCGATGCCGTGGTCCTGCACCGACAGGCGGACCGTGTCGCGGTCTTCGGCCCGCCAGTTGGGCACCGATGTGGACGTGTCGCCGTTGCCGGCCTGGGTATCCCCGTCGGCGGCAGCGGTTGGGGCCGTCGAGCTCGAGGCGGTGGCGGCCCAGGTGGTCTCGACCGCCGGGGTCCCGGTGGGCGGGGTGCCGTCAGGGTCAGCGGCATCGATCGGGGTGCTCGCCTCGGCCGGCGGTTCGGGAACCGGGGCGGCCGCCTCCCCCCGACTCTGACCCGAAAGAATCCCGATGGCCCGCCGGACGGTGCCCGACACGACGACCTTGGAGTTGTCGTAGGAGTAGGTGATGGCGTTCTCCAGCAAGGCGTGCATGGCGGAGACGAGCTGGCGGCGCTCGCCGAGGACGGCGACGGGGGGCGAGGGCTCGTGCAGGACGATCTCTATGCCGCGCTGGTCGGCGGTGGCGCGTACGCGCTCTATGGCATCGGCCATGACGAGGTTCACGAGGACGGGCTCGCGCGGGGGAGCCTCCTCGGACTCTATGCGCGACAGGTCAAGGAGGTCGTCAATGATGCGACTCACGCGGAAGGCCTCGTTGTGGATGCGGCCGGCCAGCCGCTGTGCCACCTCGGGGTCGGGCTCGGACACGAGCGTCTCGGCCAGCAGCCCGAGCGCGCCCATGGGGGTCTTGAGCTCGTGGCTCACGTTGGCCACGAAGTCGCGGCGGATCTCCTCCAGGCGCCGGCGCTCGGAAATGTCCTCAATGAGCGCAATGACGCCGAGCGGCCGGCGGCCGTCGTCTATCTGGCGGGCCCGGACCTGCAGCGTGCGGCGTGGCGGGCCGTAGAGGTCCAAGGTGCGCTCGGCCGTGCCGTCGTGCCAGGCGTCCTCCAACAGTTCGGTGACCGCCTGGGCGGCGAGGGCGTCACCGTGCCGGCTCACCATCAGGGCGTTGGCGCGGCCGTTTCGGTAGATGACGGTGCCGTTCTCGTCGCAGAGGACGACGCCCTGGCTGAGGGTATCGAGGGAGCGCCTGAGGCGGATGGCGTCGGCACTCGACTCGGCGACTGCCTGCGCCGCCCCTCCGGTGACCTGTTCGAGGTAGGAGAGCGCCGTCTCAATGTTGGACTCGTCCTCGGGGGGGTCGAGACCCAGGCGTGAACCGAGCGCAGTCAGCCGCTGGGAGATGGCCCGGCGCCCTGACCGACGCCCGATGCGGGCGGCCACGACGACCACCAGGATGAACAGGACAGCGACGCCGACGATCAGGGCGATCTTGTGGGAGTTGCTGAGGGCAGCAAGTTCCCCTCGGCCGAGCACGCCCCCAATATGACAGGGCTGGAGGGGCAGGTCGAACACGCTGGCAGCGATGCCTTCGTGAGCGTGCCTGGGAACCCTGCCGGAGAACAGGTGACGGGCCCGTTTCTGGCCTGCGCCCGGCCGCGGACAGCGCGCTGGTGTCCGTTCGCGCGGTCGCTCCGCCTCGGCGGGTCGCACGCGTTGAATCGTCCGGCCATTTGCGCACTCGCCGCGCACCGTTCATTGACGAGCGACGTCGGAGGTCCCGGCTGCCGCGGCAAGCGCTGGAGGGTGACCGGCCATGGTGGAATCCGAAGTGTGGCGTCTGGCTGACGTCACGTTGAACCCGACACTGAACTCCCTGCCCGGTGGCGCGACCCTGCAGCAGCTGATCAACGGCCTTGGAGCGTGGGCTTTGGTGGCCTCGTTGGCCGGTCTCGTCATCGGGGCAGCCGCCTGGGCGCTCGGGGTGCACTCCCAGAACTACCAGCAGTCGATGATCGGTCGCCGCGCTGTCCTGGTGTCGGGGCTGGCGGCGTTGCTCATCGGCGCGGCCCCCGCCATCGTCAACTTCTTCTTCAGCGCCGGCTCGAACGTCCACTGACCGCAGGTACTGACGACCGTGATGATGGACGTCTCTGTGCTCGCGGTGACCGCGTCGGCGCTCGCCGGTGCCGCCCCCGTCATGGCCCATACCGGTTGCCCCGGTCTCGACGCTCTCAACCCGGTGTGCCAGGTGGCGAACCTGGGAGGCACGGTGGCATCGGCCGGCGTGGACGCCGTGCTCAGCGGTCTCAGCCAGTGGGTGGCAAGCGGTGCCGAGTGGCTGCTGGCCCAGATCGGTGATGTCCTGGTGTCGACGACGGCGATCGACATCGGCGCCGGCTGGTTCCGCACGCACTACGGCGTCATGACGGCCTTGGCCGGCGTCGTGGTGCTCCCGCTCCTCATCGTCTCGACCCTGCAGGCGATATACCGCCAGAGCGCGAGCCAACTGGTGCGGTCGTTCCTCGTACAGCTGCCGCTCGCCCTTCTCCTCGGCGTCGTCGGGATACAGATTGTGCTGCTGAGTCTTTCGGCCACTGATGCGTTGTCGAACGCCGTTGCCGGCGGGTCGGGGTCCGACGTGAAGGCCCTTCTGTCGGGTGTCACCAGAGGTCTCATCGGTGCGTCAGGGGATCCGGCGATGGCCACCTTCGTGCTGCTCATGGTCGGGCTCCTGGTGGCGGTCGCTGCGTTCGTGCTGTGGTTGGAGCTGCTCGTCCGCGCCGCCGCGGTGTACGTCGCCGTCCTCTTCCTTCCGCTGGCCCTGGTCACGCTGGTGTGGCCCGCTGTGTCGCACTGGAGTCGCCGCCTGGTCGAGACCCTTGCCGCGCTGATCCTTTCGAAGTTCGTGATCGTGGCCACGCTCAGCCTGGCGGCGGGTGCGGTTGCCTCAGGCACGGCCGGCACGGGCCATGCAGGCTCAGGGTTCGCGTCCGTCCTGGCCGGCGGCGCACTCCTCATCCTGTCGACCTTCGTCCCCTTCGCCATCCTCCGCCTGATTCCGCTGGCCGAGGCGGGTGCGATCGGGCATTTAGAAGGAGCACGGCACAGAGGCGCGGCCGCGGTCGGGCGGTTGCCGCGTTCCGCGGCCGCCTATGCCCTCAATGGCGCCATGGAGGCGCACGGGGCCGCTGTGCTCGCGGCCCGGGCCGGCCCACCGGGAACGGGTGGAGCGGGTGCGGGCGTCGCCGCGGCGCGGGCCACGGACACCGGCGCCTCGCCCTCTCGGGGAGAGCCCAACTGGGAGAACGGGGGCATGATCCCCGACGAGAACGGGATGATGCGCGGCATACCCGGAGCCGAAGAGCTCGTGATAGCAGCGATGGACGGGCGCAAGACCCGTCCGAAGGGACCCAAGCCGCTGTTCGACGTTCCGGCCGGTGCCAGGGCGGCCGCCGGGACGGTGGCGGCGAGTATGCCCGAGCAGCAGATGCACGACGGGCTTCCGATCATCGGGAGGCCCGGACCGAACGACCGGAAGTACGTGATGGACAGAGACGAGCACGGTCCGGTGATCCGTTACGTTCCGGGGACGGGACCGCGGTGACCAGCGGGGGGACCCGCTACAGGTTCGGCCCTCGTGAGCGCAGCGGAGTGCTGGCCGGATGGCGCGCCGGCCAGGTCCTCACCATCGCGCTCGGGTTACTGGTCGGCGTGCTCGTGGTGCGCCTGCACCCCAACGCGCTCGGCGTTGGCACCGCCATGGCCGTCCTTCTGGTGTGCGTGGTCCTGGCCACCTGGCCCGTCAACGGCAGGACCGGGGAAGAGTGGTTCCCCGTCGTCGTGCGATGGGGCAGCCTGACAGTGCGGCCCGGCGGCACAAGGCGCCTCGACTCGTTGTGCGGTCTGCGTCTTCTCGACGCCGGGCGGAGCGACATGGGCGTGGTGCACGATTGCCGGCGACGGACCCTGACGGCGGCGCTGTCGCTGCGAGGTCAGAGCTTCGCGCTCCTCGGCCCGGACGAGCAGAACCGGCGCGTCGCCGCTTGGTCGGCCGTGCTCGCGTCGGTGGCCCGCGAGGGCTCGCCCGTCCGGCGGCTGCAGTGGCTGGCCTCGTCGTTCCCCGACGCCGGGCGCGGGGTGCGGTCGTACCTGAGTCGCGGCACGCGAGCCGATCCTGCCTCCGCGTGTGTCGCGTCGTACGAGGCGCTCCTGGCCGACATGGACGCCGACGCGTGCACCCACGAAGTCGTGCTCGCCGTCCAGGTACGACAGCAGAAGTCGGTCGAGGACGGTTGCGAGGTGCTCTGGCGCGAGGTGTCGACGCTCGTGCGCCAGCTGGCCGATGCGGATGTAGAGGTTGAGGGAGTGCTGTCGGCGGACGACCTGGCGAGCCACTTATTGCGCACGTACGAACCGGACGCGAGCCCGGGACAACCACCCACCCCTGTCGCCGACCCCTGGCCGATGGCGATGGAGGAGCGCTGGGGCTCTGTGCAGGTCGACGGGTTGGCGCACGCCACGTATTGGGTGGCCGAATGGCCACACACCGAGGTGCGCAGCGACTTCCTGGCGCCGTTACTGCTCGGTTCCGCCAGGGCCACCCTGTCGGTGGTCATGGAACCGTTCGGTCCGGAGAAAGCGGTGCGCCGGATTGAGGCCTCGCGCACGGCCGATCTGGCCGACGCCGAGTTGCGCCGGCGCAGCGGCTTCGTCTCCACGGCGCGTCACGCCCGCGCCTCGGAGGTGCTGGCCCACCGGGAGGCGGAGTTGGCCGATGGTCACGCCGCGTATCGCTATGCGGGCTTCATCACCGTGTCGGCGCCGACGGAGGCAGAGCTGGCGACGGCGTGCGACACGGTGCTGCATGCAGCTGGGCAGTGCCGGCTGGTCCTGCGCCGTCTCTACGGGGACCAGTCCAGCGCCTACACCTGCACCCTGCCGCTCGCCCGCGGCCTGTCCTAAGTGTTCTGCCATCGCACGGGTCCGCCAGTCCCGATCCTTCATGCGTCTCGACGCATCAGCAGCCATCCGCCGACGCCGAGAGTCAGAGCCGCGTAGCCGCACATGACCGCCAAGCCGACCCAGGGACTGAACGAAGGCATGAATCCCTGCTGGAGGCTGCTGGTGTTGACGCTTGTCATCGCATTGCCGATGTGGGCTGGCTCGAATTTTCCGATGGTGTTGCGGATGGACGAAGGGAGGGCCTGGGTGATCAAGGGGAGTATCAACAACACGCCCACGAAGGCCGAAATGGCGCCAGCCGTATGGCGGATGATGGTGGCCAGGCCGAGGGCAAACAGACCGAGCACCGCGAGGTAGAGACCGCCACCAGCCACCGCCCGCAATACGCCAGCTTGGCCGAGCGTGGCATGGGGCGCCGAACCGCTGAGCAGCATCTGACCGATGAAGAAGGCGCCAAACGACACGACCTCTCCCACCACCAGAGCAACAACGGCGAAGACCGCAGTCTTAGCCGCCAAGAAGAGCGGTCGATTGGGGACAGCCGCCAGCGTCGCGCGGATGGTACCCGTGCCGAACTCAGCACTCATGACCATCACTCCCAGAATTCCAAGTGCCAGCTGCCCGAACAGCAGGCCGGTGAGGCTCAGACTCGTAGGGTCATAGGTCAGGCGGTCGATGGGCGATGCGTGGGCCCAGCGGCCCGCCTCCGTCGCTGTCGCCAGAATTCCGATCCCGATAGTGACCGCGATGGTGGCGACCAGGGTCCACGTGGTTGACCGGACACTGCGCAACTTGGTCCACTCGGATCCCAGGACCCCGCGGAAGCGGTAATGCGCCGCGGTCGGCGCTGGGACGGTTGTGGTGATGAGAGTCATTGTTCGCTCACTTTCCTATTGATGTCAGCCGGTCATCGACCTCATGTCCAGGGTCAGCCGCGAAGCCACCCTCTCCTCTGAAGTCGACGCTGTCGTGGGTCAGTTCCATGAATGCTTCTTCAAGCGATGCCAGTTGGGGAGAAAGTTCGTGAACGGCGAGTCGCAGGTCACACGCGAGATCTCCAATTTCCTGTGCTGTCAGTCCCGACACCGAGAGGGCCCCATCGTCCTCTTGGTCAACCGATGCACCCGCCGAGATCACCGCCGCCCTGAGCTCTTCTGGCTGGCGGGTGCGGACCCGCACGAACTGTTGGGAATTCCGGGCGATGAATTCGTTGACCGACATTTCCGCGATGAGGCGGCCGCGCCCAATCACCACCAGATGATCGGCCGTGAGGGCCATTTCGCTCATGAGGTGGCTCGACACAAACACTGTCCTGCCCTCCCTCCCTAATCCCTTGAGCAGGTTGCGGACCCATCGAATGCCTTCGGGATCAAGCCCGTTGATGGGTTCATCGAACAGCAGCACGCTGGGATCCCCCAGCAGCGCGGCGGCAATGCCGAGACGCTGCCCCATACCGAGCGAGAAGGTGCCGACGCGCTTGTGGGACACCGTCGTGAGTCCGACGATGTCGAGGACCTCGTCGACCCGCGAGCGTGGAATGTCATTGGTCTGGGCGAGCGCCCACAGATGGTTGAACGCGCTTCGTCCCGGGTGGATCGCCCTCGCCTCAAGGAGTGCGCCCACCTCGCGAAGGGGCCATTCGAGCCCCTCGTAGACCCTGCCGTTGATCCTGGATTCGCCGGCGTCAGGGTGGTCCAGTCCCATGACCATTCGCATGGTGGTCGACTTCCCTGACCCGTTCGGCCCGAGAAAGCCGGTGATCTGGCCGGGTTTGACTTCAAATGACAGATCTTCGACGGCGAGGGTGTCGCCATACCGTTTGGTGAGGCCGTTGACTTCAATCATGTGGGACTCCTCAGTGAGTGAGCTCGGGGTGCGACAACTTCAGGGCCGTTCTGACCGCTGAACCCATGATGACGATGCGCGAACAGGGTGTCGTCGCCCATGCGGGCCTTTGCCTCTCCCACTCGCGACGTATTCCGCAGGACCAACGGCGCACACCGCGTACATCGCAAGATGTATACGGCCGACGACGGGAGGACGATGCGGTCGGCCGGCCGGCTGTATAGCGTCGGGTTATGGCGTTCCACACGGGGACACCCGCCCCCCGCCCTCCGTTGCTCCAACGCATAACGCCACATCAGTGGGCCGTGATCGATTTGGGCCTGTCGGTCCTCTTCTTCCTCGGTGGGTTGATCCCCCTCCTGATAGGGGTCCACGGCAAGGGCGCGCCTCCCAACACGGCCTTGGCTGCGGTGGCCGCCAGCCTGGCCACCTTGCCCATCGCGGTACGCCGGAAGTACCCGGTTCCGGTGCTCATCATTGTCACGAGCGCTCTCGCGGTTTCCACTCTGCTCGGGGTGGACTGGGGAGGCTCCCCAGCCATAGCACTGCCGCTGTATATCGTCGCCACGAATTATGAACGGCGGACTTCACTCATCGCTCTGTGCCTTGTTGAGCTCGCGCTCGTCGCTTCGCGTTGCGGCCCTGCTGCGACCTGCCGGCGGGGATACCTTCAATATTGTCCTCGTCGGGGCAACGTGGTTCGTCGGCGACAGCATCAGAGCTCGACGCGCGTACGTCGCAGGCTTGACCAGTCAGGCCGAACAGCAGCAACGCAGGGAAGTCGAGCGGGCCCAGCAGTCGATTGCCGAGGAGCGGTTGCAGATCGCGCGAGAACTCCACGACATAGTGGCGCACAGCCTCAGCGTCATTGCGATCCAGTCCGGCGTCGGGCGACACGTTCTCGACATGCAACCCGAAGAAGCTCGAAAGGCATTGGCAGCCGTGGAGTTGACCAGTCGTTCGGCTCTCGAGGAGTTGCGGCGCGTCCTCGGCGTCCTCCGTCGTGATACGCCGGACGGACCCGACCTGACGCCCGCATCGGGTCTGGGCGATCTCGACCGCCTCCTCGCGCAGGTGCGAGCTGCTGGTGTCACGGTCGATCTCCACCAACACGGAGAGGCCATCGCTCTCCCACCGAGTATGGATCTGTCCGTGTACCGCATAGTGCAGGAAGCTCTGACCAATGTCACGAAGCATGCAGGGACATCCAAAGCGGCCGTGGACATTGCCTTCGACGAAGGATCTCTTGTTGTCACGGTGACCGATGACGGCTCGGCCCGATTGAATGGGGGTCGACAAACCTCGGACCTCGGTGAGCCCGCTGGAGCTCACCACGGCATCATCGGCATGCGCGAACGGACTGCAGTATTCGGCGGCTCCCTCACTGCAGCGCCTCGCCAGGCGGGTGGATTCGAAGTCCGTGCCTGCTTTCCGCTGGCACCTTCATCGCCATGACCATCGGCGTGGTGGTCGTGGACGACCAGGCTCTCGTGCGCGGCGGCTTCCGTGTCCTTGTCGACTCCGCGCCGGACCTCACCGTCCTCGGGGAGGCGTCGAACGGGGAGGAGGCCGTGAAGATCGTTGGCGTGACTCATCCAGACGTTGTCCTCATGGATGTGCGCATGCCGTTGATGGATGGCATAGAGGCAACCCGGCGGATCCTCAGCGCGCCCACTGACCGGGCACCCAGGGTGCTGATCCTGACGACCTTCGACCTCGACGAATACGTCTACGACGCTCTCCGCGCGGGCGCCAGCGGGTTCATGTTGAAAGACACCCCACCCGCCGAATTGCTGGCGGCGATCCGGGTCATTGCCGGCGGCGACGCCCTTCTGGCGCCGAGCGTGACGAGGCGACTCATCGCTGATTTCGCCAGCCGTCAGGCCAAGGCGTCCCGGTCCCCTGACGTCCTGGATGCACTGACAGAGCGCGAGAGTGAGGTGTTCGCCCTGGTGGCCAAAGGCATGTCGAACCAGGAATTGGCGGACCAGCTGCACATGAGCGCGGCGACCGCGAAGACGCACGTCAGCCGGGTCCTGATGAAGCTCAACGCTCGGGATCGAGCCCAGCTGGTCGTGCTCGCCTACGAGACGGGGTTCATCGTTCCAAGCTGAGGGGTCGCCGTTTGCGGCGGCTGATCACGGAAGTCGGAATGCGGTGGTGTCGAGCCGACCGTTCCCTCGTTGCATGGACCGGAGTCCCAGAGTTCCCGCGCACCAGGTCACCACGAGGAACCTCGGCGCCGCCTACCCGTTCATAGCCGAGGCCGGCCTCGGCCAGCGCGGGGTGGTGATCGGGGACGATTTGTTAGGCGGATCCTTTGTCTTCGACCCCTTCGAGTTGTACAGCCAGGGCGTGCTGTCCAATCCCAACGTTGTCGTCTTCGGCCAGATAGGCCGTGGGAAGAGCGCGTTCGTCAAGACCTTCCTGTGGCGCCAGGCCGTCTTCGGGCGTCGAGCCTGGGTGGTCGATCCCAAGGGCGAGTACATCGACCTGGCGGCTGCCTGGGGTGTGCGCCCGGTCGCGCTGCGACCGGGCGGCCCTATCCGGCTCAACCCGCTCGACCCCGCGCCCAGCGACGGCACGGAGGCGGGCGGCTCCCCCGGCCCAGCCGGGCGACGACAGGCCGAGCTGCTGGCGTCGTTGGCCAGCGCCTGCCTCGGTCGGAACCTCCTGCCCCGTGAGCGCGCCGCGCTCGGAGTGGCCCTCACGGCGGCGGCAGCCCGCGCGGATATCCCGACCGTGCCGTCGGTGGTCGAGGAGCTCCTGGCGCCGTCGGCGCGGGCGGCGGCGTCCCTGCGCACCGACCTCCGTCAATTGGTGGAGGACGGCCGTGACACGGCGCTCGAGCTCCGCCGTCTGGTGCACGGCGACCTGCGAGGCATGTTCGACGGCCCGACGACACCGGGCCTCGATTTGGCCGGCCCGCTCGTGATCCTCGACCTGTCCGCGTTGTACACCTCGGCCGCGCTCGGTGTCCTGATGGCCTGCGCCACGGCCTGGCTGCAGGCAGCCCTTGCTCGTACGGCGGGCTCGGAATCCCGTGGGCCGGTCTTCCTCGTCGTTGATGAGGCGTGGGCCATCCTGTCCAACCTCGGCGTGGCGCGGTGGTTGCAGTCGTCGTGGAAGCTGTCCCGAGCGTTTGGGGTGTCCAACGTCGCCGTGCTGCACCGGGTCTCGGATCTTCGTTCCGTCGGGGCGTCGGATTCCGAGCAGGTGGCGCTCGCCCAAGGGTTGCTGGCGGACTCCGAGACCCGCGTCGTCTACGCGCAGTCACCCGGCGAGGTGGCCGCCGCCTCAGAGCTGTTGTCGTTGTCGTCCACCGAGGCGGAACTTCTGCCCCAACTCCGCAAGGGCATAGCACTTTGGAAGGTTGGGCAACGGTCCTTCCTGGTCCAGCACCGATTGAGCGCCATGGAGCGCCGGCTGGTGGACACCGACGGCGCCATGGGCGGGCGGTGAGGGCGCTTCGTGAGCGGGTTGCTTGACACCCTCCTTCCGATCGCGCTCGGCGCCACCGTGTTCGCCGGGATCTCGTCCCGCCACGACGTTGCCGTGCCGGGGTGGCGCCCTCGCGGCAGGCGGAGAGACAGGGGGGCGCGCTGGGCGAGGCGGAGCGATCTCGGCCCGTTGTTGACCGGCCGTGGCGTGCCGACAGTCGGGCGGCTGACTCTGGGCACTGTCGGGGGAGCGGTGCATCGTTCGCGCGTCGTTTCCGAAGCGGGCCAGTCGGTCGTTGTCGTCGGACCGACGCAGAGTGGGAAGACCACGGCGTTGGCGGTGCCGGCCATCATGGCGTGGGAGGGCCCTGTGGTGGCGGCCAGTGTGAAGAGCGATCTCCTGCGCCACACGCTCGGCCGGCGTTCGGCCTGTGGCCGGGTGTGGTGCATCGACCCCACCGGATCGACCGGGCACCCCACAAGCGGTTGGTCACCGCTGACCGACTGCGCCGAATGGGCCGTCGCGCGGCGTATGGCGTTCGACTTGGCCGAGACCGCCAAGAGCGACACCACCACGTCCGATGGGGAGTTCTGGTACGCCACGGCCGCCAAGCTGCTGGCACCGCTCCTCTTCGCTGCCGCTCGGGACAACCGGTCCATGGTCGACGTCGTGCGCTGGGTCGACACCCAGGAAGTGAGCGAAGTGTCGTTCATTCTGGAGCAGGCGGGCGTGCCCGAGGCGCTCGACGCGGCCCGCGCGTCATGGTGCCGTGACGAAAGGACGCGGAGCTCGGTCTACACCACGGCCGAGACGGTGCTCGCGCCGTTCATCCCGCTCGCCACCGGCGCCCCGCCACAGTCGTGGTTCGATGCGCGCGTCCTACTCGGTGGATCCAACACCCTCTACCTTTGCGCCCCCGCCCATGACCAACGGCGCCTCCGCGGTTACTTCAACGCGTTGACCCACCAGGTGCTGTCGCAGGCGTTCACCTTCGCCACCTTCCGGGGACGACCGCTCCATCCTCCGCTCCTCGTCGTACTGGACGAAGCGGCTCACATCGCCCCGTTGCCTGAACTCGACGGGCTGGCCGCCACGTGCGCCTCGCACGGCATTCAGCTGGTGACGGTGTGGCAGGACCTGGCCCAGGTGCGGGCGCGCTATGGCTCCCGGGCGCCCACGGTGCTCAACAACCACCGCGCCAAGCTCTTCCTGCCCGGCATTGCCGACCCTGACACCTTGGAGTACGCCAGCCGCCTCATCGGGGAGGAGGAGGTCAGCCAACCCTCGGTGACCCGCGACCGCCAGGGTGGGCGGTCGACCACAACGGCGACGGGACCGCGCCGCCTGCTGCCGCCCGAGGACCTGCGTTGCCTTCAGCGCGGGGAGGCCGTGCTGGTCTACGGCTCCCTGCCACCGGTGCGCCTCCGGCTTCGACCGTGGTGGGCCGAACTCCACGGGCGGCACGGTGCCGCTCGCCGACGGGCGAGACGACTGCTTCTAGGAGGCCCGCCGAGCAGGGATCCAAAGGCTCAATGAGATGAAGTACTGCTCGGAGTGGAGCCCTGTTGCGGCGGGTGCCGAACTGGCTCTACTCACCGGTTCCACCGTACGGCCCCAATGAGTTCGTCAGTGTCGGGGTGTCGGATTGCGCGAGCGTCACTTTCCGGTCCCGTCAGCGCGTGCCTCGCGGATGAAGCCAACCAACTGATGGGCGCTCGGTGACTCCACCCAGGCCGAGAGATCGACGGTGAACGAGCTCTCGGCTGAAGGCCCTTCGTCGAGCTGGTGCGGTTCTGAGGCCATGAAGCGGTCCCCGATGCGGCGGACTTCCGTGAGGACCTCCGCGTAGGGGAGGTCGCTCGCGGCGGGTGACCCGAACCCGAAGACGCGCTCTGAGCCCATGACCCCGATGGTCATCGCCCTGCCGGTGAGCATCCGCCGGTAGTCGTTACGGTCGAGCTCTCCGGCATACGCCTCGAGGATGTGCATGGTGCGTTCCATGGTGCGTTCGTCGAAGGGGAAGTAGAGGTTTGGGGCCGGCAGGTCTCCCCACACGCCCCACATCCACCATCGCACCGTCGACGGCAGAGCCTTGATGGCATCCTGCACGCCACGTCCGACCGTTTCGTGTCCGTGGTGAACGTCGTGCGGTGACGGAGACACGACGATGGACGCGTCGTACTCGGTCATGATGGCGGGGACCTCAGCAGCGACTCGGCCTGTCGCCATTGCCAGATCGTCGCCCAGCGAGATGTCGAGAGGCGGGTTGAGGAAGACGGGCACGAAACCGGCCCTTCGCGACGCCTCCTCGGCCTCCGCTCGCCGCCGCTTCCACTGATCACGGAAGCCAAGGCTCGCGATGACGCTGACGATCCGCCATCCCCTGTCCTGGAGATGGAGCAGGGTCGCGGGGCAGCCGACGGCCTCGTCATCAGGATGCGGCGCCACATGGACGAGCGTCGGAGGCATTGTGCAGAAGGTTACGGTCAGGCCGTCCTTGGCAGGGCGCTGCCGGCGGTCGGCGCGGTCTCCCCCGGTGGTCCTGGGTTTCAGTGAGTGCTCGGGCGTCGCATAGGCGGTTGTGATCCTTGGTTGCTGAGCCCCGGCGTCTCTTTTCGCGAACGAATACCCACTATAGTGGGTCTAACGAGGAGACTGGGTGGTGCTCGTCTTCGCGCCCTGCACCGTGTGCCGTCTGCGACGGTCCTACACAGGAGCTCCCGGTGCCACGAGTGGCCAGGGTCGCTCGCGTTCCACCAGCCCGGCGAGCTCCAGCAGCAACTGCTCGGCATGGTGGCGCCCGATGATCTGCATGCTGACGGGTAACCCGTCGACCAGCCCGGCGGGAATGGCCACCGCGGGGTTTCCTGTCGTGTTGGCCGGAATGGTCAGGGCGCCGTTGTTGCCTACGGCAGCTTCGAAGCCGTATTCACTGACGAGGTCGACACCATCAATGGTGGTCGGCATCGGCCCGGTCGCGGCGAACGCGACGTCCG
>Ga0307374_10002473_pt1 | contig 32779 bp, 23 predicted proteins | sample OX3MG_FD_202532 | JGI IMG/M metagenome (GOLD analysis project Ga0307374, IMG submission 202532) | Soil microbial communities from Risofladan, Vaasa, Finland - OX-3 | ecosystem: Environmental > Terrestrial > Soil > Coastal area > Acid sulfate soil | place: Finland: Risofladan, Vaasa | collected... | reverse complement strand
TAATGGCGGAATTTGGCCAGCCGGGCGATCCGGAACAATACATTCCCAAGATCTCGCAGGAAACCCTTGCGGAAATGATTGGCACCACCCGCTCCCGGGTAAGCTTCTTCATGAACCGATTTAGAACACTCGGGTTTATCGAATACAACGGGCGCATCAAGGTTCACAAGTCGCTGTTGAATGCGGTCCTGCTCGATCGATTCGGCGAACCTGGTCCCGAGAGACATGCTTCTTCGGCCGCTGCACCGACTCGAGCTCCGGCCGCTGCACCGACTCGAGCTCCGGCCGCTGCACCGACTCGAGTGAAGCCTGCCAGGGGTGTTTAGCATGGGCAGGGTTGAGCAAATTGGGGTTGAGTTCGGCGAGTACTGAAAGGCCAGACCTCACGCTCGCGCAGAACTGGCAGCAGGCTTCACTCGAGCCGGCGCGGCCTGGACCCTGAATCCGTTGTGGACCGACTCAGTCAGTCGCGGCTGATCCACCTCCCTTTTTATGCGGGAGACAAGCTTTTCTTCAACCTGACGCCGGCTTTTCTTTTTCATAAAGCGGCCCTTCTTTGAACGAGGAGCAGTGAATCACCGTTTCGAGTTTGTAGCCGATCTTTCTTGAGGCATCCCGCCAACAAGATCCAACAGCACGTGTAGGTGTTGATTCCGCCACCGCGTTAGCGCCGTATGCGCGGCGGCCTACGTTGGACAACGCTTCGCCGCGAGCATGAAGGTAAGGTTCAATCCTGATCCACAATCCAATCCACAAAATGCGCGGTCTTACTCGACTTTGGTGGTCTGAGGCGTTCCCCACGAGTTTGTAGGTTGTTGAACAAACTGAGATTGCAAGCCTGCACGGTAGAGGTCGCGTGTTTGAATGTGGAGTCATGCGCGCGAACTCTGGAAAGACTTTTGGCGCGTGGAGCGCGGTGGGTCACCTCCTGGCAACCCAGGAGCGGAGCCTGGTCGAGCGGTAACGTGATGGACAATCATGAGGCTTGCACTCCAAATTCAGAGCCTCAAACTCAACTTCGCATTGCAGGTGCAACATCGTAAACGCTGCGAATTTGCAGCCTGCTGCGAAACTCAAAGGGGGTCATTGGCTTGTCCAGCACGATCTCAATCTCAGCGGCCCGGTCCGGGCGCAAATCGACAAAATTGTCCGAGTAGGCGGCATCTGTATCCTGCACATCGGCCCACACCCAGAGGGCCGGGACGTCGGTTTCGATCCCCACGCGATAATGTGTCTCGCCACCGCTGGTACGAGCCGTCAGATTTGGTTGCTTAAGCTTTAGCCCTTTAGGCCGTCCGAAGAGCAAAGTGTTTTGCGCCACCGTTCGTCCGTCGATGGCCACTTCAGGCCAGACCAGCAAATTCTCGGCACCGTGTGCTTTCGCCAGGTCGGAGAGATCGAGCTCTTCCGCTCGCCAGCTCGTCCGTGCCGGTATATCGATCTGCTTTGCCCCCTGCCGCAACACCTCGCCGGCAAGGTTGGTTACGCTCCACAGCAGTTCACCGGATCGATCCGTCTGACCATCGCTCGTGACGTAGAGATCTGCCTGCCCGCTTTGCAGATCGGGCAGCCCGCTCACCAGAACCGGAGCAAAGAAGTGCTTCGATTGGTAAAGCAGAGCCTTCGCGCGCCGGAAATAGTCAACCATCGCCCAAGTGGAGCACGGCCAGCAGTCGTTGTACTGCCAGATCACAGCCGCCATCGACCGCGGCATGTCGCGCCGCCAATGTTCTACGGCATAACGAATCATCCAGGCCTGGTTGAGATCGATAAGCCAGAGTGTGTCGTCGAAGTTCTTCGGCGCGTTGCCGAAGTTCGCCTCTGTGTAATCCATGATGATCTTGATACCGTGCCCGCTGCCATCCAGTTCGTGATACTGCATCACCGGCGAAAACACATCCGTGCGATCAGCCGCATGAGTGAAAGCGCGGACCGTCATGGGGACTGGCGTTGACTGCATGCCGAATTCGGTCACGAACCCTTCAATCTTGCTGTAACTCTCCACGGGTTGGTTCCCATGCCACACACCCCAGGAGTGAATGTCCCCGCTGCCGTGCGCACCGCTGCCGACTTCATAAAACGCACCCGGCACAAGGCGATTCACAATCCCGCCAATGAAGTCCTTGAATAGCTGATCGTATCCTTTGAAGAACTCGATTTCGTTATTCCCGCTCCAGATCACAATCGAAGGATGGTTCCGGCATCGGCGTGTCTGCTGTTCGATTTCCAGGCGAAGATTCTCCATCCACGATTTGTCCTGGACGGGATAACTGGCATTGGCAAACTTGAACTCGAACTGCAGCATCAGCCCCAGCTCGTCACACAGGTCGAACAGTTCGTCTTCTTCGTAATAGCCCCCGCCCCACAGCCGGATGAAATTGAAATTGCATTCCGCCGCCCTGGACATATACCAGCGCAATATTTCCGGCGTCACGCGTGTGGGCATGTTGTCGGCAGGAATCCAATCGGCCCCCTTCGCGAATGCCGGCACACCGTTCACGCGCACATACAGGGCCTTATCGCCGCTGGGCGGCACCACCTCAATCGTTCGCAATCCAATGCGGCGGGTTGCCGTGTCCAGACTCTTCTCTTCCGCATCCTTCAATTGCACGGTCACGGTGTAAAGAGGCTGGTTACCCATGCCGTTTGGCCACCAGAGCTGCGGCTTTGGAATGGACGCATGCAGAGTAGTCTCCCCTTGAGCTGCGGCACCCTTCGCCGTTGCTACCACCTCGCCAGCCAACGCGACCTGCGCCTCCAGGTGACGACTGGAAGGCCCCCCGGCGAGCGTGGTATGGATCTCCAGCCGCACGCTTCCATCCGGTTGGTGGTTTTGGAAGACTCCCACGTCGGCAATACGGACGTCGTAGCCGAGGACCTCAATCTTCTTCCAGATGCCCTGGGTGAGAATGGGGCGGCACCAGTCCCATCCCCACATGTAAGGCGCTTTGCGAACCCACGAGCGTTCGTTCGCGAGGTCGATGCCGTACTTCTGCTGATAGGCGGCACGCTGCTGCTGGACATAAGAGGTCAACGGGTCAAAGCGAATTTGCAGTTGATTGGATCCCCTGCGCAGGTGAGGCTTTATATCAAATGTCCAGGTTCGGAACATGTTGTTGCTGCTGCCGAGGCTGTGGCCATTCAGCCAGATGGTGGCAAGCGTATCGAGTCCATGACAAACAAGATCCACATGCTGCTTTTCATGCAAGTCATCCGGAGGCTGGAAGCTGCGCTCGAAGGACCACGTCTTCTCCGCGACCCATTGCACTTTTCCGTTGTTTTCCTCAAGAAACGGATCGGGAATTGTGCGGGCGGCAAGTAGATTCGTGTAGGTGCTGCCGGGAGTCAATGCTGGAGTGGGCCCCCGTTTACCTTCCTCGCTCATGGTCCACATGTTGCCGCCTAAATCGAGCGCAATCGGACCAGCTCCTTCGGCGTTCAGGGCAAAGCCGGATTTGTCCAGCATCAGCGCTACTCCCAGCCCCGCCGTTCCTTGAAGCATCTTGCGCCTTGTGAGGGGAGGCATCGTGAATGGATACGGATTCTTCGACACGGTTCAGCTCCTTCCGGCAACCATGCCCATTGAAACAGAATCAATGCCCTGGTCGCACCTGGCCTGCAGGCAATTTTAGAATCATTGATCATGGTGGACCACCTTGACGGCCTTGGCAACCGCTGCCCGTTCGCGATGCGGAGTCAATCCGCAGGTACAGGTTACAGCGGATGTAACGCGTATTTGCCTGCGGCCCGCAAGGTAAGAAACTCACCTTAGGACACACTGGATCTACTCATTCTGAAAGCTGTGGCACTGGAGCCGCCTCATGGGTGGGCCATCTCCGAGCGTCTGCAGCAAATCTCCCGCGAAGCAAGAGGAGCAAAGCTTTTCGAGGATTTCGTGCAGGATCTTCGCTACGCACTGCGCAGTCTGGGGAAAAGCCCCAGCTTCACCCTCGCAGCTGTCTCGACGCTTGCGCTTGGCGTTGGAGCATTTAGGTGAACGCGAGCCTTTGCTTGAGAGCCAATCGAGCGCCCCGATTGAATTCCGGCCGGGCGTCAGCCTGGAGCGTTGCGTGGCGCAGCAGCGCTCATCAGATGGATGCTCCAGAACCATGCGTACCCACAATGCTGTGTGCATAAGCGATACGCCGGGCTGTGCCAACTATGGCTCTGTGGTATAGAACTCTGAATAGCACAGTGCGCAATTTCGAGAAAACCCGAACGGAATTTCAGGAGATTCTCGCCAAGCCCATCCGCGAGCTTGGGCTCAAGCTGGAGGGTTCTCCGCTCGAACGGTTCGTCCAGCAGCTTTATCGCGAACTGGACGCCAAGGGCATACACAAGTTCCGCCCGCTTTGTTATCTCACCGATGAGTGGGGATGTCCTTCCGGCGAGCCTGTCGTCGGCATTCCGTTCTATCTGGCCAACCCGGACCTGGCGCGGCTTGAGCGCGAGATGAACGACCTGGAAGACGCTCGCGAGATCATGATGTACATGCGTCATGAGGCCGGACACGCATTCAATTACGCCTACCAGCTTTTCAAGTCGGCCGAGTGGCGCAATCTCTTCGGTCCGTTTCGGCGCGCATATCGAGACAATTACCGCCCCATTCCGTTCTCGCGCAAGTTTGTCCGCCACATGGCCGGCTGGTATGCCCAGAAACATCCGGATGAGGATTTTGCAGAGACGTTTGCGGTCTGGCTCACGCCTCGCTCGCAATGGCGCAAGCGCTACAAGGGCTGGGACGCGCTGGCCAAGCTCCACTACGTCGATCGCATGGCGCGAAAGGTTGGAGATGTCGAACCGGCCCGTCGTCGCGGCCACACCGACGTCACCGTCGACGAGATGGAATCCACGGTGGGCGAGTTCTATCGTCTCAGCCTGCCGGAAGAGGTTCCTTTGCAGGAACTCGCGCTGGATGCCGACCTGGCGGACATCTTCAACATCTCCCGCAGGCGGCGCAAAGGCGTGCGTCCCGCGCAGGAGATGTTGCGACAGCATCGCAAGCCCATCGTGGACAAGGTTGCGTACTGGAGCGGCGTGCAACGCCCGATCGTCAAACAACTGGTGGAAAGCATCTGCAAACGTGTTGAGGACCTAGGCCTGCGCGTGGACGATCGGCGCGAGTCCGAGCACCTTACCGAGTTCACGGTGTACACCACCGCGCTGGCAATGACTTACCTGATCCGTGGAAAGTTCATTCACCCCTGAGGCGTGCCGGCAGATGCCGTCACTCCCACTGGAGGTCGCATGACAGGAGCGAAATTGAAAGTCACCGTGCTCTATGACTTGTGGGAGGAACAGCCTGCTGAAGTGCAGGAAGAAACTCCTGCGCCGCGCAAGCGCAAGGGACAAAAGAAGCGCAAGAAGAAGCCGGTGAAGCACGACCGCGAAGAGATCTTTGAAGCGCTGGGGAAGCTCGGCCATGAGCCGTCGTACTACGTGCTCGACGGCCGCCCGCAATCCCTGCTGGGGCTGGCCAAATGCAGCGCCGATTTGATCTTCAACCTTACGGAATCCTACGCGGGCGATGACACCAAGGAGATGCACGTCACCGCGTTTCTGGAAATGCTCGATATCCCCTATACCGGCGCGGGACCGCACGCGCACACGCTTGCCCAGGACAAGTCGATCGCCAAGAAGATCTTCGCGTTTTACGGGATTCAGTCGCCCTACTTCGCGACGGCCTATCGCGGCACCATCGACCACGCGCACGACATCGCGTTTCCACTCATCGTGAAACCCACCTCTGAAGATGGATCCATCGGCATCGACGCCGCCGCCGTGGTGACCAGCGTGAAGGATTTGATGGAGCGCATCTCCTATATACAGTCGGAATTCGATTCGCCTGCGTTGATCGAGGAGTACATTGAGGGACGCGAGATCTACGCCTCGATCCTCGGCAATTACGAGAACGCACATGCGCTTCCCCTCGTGGAGCTTGACCTTTCAAAGCTTCCCAAGGGCATGCCCAGAATCGCCAGCCAGGATGTGAAATTCGAGAAGGATTCGGAGGCCTATAAGCTGACGAAATCGGCCATCGCCGAAGATCTGGATGAAGAGCTCACGGCGAGGCTCACCGAGACCGCGATCAGGGCCTATCGCGCCGTCAAGCTTCGCGATTACGGCCGCATTGACATGCGCATCTCGAGCAAGGGCGAGATCTATGTGATCGAAGCGAATCCGAACCCATGGCTCTCCAGCGGACAGGAGTTTGCCATGGCCGCAAAGAAATCCGGCCTCTCCTATACGCAGATGATCGGGGAGATCGTGGACCTTGCCATGGCGCGGCACGCGTGAAGGATGGCAAGAGTTTCACTTGAGTAGCGGCGCGTTCCTCGGCCGGTCGCGGGTGTCCCGTTCATTCCATCCGCTGGTATCCAGGATGGACGCCGCGCGTGAGCCCCTGCTCGTCGGCGATGCGCGCCAGCAACGCGGCAAGCTGGTCGCGCTCGGCACGGTTCAGCGCGGCCAGCAGGGCCTCCTGGTGTTTTTTTGCCACCTCGCCGATTTGCTTGAGCACGCCCTCCCCTTCGCTGGTCAAGTGGAGCGAGTAGAGGCGCCGGTCGTCGGGGTTCGGCTTCCTGACCACGTAGCGGCGTTGCTCAAGGTTGTCGAGGATCGCGACCAGGCGGCTGGGGTGAATCCTCAGCAGCCCTGCCAGTTCCTGCTGGCTGAGGCCCGGGCGAGCCCGCAGCATGCGCAGGATACCCGCATCGGGCGGCGTGAGCGTGAGAGCCGCAAGCCTTTCAGCGAATTGCACGGCTGCGTGCGCTCCAAGCTGGGCCAGCAGGAAGGCAGGTTGGCTCATTTCCATGGGTTTCGGGGTCATCTGGAAAATAATTATTGCATATCTTATTCGTTTATGAGATAAACGATTACGTTATGAAAACGACACCGCGATTTCGAGGACCCTCCCTGATTCTGCTCGCCACCGTTCACATTCTGCTGTTCGCGGCCGGCCTGGTCGCGGCGGGCATCCTGCGCCATGGCGCGCCGTTCGTTACTCCCTTTGCGCCGGGCGAGGCCGTGCGCCAGTTCTTTGCCGGAAACCCGGAAGCGGCAAGGATCAGCAGCTTCTTCCTCTTCGGCTCGGCGGTTCCGCTCGGCATCTTCGCGGTCACGCTCGTCAGCCGCCTGCGGCATCTCGGCGTGCGGGCCGCGGGTACGAACATCGCGCTGCTGGGCGGCATTGGCGCATGCGTCGCGCTGGCCTTCTCCGGCCTGGCGAGCTGGACGCTGTCAGTGCCGGAGGTTGCCGCTTCCATCCCCGTCACCAAGGCCATCGTCTTTTTCGCCTTCCTTTCCGGCGGGGTCGGTTTTGCGGTTGCCTTTGGGCTGCTGGTTGCGGGCGCATCCATCCCTTGCTACTTCACGCGCCTGTTCCCCAGATGGCTGGTCGCCCTCGGCGTTGTTGTGGCGCTCGCGGGCGAGCTTTCCTGGTTCAGCCTGATTGCATATCCTGCGAACTTCTTCATCCCGATTGTGCGTTTCGTTGGATTTGTGTGGATGGTTCTGGCTGCCGTTGCGCTCACCCGGGATCGCCGCCTGGCGCGGGGCGCGTCGCCCGCGGATGCCGAAGGTCGGTCGGCCGAGGTCTAAGAGTCATGCTGTTCGGGAGCATCATGCACAGACGCCCATGTAAATTATGTGCGGGCCCGCATCATTGAGCCGCTGCTTCCGCCATGAGCTTTGCCGCGTTGAACGCCTGCACGAGATCGGGCGGGACCCGGTGACGATGAGCGAGGTATTCGGCTGAGTTGCAGGTGACGAGGACCACGCCCGCGTCGTTCTCAGCGATCAGGATCTTCAAGGGAAGGTCGATTGCGGCGGAGGGCGAGGCAAGCATCACCGGCGTGCCTGCTTTGGGATTGCCAAAGATGGCCAGCTTCGTTGGCCGCATGCTCAGTCCCGCCCTGGCTGCTTCGCCGCTGTGGTCCACAAGCGCGAAGAGCATGATGCCTTTCTGGGCGAGGATCTGAGTGAGCCGGTCGAGCGTCTCGTCGACCGAGTGGCGACTTACGAACTCCACAAGCCCATTCTCGGTGCTGCTGTCCATGGTGTCCTCCTGTTGATGGCTAAGCCGTGCTGAACCGGAAAAGTGAACGAGCAGACCTCGACTGCCATTCTAGTACGGCGCAACAAGAGACCGCCGCGCTCGCCGCATCGCGTTCATTGGCGTTTGGCCGCAAGGCGCTGCAATGGATTTCCGGGATGCGCGGGCGATGTGGAACACTGGGTGAAACCGCCGTGCGCAGTCGCGTGGAGCGCGAGCTGGCAGGGCAGGGAATTCCAGTGAAGGGAAGCCATGGGGCAGCAGTGATTCGCAATTTCCATCGGCCAATGCGGTTCGGGCTGGCGTGGCTTTGCGCGCTTGCGTGCCTGGCCGCGGCCCGTCCGCAATCGTCTGCATCCAAGGCTCCGCAAGGCGCGCCTACCGCCGTCGTTCCAGGCAAGTTTGTGGATGTTACGAATCAGGTGGGCGTTCACTTTTTGCACCAGGCGCCGCACACCACGCGCAAGTATCTGATTGAGACCATGGGCTCCGGCGTGGCGCTCTTTGACTGCGACAACGACGGCAGGCTCGACATCTTTTTCGTCAATGGCGCGCCGTTCACTGATCCCACGCCGTCCGGCACCATCCCGAAAAAGACAGGGCCGAAATACTGGAATCGCCTGTATCACCAGAAGCCCGACGGCACTTTTGAAGACATTACGGAAAAGGCCGGGGTGCAGGGCGAGGGGTACGACATGGGTGTGGCCGTGGGCGACTACGACAACGATGGCTACGAGGATCTTTTCGTCACCGGCTACGGCGGCAATCATCTCTATCACAACAACGGCAACTGCACGTTTACCGACGTGACCAAACAGGCCGGCGTGGGCGGCAGCGGATGGTCCTCCAGCGCCGCCTGGGTGGACCTGGACAACGACGGCCGGCTCGATCTTGTGGTGGACCGCTATGTGACCTGGGACTGGGACGACAAGTGGTGCGGACCGCCGGACAATCGCGGCTATTGCCATCCGGATGTCTTTGAGCCCATCACCATGCTGGTGTACCACAACGACGGCGATGGGCATTTTACCGAAGTGTCGCACCAGCTGGGGCTGGACAAGCCCGCCAAGGCGCTCGGCATCGCCATTGCGGACTACGACCGCGACGGCCGCATCGACCTTGCCGTGGCCAACGACTCGATGCCCGAGTTCCTCTTCCACCAAAAGCCCGACGGCGCCTTTGAAGAAGTCGGGCTCGAGTCCGGCATGGCCGTGGACGGAGATGGCCGCACCTTTGCCGGCATGGGCGTGGACTTTTCCGACTACGACAACGACGGCTACCCCGACCTGTTTATCACCGATCTGGCCAACCAGAAGTACGCCCTCTACCACAATGAGCGCGACGGCACGTTCAACTACGTCAGCTATCCCACCGGCATCGGGCGCATCACGCTGCTCCATTCCGGATGGAGCACGCGCTTCCTGGACTACGACAACGACGGCTGGAAGGATCTGCTGATTGCGCAGGGCCACGACCTGGACACCGTGCACAAGAGCTTTCCGCAGCTCCACTATCGCGAGCCGATGATGCTGCTGCGCAACATGGGCTCGCGCTTCGTCAACGTGTCGGAGGACTCCGGCGCCATCTTCCATGAGCGCTGGGCCGCCCGCGGCATGGCCATCGGCGACATCAACAACGACGGGCGCATCGACGCCGTTGTCACCACCAACGGCGGTTCGGCGCACGTGCTGCTGAACGAGACCCCGTCCACCAACCATTGGCTCACCCTCAGGCTCATCGGCCACAAGAGCAATCGCGACGGCATCGGTGCGCTCATCAAGGTCACCACGTCGGCCGGCTCGCAATGGGTCACCGTCACCACCGCCAGCGGCTACCTCTCCTCGAGCGATCCCCGCGCGCATTTCGGGCTGGGCAAAGACGCATCGGCAAAGTCCGTGGAGATTCGCTGGCCCAGCGGCATTGTGCAGGTGCTGCACAACGTGGCGGGCGACCGCATCGTGACCGTAGACGAGAGCTCCGGCCCCTCCGGCAAGCTCTGCCCATCCTGCGGCCCCTCCGGCAAGTAACGGCGCGGCGGCGCGGCGCAGGCGGGTTTCTTCGCCCTCTACCGCCGCGTCTCCAGGGCCGCCTCTTGCGCCGCACGGCATCTTCCTCCCACTGCGCATCCAGCGTTTCCGTGTGCGCGTCAGGCGGCCTTCTTCGCCCTCCGTTCGCCCCTGATGCAAGCACTGCCTGGGCGGAGTTACAAAAGTAATAATCGAGCCAACGGCACAATCTACGATTGGGGCTCCCCGGGCTCCATTGAGGTTACTTTTAGATTACTCTTCTGAGCGGCTCACCGGGTTCCCAGAGACTCTGCGCGGGCGAATCATTTCCAGTTCGTATAAGGTTGAAAAGGAAATGGATCGATACATCATCGGCCTGCCGTGGAGATCCTTGCGCTTGGGCTCAACCTCAGGAGCTCTTCGTCGACTGAATGGATAGTTACTTTTGTGCGCATATGTAACTCTTTAGTGGTGACTCGTGGCCGATAAGAGAGATATTACTGGCCTAACGTCTGTATGCAGCCATGAGCGTCTCCATGGGGCATCTCGACCCGGCGGGCCGCGATGAGAGGCAAAATAATGAAAGCATTGAAGTCTACAGAGAGAAGCTCCCAGGTCAAGCTGCGTTGGTTCTGGTTGTCCATGGCCATTGCTCTTTTCCCAGTATTCGCCGTGGTGGTCGGCTGTTCGGCCGCAAACCAGATGCCGGCTTCTTTGTCCAGTTTGAGCATCAGCGCCTCAACCAGCAGGGTGATGCTGGCGCCGGGGTCGATTTCGACCAGTACCATCACCGTGGCGGGAGCGAAAAGCCTCGGCGGGAGCGTTGACCTGGCCGATTCCGGGCTGCCGAATGGCGTAACTGCCACCTTCAGTCCTGCCAGTACCAGCACGACGAGTAAATTGACCCTCACGTCGAGCAGCACGGCCACGCCGGGCAAGTACACAGCCACTATCACCGGCACCTCGAGTGGCGCGGCTGCTTCTGTTGCCATTGCAGTGACGATTCCGGAGTCGAGTTTCACTCTTTCGTCCTCCGCCGGCACCCTCTCCCTCACGCCTGGCTCCGCACAGACTAGTACCATCTCCGTGATCGGCGCGGACGGTTTCAGCGGAAATGTAAGCCTGACCAGTTCCGGGCTGCCAGCTGGCGTGACCGCCAGTTTCAGTCCTTCCAGTACCAGCACAACCAGCACGGTGACCTTCACGGCCAGCAGTTCCGCCGCTCCCGGCGCCTACACGGCAACCATTTCGGGCACCGCGGCCAACGCACCCTCCAGCAGCACGTTAATTGACCTGAACGTGACGCCGACTGCGACACAACCCGTCCCGTCGACCGGGCCAACCACCTGGTATGTGCGCCCCGATGGAGGCACGCGCTACTCTGCTGCGAATACGAGCGGGCAGTGCAACGGCAGGGCCGACGCTGCCTATCCTGGCTCTGGTGCGAACCAGAACTGCGCCTTTGGCGATGTACGCTACCTGTGGGCAGATGGTTCCTCTGGGGGCAGTTGGGCGATTGCAGGCGGGGACACGGTAATTATCTCCAACACTTATCCGGAAGGGGAAACAGGATGGCGAATTGGTCCCATCAACTCAAGCGGCAACCCTTTCAATGGCTACTCTGGCGTGGGCCACTTAGGTCCATTCACGGACTACAATCTTCCGATTCCAGCAGGCACGGTGACTAATCCCACGCGCATCCTCGGGGCGAATTACGCAAACTGCTCGACTACAATCACTCCACCCGGCGCGACTCCGACACAAGGACCAGACCCAAGCAAGACAACACAGATATTTGGAGGGTTTGCGATCCTTGGCGTGCTAAACCTGAAAGATACACAGTACGTTGACGTGCAGTGTATTGAAGTCACGGATCACGAAAGTTGTATCTCCCACGGCTCCGCCGCCCCAGCACCTACATCCGGTTTCTGCAATCACGCAAGCACTCCCTATTCTGACTTCGCCGCCAGTGGGATTCTTACCGACAACAAGACTGCGAACGTTACCTTTCAGGATGTAAATGTTCACGGCCTGCCGTCTAGCGGGTTTTATGGAGCTATCGGCGGACCTATTACGATGACGCGCGTGCTGGCTGATTTCAATGGCTTTGCCGGATGGAACTTCGACGACAGTACGCCCAATAATCCAGCTTCCTCTATCACAGCGAACTACGTCACGATTGACTGGAACGGCTGCAACGAAGAGTACCCAGTCACCGACCCGTGGCCCGGTACGTATTGCTACACCATCGGCACCTATGGCGGCTTCGGAGATGCGTGGAGCGGGCAGAACGCCGAGATAGCGACAATGCTCTGCGACCACTGCCAGATGGATTACAACGTGAAGGATGGCTTCTTTGGCCCGCACAGCTATCTGCACAACGTCACCATCGAGAACTCGACCGCGATGGGCAACGGAGGCCAGACCTGGAAGGCGAATCTGGGGCTCGACGGAAGCATGACTTTTATGAACAACTTCACGAAGAACAACTGCTTCCGATTGTGGCAGCCGTTCTCCATGATGACCACCGCGCAGCAGTCTGAATACGCCACCTACATCGAGGAAGATGTGCTCTGCCGCCCCGGAGCGGATGGCGCGGCAATGACCATCACGATGCCGACGACAGGCAACTTCGATGTAGTGGGAAACACCTTTGTGATGGCCAGCCCAAAGGTAGGGTTGGACCTTGGATGTACGCAGACGATTGCGACCATCAGCGTGACGGCGGGCGGCACAGGATATGTTGTTGGGGATGTTCTGAGTCTTGGCGGGACGGGAGGCACTGCAACAGTCAGTTCCGTCAGTGGTGGCGCAGTCACTGGGGTGACGCTCACTACCGGAGGCCAATGGTATCTGGCACCGCCGTATCTTGAGACCTACATTTGGGATGTGACAACTCCATCTGCCACAGGCGCACATCTTACCTATGAGACGATGACTCCGCTTACCTGCACGGGAGGCACCAGACAATTGCAGGACAATCTCTTTCTCGGCTACGCGGACTACACGGCGCAGAACTACTTTGGCGGAGGCAGCGGCGGCGGCACGGTGATACGGCTGTTCTGCTATACCGATTGCTCAAGCCAGCCCGGAACGTTTGTGGATGCCGACTGGACGGCGCGGGATCACAACCTCTATTACGACTTCAACAACACAGATGAGGGAGCCTGCTCCTACTCAAACGAGACTTGCACCACGAGTCCACTGTTGGTGGCTCAGCCAGCAGGGCCAATTTTCTATGCAGAGAATGTGCTGGACAACTTCAACTTCAACCTGACCCTTGGCTCGCCAGCGATTGGCGCAGGCGTAGCCGTGAGCGGACTGACGACAGATTACAGCGGCGCGACTAGGCCTAATCCACCGAGCGAGGGAGCAATTGAGCCGTGATGGTAAACTGTCGAATGTATGTCTAACCAGCAGCTCAAAGCAGATCCGTCGCAGGTCGGCAAGGGAAACTGGGCGGAGTTCTCTCTTCCCCTTGAGAGAGTCCAGGAAGCCGTGGTGGAATGGAGCAAAGCACTGGCCGGGGTCGAGCGGCCATGGCTGTGCTGGAACGTAAGCGACCGATGGTGTAAGCTGCAGCAGAGGCTGATTCAAGAAGTCGGGTGGACACCTGTTATCGGATTCGATCCCAGGTGCGGGCCACCCCAGACAGTTCTTCCTGGTTCCATCGTGGTCGACTTCAATGCACATTTCGGCTTTGATCAGATGCGGCCTCACTTCCCCCTGGAGTTCACGTTTCTCTTTGCGGACCGCCTTGCGTTTTGGCATTCCGATCTGTTGTGTCGCCTTGAAGTCATGCGCAAATTGAAGGATATCTTCGAGGGATTGCCGGATGGCGCCATGGCCGCGGTTCCCGATTTAGGCGACCGTCGCCATTTTTATCGATATCGCCATCATCGGTACTGGGAACTTGTCTGTTGCACGACGAGATCGGCAAGCAAATCTCAATTCGATCTAGGTACGGGGTGGTGGCGCTGCTTCAACCATCATCCCAATTGTTCGGATGAACGAGAACACCGGCTCCGCTCGAAGTATTACTACGATTTCGGCGTCGGAATCATGTACTGGAAGCGCCGCTACGGCGGCCGCGTGATCGAAATCCCCCAGAAATGGGTGGAAGAAGGGCATTGCACGTCGATCAATAAGAAGAATTACCGCTGGACGCAGCCTGGGGGCCAGCGTAACCAGCCAGTGGAGATCGACCTCAACTTCGATCTTGAAGAGGTTGCAAAGAGGCTCGGGATCGCTCATCTGCTCTGATCGGAAGATCGCTGGCGAACTTTATGGTGGCGGCAATCCGACTTCCGTCGTGTCCAATTCACGGGTCTTTTCAAATCCGTGCTGCGGTATGACCCGAGCCGAAATCTTGATCTCAGGTATCAGGCCAGATGATGCCCGCGTTTCAAGGGTTTCCAACGGCAAACCGACTATACTGGCCCGGATCGGCGCGATGAACTCAAGCGGAGTAATTTTCATGGGGAAAATTGATCGCAGCATTCTCTGTTCGATTCTTATGTTTGTGACTGCCCTGCCTCTTTCGGCGAAGACCTGGTACGTTCGTCCGGATGGAGGAACTCGCTACTCAGCAAAGGCGCACAGAGGCCAGTGCGATGGAAAGACCAACGCGCCCTACCCCGGGAAGGGTGTCGATCGGCATTGCGCGTTTGGCGATGTACGCTACCTGTGGTCAAATGGTAGCTCGGCGGGCAGTTGGGCGATTGCAGGCGGGGACACGGTAGTCATCTCCAACACTTATCCGGCAGGGGAAACGGGATGGCGAATCGGCCCCATCGATGCATACGGCCATCCTTTCAATGGCTACTCTGGTGTGAACCACTTGGGTCCATTCACGGACTACAATCTTCCGATTCCAGCAGGCACGGCGGGCAACCCCACGCGCATCCTTGGGGCGAATTTCGCTAACTGCTCGACTGCGATTACTCCGCCCGGTGCGACTCCGACACAAGGACCAGACCCAAGCAAGACAACAAAGATATTTGGAGGGTTTACGATCCTTGGCGTATTGAACCTGAAAGATACTCAATACGTCGATGTTCAATGTCTTGACGTCACGGACCATAGCAGTTGCATCGCTCACGGCTCCGCCGCACCAGCACCTACATCCGGTTTCTGCAATCACGCAAGCACTCCCTATTCTGACTTCGCCGCCAGTGGGATTCTTACCGACAACAAGACGGCGAACGTTACCTTTCAGGATGTAAATGTTCACGGCCTGCCGTCCAGCGGGTTTTATGGAGCTATCGGTGGCGCGATTACTATGACGAGAGTTGTATCGGATTTTAATGGCTTCGCCGGCTGGAACTTTGACGACCACACGCCCAATAATCCGGCCTCTTCCATTGCGGCAAACTATGTGACGATGGATTGGAACGGCTGCAATGAAGAGTATCCAGTCACAGACCCGTGGCCGGGGACCTATTGCTACACCATCGGCAAATATGGAGGATTCGGCGACGCGTGGAGCGGCCAGGATGCAGAGATCAGCAATGTGGTTTGTAATCACTGCCAGATGGACTACAACATCAAGGATGCTTTCTTCGGACCGCACACGTTTCTTGCCAACGCAACCATTGAGAACTCAACTGCGATGGGAAATGGAGGGCAGACATGGAAAGCAAATCTTGGTCTGGCGGGAAATCTGCTCTTCCAGAACAATCTCACCAAGAATAACTGCTTCCGTCTCTCAGCGTCTTTTAGCATAATGACCATGGCGCAGCAAGCCGAGTTTAATCGTTATCTCGAAAAGGATACGCTTTGCCGACCGGGTGCAGACGGAGCAGCGTTTTCCGTGATTATGCCCACTACGGGAAACTTCAAAATTATCGGCAACACGTTCATCTTAGCAAGTCCAAAGGTGGGCTTGGACCTGGGCTGCCAATCGACAATTACCTCTCTTACCGTGACAGCAGGAGGGACGGGGTACGCGGTCAATGATGTTCTGAGCCTCGGTGGAACATCGGGAACGGCCATGGTGACTTCTATCGGCGCAGGGGGTGCGATTGCCGGCCTATCTCTTGTGAACGGAGGCCAGTTTTATCAGGGAGCAGGATACAAGGAAACCTACATCTGGGACGAATCTGGCCCAGGCACGGGTGCTCACATCACTTTTGCGACGGCTTCGCCACTGACCTGCACAGGCGGAACGCGCGTCCTCGAAGACAACCTTTTCCTGGGATACGCCGATTACACGGCCCAGCACTATTTCGGCGGTGGTGGAGGGGGAACGAAGATTGTCACTTTCTGTTATAGCAACTGCCAAGGCAACCGTGGGACGTTTGTTGACGCGGATTGGACAAGGCGAAGCCATAATCTCTACTACGACTTTAAGTCAAGTGGCGCGGGTTACTGCACGTACAGCAACGAAACCTGCACGACGAATCCGCTGCTGACAAGTCAGCCTGCCGGTCCAGTGTTTAAGTCCGAGTCCGTGTTGGATAACTTTACTTTCCGACCCAGCTACAGCAGCCCAGCGGTCCGACACGGCCAAGCCGTCAAAGGTCTCACCACCGACTTCTTCGGAAACCCACGACCGAATCCTCCCTCGATCGGCGCTGTCGAACCGTAGGATTAGGAGTCTGCGGATGTTGTTTCGCTTGGTGCTCAATGAAGATAGAGTTCCAAATGTAAAATCAGCCGCGCGTGCACTGGTTCTTACCGCTTAGCAAACGGCCGCGAACCACGAGCGCGCGTGAAGTTCTAAGGTTTTTTGGAGCGGCCTAAGCCAGGCCATGCAATTGTCGAGTAAGAATACAGATGCGCGCAAGCGGATTCCTTCCCCTCTTTCGCGAAAAAGACCTCTCGCTTTCCGAGTCATTCACGCGACGACGGTCAAAGTGGCCTGAAACGGAAGCAGCTCCATCAGCGGCAGTCGACAATATACTGATCTATCGCCTCCCGAATGCCGGCGGGGAGAGCGAGCGGAGGTTTGAAAATGGCCATACGCCCACATATCTCCACGAGTTGGGCATAGGTTTCGATTACATGGTAATGAGGTCTCTTAATGTAATCGTCCACCAGAATTCGGCTATTGTGTGAACCACTCAGATGCACACAACTGGTCAATGCAGCAGCCACTCTAAACCGTCCATCGATCATGACCAGATCCGGCAGCTCCGACTTGTCGACAAAATGCCAAGGAGCCTGCACATACGATTTCCATCGCTTTCTGTTGAAGGTTGAGGGTGAACTGAAAACGGGATACCCCCACTCTGTGGTCCATCCGATGTTCACATACTCAAGATGTTGATTGGGGGCAAGATCGCCGACTTTCTTGCGAACTTCCTTCAAATAAAATTGATCAGTGTCTACTGAAATGAACGCCTTATTCAGTCTCGCCGCAAGAACGGTGCTCCCGCCACTTCCATACTCCAAATACCCTCTAGCATCCGTTATCATCCGCAGAAAGGTTTCGCCGGAAGCGTCGTCGAGCCATGGCCTTTCGCCAATCTGAACCCCATGCCTTCTCTGCTGGATCTTAAAATTCAATATCCCTCGCAAAGCCCGAAATTTCCGAAGACCTCTTCGGACGGTCCCAAGCGAGATTATAGTTCCAGGCTTTTCGGTGAATCTTGATCGATTCAATGCCTTACTCCATAGAACATACGATACACTTCGCCCGAGGTTAGCATGACCGCGCCAGGAATAGAATTAAATCATTGCTGTCCGGCTATATGAGGTTTTTGGGAGCGGCCTAAGGCGCTTTCCTCCGACCGCTGGAGATTAGGCTTCTTTGAATTTCGTGGTGTATCCCTCCGTCAACTCCAGTCTACTCGTCTGCGCAAAACGCTTTCGGAAAACCATATTCTGCCTTCTGTCTGAAGTCCCAGGATCGGCCATATCGTGCGGTATACACGCTCGGGGATGACTCGGCGACGCCGAATCTCATAGAGCTGGTCAATTACCCTGTCAAATGCCAATTCCGGTGCAAAGAACCTCTCCCAAGTCTCGCGAGCCTTGCGGCCACGCTCAGCGCTCTCAGGAACGTACGGCTCCAGCAACTGCGGGAGCCGCCCATAATTCCGTTCGGGGACTTTTATTAGGAAGCTGTCCCAGTCAGGCCCCGCAGGAAGCGCGTAATGATCGGAGATGAGCACCGGAGCAACCCCCATCTCCATGGCTTCAAACAAGCGGATGCTGCCGAATCCGATGCCCCGAGGGCAGAGCGCAAAATGTGAGCGAGCAAGTTCGTCCGCGAAATCGTGTTGTGCCCGTCTATCGTCGCCCACCACCCCGTCCTTCCAGTGCATGTAACCACTCGTGGTCGCAATCACCTGCACATCCGCCCGGTTATACGGATAGTCAATTATGTTAGCCCGCACGCGGCAGTTCTTCCTGCCCCGGAAGCAGAAAAGCAGGGTTTTTGGCTCGTCCAGCCTCCGCCAGATTTCAGTATTCATTAGGCCGCCATAGCGTGAAAAGTAGATATTGCTTTGCGTACGATGGAGCTTCAGTCCACGCTCATTCGCCGCACTGCAATAGACCCCTGGAAGATACGGAATCACCTCGTCAACTTCCGAATACGCCATAGTCTTTTCGGGGAACCGTCGTGAGAGTGGATTAGCGCGCGCATCCTTGAGGCTCTCTGTGTCTCCAGCAAGCAGGATCAGATCTGCAATCACCGGATCGTCCACCAGCTTGTGTTTGTGCGACGATTTCGCATGCATTGCAACAATCTCGTCGCGACGAACCTGACTGCGCTCTCTCTCGCTTGCAACACCAACGTAAATCAGTAGCCTGTCCATGCTTTCCATCGCCTTACTACGCGAATTATCACGTCCTGTCTGCCGCCAGAATAAACTACGTGCGTGCGGAGCCTCCTTGCATGTCCGCGAGAAGTTTTTTGTAGGCATCAACGACGCTCCGCATCATGGCATCGATAGTGAATAAGTCTGCGGCGCGTGCATATCCGGCCAAACCCATTGTCCTAACTCGCGCCGGATCCGCGAGAAGTTCCGCCATTGCCTCCGCTATCGCACTGGCATCCTCCGGTGGAACGATGAACCCGTTCACGCCGTCTTGCACTGCTTCTGCATTACCTCCTACGTTGGTGACAATCACGGGCAAACGCGCTGCCATCGCTTCGACAATGGCGTTCGAAAAACCTTCGCTGCGGGACGGGAGCACGAAAATATCCGCATCCGCCAAGTGACTCCGCAGATCGTTTACCTCGCCGGAAAAGTGAAATCGTCCCGTAAGCCCCAATTCGCGCACCATGGTCTGGAGTTCGGCATAGTAATCCGGCTCCAATACTGCTCCAGCAACGTTGAATGTGACGCCGGGAAACCGCGGCGCAACCATTTGCGCTGCGCGGATTAGGAGATCGTGCCCCTTTACTCGGCGAATGTTCCCCACGGTAGTCACCACCATGCCGCCCGCATGCCCCGCAGAAGCCGCATTTGCTTGCCACTGTGTAAGATCCAGTCCGCTGTACACTGTCTGTATCCGCCCTGGATCGATCCCATCGACTTCAATGCAATACCGGCGCACTTGTTCCGAGACAGCAAACACCATATCCGGAATCCCGGACAGCAAGCGATAGGCGATTTTATGTTTTCTCCCCCTCAGTATCCCCATGTCGCGTCGACTCCAAACCAGCTTGGCGTTCGACATCGCCTTGACAACGATTCCAGCCCAAAGATCGGAGCTTTCGAAGAAGGTCTGTACCAACTGCACCTCTTGAGATCGCAAGAATCGCCTCAGCGCAAATGACGCACGAATCGCCATCAAGCCGTAGGTTCGCTTCAGTGGCAACACGTAAATCGGGCAGGGCGCAGGGGAGAGTCCGGTGCAATCCGGATGCACGAAGAACGTTAGGATCGAGGCGCGAAACCCATATTTCGGAAGGTTTGCCGCCAACTTCAGCGCCGCTCGCTCTCCGCCACCTAACGTCTCCGGGAATTGATCGATGACCAGCAGCACATGCGGCAGTGCCGAATGAGTTGCCAATTCAGGATCCGAATATCCCGGAAACAACGCTTCAATCATGCTCATTTCTGAAACAACTCTGCCGCTCATCACCAAGGGACGACGTGAATTCCAGAAGGTCAGCCCCAAGCCGCACACTAGCGGTAAAGGAGGTACGGATTTGCAACTGCGGCAGGTTCGGTCTTGACGGGTGGTGCAAAACTTTCCGCTGCCGACAGTTCCAGTGCGCGCACCGCCGCGGCAAATTGTACCCACAGCAGTCCCATAATCTCCAAGTAGGTCCACCGATCGCCAAAGAAATTGCCAACCAAACACGCGCTCGTGGCCAACAGGAGTCCTAGTCCCAATCCGCGATAGAGAGGATCCGAAGCACGTTTGAAAAGACGATACGAGGTCGCCGCCATTTGCTGAAGCAAGAAGAGAAAAATCCCTAGGCCAACAATACCCGTCTCCACAATTACCTTGACGTAGTAATTGTGTGTGTCTTTCAAGTTGTCTACATGCTCTCCCAACTGGAAAGTAGCAAAACCCTGGCCGACGATAGGGCTTTCAACAATGGCCTCTCTTGCATTTTCCCAAAGATCAATGCGTTCCTGAGCCGAGGTGTCAAGTTGCCCATTTTCATCTGTCATTTTTACTCGCTCGCGGACGGCTGTCGGCACAAGTGTTTGCCACGTCAGTAGGAATGCTGCAAATACCAGAAGCATCTTGCGATCTTTGAGCAGTCCCAGCAGCAGCACGGCAAAGAGAGCTGCTGCATAGCCGGCCCGGGAAAACATGTACATCATGGCAAACAATGTCGCCGCCACCAGCGCATAACCGATCACCTTGAATTTGATCCGCTTAACAAATTGGGTCAGACCCCAAAAGAACATTGCAAACTGCACCAGAAACGCTGCTGCCTGATTTGGTCCATACGCCAGTGGGCTGTCCGTGCGCTTGTTTTCACTGAACGAACTCCAACTCCTGGTCAGGCTCTCCAAAATACAGGATCGGTCGATAAGAGCCAGTGCGATCGCTGTAATCAGAATGGTCATCTTAATTGATTTCCGATCCTCGATCACCAATCCCGCCGCCACAAACACCATCGGGATGATCATGTACGCCTTCCAAGTCGCAAAATTGGCCGCATTTTGCCATATCGGGAGGGGCGCGCCTTTCAAAGCCGCACCGATCCATAGGGAAATGTACAAATAGATGGCGAAGATCAGCCAAATGGCGTACATCTTGGTTTTGGGTAGCCGTTTGCCACGCAAGAGGGCCCCAGCGATCACGCAGAGCAACAGGATCGTGAGCATGTAAGCGCCCAGCGGGTAATCAATGATGCGGTCTCGCAGTGTCCGGTATGGCAGAAACGGCAGCATGAAATAGAAACCCCAGAGCGGCTGTTTCACGAGCGACACGATCGACATCACCCAGAAGCCCAGGTACACAACAATCGGGATGTAGTGTCCAAGCCCTGTTCCAAACATACTGTTCCTCGCGGGCATAATTTCTGCGCGGTGTCTAGACCCACACCTTGGTTCTACGCCGAACGAAATTGTAGAACGCCGCCACCGCCGCCACATTCAACATCACAAATGTGTTGGCGGCTGCTGCCGGCCTGAATCTTCGTGCCTCTTGACTTGACATGCCTAGCAACGCGAGCAAGTAGAACGCGAGCTGCAACCAAAAGATGCTCTTGTAGATGGGCCCCGCACAAGCTGCCGACGTCACAAGCAGCACCACAAGCAGGGCTGGAAGCACAAGTCGTAGAAGCTTGTGGCTCACTAACCGGAAGAGAAGCGGATTCGCGGGTGTCAGCATCCAGGGCGCCAGGCGGAGCAACTGATAATTCCCCGTGAGTGTGCGCACTTTTCGCTTGAATTCCTTCTCTTTCTGGCTGAAAATCCGATCGCGCGCAATTGCCGAAGGTTGAAACACCACTCGTTTCCCCATACGCGCAACATGCATCGGGACCCAAACATCATCCAGAATCGTTTCCCTTGGCATCTCGGTGTAGAGTTCCCGCCGCATCGCGTAAATTGCCCCTGTTACCCCTACCACCGACCCCGTCTCTGATTCCAGCTTGCGCACCGCTTTTTCCATAGTCCAGTAAATCCCGAGCCCCTCTGGTGATTGTTTGCCATCGGGTGTTTCCAGAAGCAGTTCGCCACTGACCGCTCCTACTCCTGCATCAGCAAAGCAGCTCACCAATTCCTCCAGTGCATCCGGATCTACCGCTTGCCGCGCATCCTGAAAGAACAGGATCTCCCCGGTCGCTCGTCGGACCGCCTCGTTAAGCGCGTCGGCTTTCCCGTGCGGCTCTTCCAGGATCACAGGAACGATTGTGTCACCCTGCTCGCGCAGGATCTCCGCAGTCCGGTCAGTGGAACCATCAGAAGCAACCACAATCTGCAGCCTCTCTATCGGATAGCGCAAACGCCGCAAGTTCTCGAATTTCGCGGGCAGATTTGCCTCCTCGTTGTGCGCTGCGATCAAAATCGACACCGAAGGAGCAATTGCCCCTCGTAAAGCCGGCCGACGATGGAAAAGCGCCTCCAACCAAAGCCAAATCGCGTATCCGAAAGTGGCGTAGGCTGCTAGCGCAAGGCTCACCCAAAACACCAGTTTCACCGTGCCCCCGCGAGAGCGGTATTCGTCGGCGCTTATAGTAAGAGCCGTCCCGCACTAGACATTGAAGTTGTTGGCCGGAAAAGCATTCATTTCGGACTCTTTCGCGCATGCACCTGACAACCCCTGCACCCAGCGCTTGGTCGCAAGCCACAACTCCCTGTATACTTTCAATCATATACACCTACTGGGGACGGAGGCGTGCCCGTTGCACGAAAGTGGTAGGGAAAATGCTCAGATAGGATGTCATCATTCCCGGAACGAGTAGATGTGCTCTAGGTACCGGCTTGGCCCGACTCGACTGTCTGGCAGTTCTAGATTCACGACCCAGAACGGCCCCGGGGAGGATTTCGGGGGACGAGTTCTTCATCGATTGGCAAGGTTCCGCTAGGGCATGAAAATCACAATCACAGAAGCGAAGAATGATATCATCCGGTCGAAAATCGCCGGCTGTCCACCCGATTTTCCTTTGCTGAGCGCAATTATTCCGGCTCGCCGCGCACTACATCCACAATGATCTCCCTCCGTAAAATCACAGGCGGCGTTCTTAGTGGCTGGACCTCGACGCTGGTTACCATCGCTCTCGGCGTTTTCATGTCTCCGTTTCTCATCCATCACTTGGGAGTGGCGGGCTATGGCGTCTGGATTCTCGTACAGTCCGCCGTTTCCTACATGTACTTCCTTGATTTAGGACTGCGCCCCACCGTCATTCGCTTCACTGCGGAAGCACATGCGCGGGGTGATCACGAGGAAGTCAGCAATACTGTCTCCGCTGTCCTCTGGGTTCGCATCTGGACTGCCGGGGGGATTTTTGTCCTCGCCGGTGTATTATCCCTGCTCCTTCCTCACCTCTTCCGTATTCCGACTCAATACCAACGCGAAGCTCAATTGGCCGTTTTCGTGTTTGCAACCACGCTCGCGTCCGGTATGGTCTTCAGCATTTTTAGCGCCGTCCTCTCCAGCCTAGGATGGTTCGATCTTCTTGGCGCTCTCGAAACCGTCCGCACCGTCTTCGCAAGCCTCGGCCTCGTTCCTATCGTTCTCAGTGGCCACGGACTGGTTGCCATGGCACTATGGCAACTCGCGGTCATGCTTGCTGTCAATTTGGCAATCATGCTTTCCTGCTTCCGCATCTACCCGGAGCTGAAGTGTCGCTTCCGCCGGCCTGAGCGCGCGGTCTTGGTGTCGCTCTTGAGCCTCAGCCTTTACGTTCTTATCTGCAATTGCGGCAACCAGCTCATCCTGTACACCGACAACCTTGTCGTCGGCGCGTTCGTCACTGCGGTGGCCGTCAGCTATTACGCCGTCGCTGGTAAAATGACGGAATATGTTCGCCGGATTTCCAGTTCGATTCTCCAGTTCGTCATGCCGCTCGCCAGTTCCTTCGGCGTCCGCCGGGAATACAACCGTCTGCAGCAACTCCATCTTCGCGGCTCCCAAGCGACACTTCTCGTCACCTACCCAGTCGTTATAACTCTTTTCATTCGTGGGAACACGCTTCTCCGGCTTTGGATTGACGCCTCTTTTTCCACCGAAGCCACGGGGGTTCTGAAAATACTCACGCTCGCCTTCGCGGTGAGGGTCCTCAGCGCCAACGCGTACCATCTAACGCTTGCCCTCGACCGTCAACGCACCCTCGCGTTCGTCACCGTCGCCGAAGGAGTCTCCAACCTCGTCCTCAGTATTATCCTCGTCCACTTCATTGGCCTGATTGGAGTCGCGGTCGGTACGCTTATCCCCACGGTCATTACATCGCTCTTTTTCTGGCCCCCGTATCTCTGCCGCCTCGTCAAAATGTCCACGACCTACTATGTCGCTAGAGCCTGGCTTTGCCCCATTGCCGCTATGGTCCCGTTCGCCGCCGTAACCTGGTGGGCACAACTCTACTGGCATCCAAATAAACTCCTTGGATTTGCAATACAAACGTTGGCTCTCCTACCCCTTGTAGCCGTCGGCGCATGTATCGTCTTTTGGAAGGACGTACCAACTGTTTGGCGACTGCTTGCCGAACATCGCGCGAGGGCTGCGAATGCCAGGGCGTAGCCGTCTGTAGAAGGGCCCCTTACTGTATGCGAATTGCGTGGACGCGCCGGGCCGCACCCTTCAACGTTGCCCCAGCGCAGCTCAGGCACAATAAGACGCTCGTCGAAACGGTGGTGCAGCTAGGGAGATCTTGTATGACAATTTATCAATTGCGGGACTCTACACGAGGACTTGCCGACGTGGCAAGCAAAATGCACAATCGTACAAGGTTCAAGGTTATCGACTGGTTCCTTTCCGGTGAAACTTCTGAAATCCGGAGCAACCAAAACTTGCATTCGCCTACCCGATTCGAGGTGTCCCAATAGTAGCTGTCTGAAATGAACCAACTCGACCCAAGATCCAAGGAGCAGGGCCATAAATGAGGATTATATTGAACCAGAAGTATGGACTCGGCAACCAAATGTTTCAATACGCAGCCGGGCTGTATTTTGCCAAGATGTATGGCGCTACCCTCGAAATCATTCGAGAGGATTTCAGCACCGCGAGCTCCCTCGGCCATCCCCGCCCATTTCTCCTGGATAGACTCAACATCTCCACCCCGGCGCGCGAGCGAACACTTGTCGACCGTCTGCTGCGATCCGAGTCGCGCTTGGTAGTTTGCCTCACGGGACCAATCCGCCGAATATGCCAGTCATACTCCATTGACCCACGCTTCACCATCCTCGGCGATTTCCAACCGTCGTTGCCCATTCCCACCCGCGCACGCCGTGTGTACCTTGGCGGCTTTTTCCAGGTCCATCAGTACGCGCAAGCTATGGAGCCTCAGCTTCGCAAAGAGTTCACATTTCGCGAACCGCCTTCAAGGAGGAATCTCGAGACGCTCCAGCGAATCCAGGACGCAAAGTGCCCTGTTTCCATGCACTTCAGACGAGGCGACTATGTTTCAGCCTGGAAGGGCCAGAATTTGCTCCCCTTTATCTATTACGAGAATGCGATGGCTGCTATCCGCGAAGTCTGCCCAGATCCGACATTCTTCGTTTTTTCCGACGACATCGAGTCTGTGCGGAAAGACTGCCGCGATCTGAAATCAGCAATCTTTGTGGACAATAACAGCGAATCTGTGCCGCACGAGGATCTTCGGCTGATCTCGGCATGCCGGCATCACATCGTGGCCAACAGCACACTATCCTGGTGGGGAGCATGGCTTGATCCGCGTCCGGAAAAAGCAGTAATCGTGCCCATCCCCTGGTACACTACGCACCCGCATCCGAATCTTTTTCCTGCTTCATGGAGGCAAATCCCCTCGCAGAACGCGAAGACTGGTGCCCGGCAGACCTAGCGCCATCATAATGTCCTCGCAGATGGGTTCCTCTGGCTTGAGGAAACCCGCTCGAAGCGCGTCCAGCGTCTGATCTCCAAGACCATTATCCTAGAAAACTACAGAGCTCCTGAAGTCGCAGGAAATTCCGTAAGACACACTCGTTCAAGGCTCCGTCGTTCCTTCTCCGACTCTGGGTGGCCCGACAGCCTCGCCCCCATCGATCCGTGCGAGGTTTGGCTCCCCCGCTCTATTTATGGCTCACAAGCTGCGAAAGCGCTAGAATAGACGAGTTGCAACATACACATTCTCTGCTCTGACTGTCATGGCTTTGTACTGCTGCTTCTGCATCCTCTATCACCGTGCAAACTCGCGGCAAGCCCGAGGAACGCGTGCACATGGGTAATTTTAGCGGAGATATGGCGCGTTACCGGGCACGGGGTTCTCGCGGAAGAGAGCTTTGGCTCAATTCTGCGGTCTGGGCCATCGCCTGGTACAGGCTGGGGAATTGGCTTTATACATCACCGCCGAATATCCTGGTGCGCGTCCCCCTGAAGCTGATCTCTTTCGTTGGCAACAAGGCATGTGAAGTCTTGATGGAAATGTGTATCGATCCCCAGGCGACGATAGGGCCGGGGCTTTACATTGGCCACATCGGCGGCGTCCACATCAATCCGGGTGCTGTGCTTGGCAAGAACTGCGATGTAGCCCATCGCGTGACCATCGGGACGTCCGCTTTGGGGCGTCAGGGCGCTCCAACCATTGGCGACAATGTCTACATCGGTACAGGAGCCACGCTGATCGGCAAAATTACGGTGGGAAGTGGCGCGAAGATTGCCGCGAACTCGCTTATTATCTCCAATATTCCTGAAGGTGCCACCGTGATGGGAGTGCCCGGCCGGATCGTCATGCGGCCGCCTCCTGCGGCTAAATCCGCGGCACAGTCTGAACGGGAGCCTGCGCATGCAGATTGATTCTGAACGCAGCAGTTTGCGGCGCGAGCTGGACCAGGCCGTCCGTGATGGCGACGCTGTAAAGGTTCTTGCAATCACTCGAAGGTTGCTTTCGGTCTCGACCAAGCCCGCCGATCACATCATCTGCGCCTCCTCGCTCGCACGAATCCCAGACGCGATCCACCAGTTGGGCGCGAGACGTTTGCGCACATTTTGGGTGCGTTCCGTAACCGTTGAGCCGTACATTCCATATGTTGTGGTGGAAGCCGCTCTGAATGGCTTTATGATGGAGTTTGAAACCGGGGGGTATGGCAGTTTCGCAGATGAGTTGTTGAATCCGGAAAGCAGCCTCGCACGTTTCCAACCGGAGTTGGTGCTTGTTTCACTCGACTTGGAAGATATAGCGGGCGCATTGCCGGACCTGTGTGCGAAGGGTGCGCGCACGGCAGCTGATGCGGAAGTGGAGAACGCCGTGGCGCGAATGGGGGACCTCCTTCGCACCTTTCGGAGCCTCAACTCCGCGCGTCTCGCTGTGCAAGGTGCTGTTATTCCCCACGTCAACTCGCTGGGCGAAGTGGCAGACGCGAATCTGCCGAACAGCCTCCGGCACGCCGTTCAACAGTTAAACCTCAGACTCTCAGGCCTCTGTGGCAGCATAAGCGACTGCGTATTTTTTGACGTGGACCATGTGGCCTCTAATTTTGGTCGCACTCAATGGCGGGACGAAAGGATGTTCCTTGCGTCCCGTCTTCAAGTTTCCAGCCAAGCGTCACCGGCATATGCCCAGGGACTTGTGCGCTCATTTTCTGTGCTGTACCGCCCGCCTCGCAAGGTGCTTTGTACCGACCTTGATAACACGCTCTGGGGCGGAGTGCTTGGAGAAGATGGGCCAGAGGGAATCAGCACTGGACATGCCTTCCCTGGCAACTGCTACTTCGAGTATCAGAAGTATCTGAAGCAGCTCTCCTCGCGTGGCATCCTGATTGCGATTGCGTCAAAGAACAACGAGGCTGATGTCCGCGAAGCATTTCAGCTGCGTGCCGCAGACCTCGCATTAAACCTCGATGACTTCGTCGCCACGCGGATCAATTGGAATGACAAATCCGAATCCATCCGCGAGATTGCCGAGGAACTGTCGCTCGGGCTCGACTCGTTTGTTTTCGTCGACGACAACCCAGCCGAGTGCGAGGCTATCCGGCGGCAGCTTCCAGGTGTTGCCGTCGTCGACGCTCCCGCCTCTGATCCATGGCGCCTCACGGAGGTACTCGCCAATCAAGCCTTTTTTGATACGAATATGGTGACTTCGGATGACCTGCATCGCGTAGTGGAGTACAAGGCTCAGACTCAGCGCGCGGAGCTGGAGCGAAATGCAACCAGTCGCGACCAGTTTCTCGCCAGCATGAACATCGTGTGCAGCTTTCAGAGCGCACTCGAGGCACCGCTCGCCAGGTCTGTGCAACTGCTCGCGAAGACCAATCAGTTCAACCTGACCACACACCGGTACTCCGCCGCCAAAGTAGAAGAATTTGCGTCGCTGCCCGGAGGGCAAGCTGTTGTCGTCCGCGTCCGCGATCGTTTCGGCGACTCGGGAGTCGTGGGCCTTGCGCTTGCGCGAACGTTGGATGCAACCTGCGTCATGGACTCGCTTCTCCTTTCTTGTCGGGTTATCGGTCGAGGCATCGAGACCGCATTGCTCGCTCAGATTGCAGAGCGGGCCATCCGTTCTGGCGCACGGCGTCTTTTGGGCGAATACATACCAACGAAAAAAAACAGCCCTTGTGCAACCTTTTATGAGGATCATGGTTTTGCAGAATGCCCATCACCTGCAGGTTTTTCGCCAAACTCCAAGGTTTATGAACTTGATCTCACCGTCGTTGTCCCAGCTATCCCCGAATGGATAACCGTGGAAGGAAATGAAAAGCATGAGCTCACCTCAAGTGCCGTCGAGTCTGCGTGAACTGCTGGCAGACATTTTCGAAATCTCGCCCGACGAGGTAAAGCCCGATCTCAGTGCAGCCACACTTGACACTTGGGACTCGTTCCGGCATCTCCAGGTTGTTCTCGCTCTAGAGGGTGAGTACGGCATTCAGTTTGATCCCCAGCGCGTACCAGATCTCACCAGTGTCGCTGCGCTTCAGTCCGAGTTGGAAAAGAAGGGAGTCTCGCTTTGACCTCTTGTTTGCCAGCGGGGCTTACGTTTCGTTTGCTGCATGTGGGCGTTGCGGTCCCAGCTCTTGAGCCTGCGACAGGCTCTCTCGAGGAGATCTTCGGTTATAGAGTTGTCTCAGGCCCGTTTGATGATCCGATTCAGAAAGTCCGCGTGAGTTTTCTGAAGGCTTCCGGCGCGGACTTGTCCGAGATTGAACTCATTGCGCCCATCAGTCCGGATGCACCCATCCAGTCCATGCTCAAGAAGAATGGCGGCGGCGCCTACCACGTATGTCTAGAAACCAATAACATCGAGGCAGCGCTCGACCACGCGAGGGCGACCGGTTGTATGATCGTCTCGCAACCGGTGCCTGCGGTGGCATTTCAGGGCCGCAGAATCGCGTGGATTTACACACCTTCACAGCAGCTCTTCGAACTGGTCGAGGCAAAGGCAGAGGCTTGATCGGGAGCCAGGAGAAGACTTGAGCGCTCATGCCCACTCAAACGGTTCCACGATGCAGCGCGCGGTGCTCCACCTCCTTTACCATGAGCTGCGTCCTTCCGCCGCGGCCTACTCCTACGTGACCAGCACCGAGCTTTTCCAGCAGCACATTGACCTTTACGCCGGTCTGCTCACCTCGGCATCTCCAGTTGCGCCCGTCATCACTTTTGACGATGGCCACGTCTCCAACTTTGATTTGGCCGCACCCATCCTCGCATCGCGTGACCTCACGGCGCACTTTTTCCTCACCGTCGGCTGGCTTGCAACCCGTCCCGGCTACATGGACTGGTCCCAGGTCCGCGCGCTTCACCAGGCCGGCCACACCATCGGAGCACATGGCTGGTCTCATACGTTTCTCACCCACTGCTCGCCGACCCAGCTTGACCTCGAGCTTGCCCGCGCCCGTCTTACGCTGGAAGATCACCTTGGCGCCCCCATCACCACTATGTCTTTGCCAGGAGGCCGTGCCAACAGGCGTGTCCTCGCAGCCTGCAGAGCTGCGGGCTACATCCACGTGTACACCTCGGCTCCCAGGGTCGAACATCTGCCCACCGCGTTCACGGTTGGCCGTCTCAATATTCGTGGCAACATGCAGCCAGCATGGCTTGCACAGCTCTTTTCCCCATCGAGCTCGCTACTTGCCCGCCTCAGCCGAGCGCATCGTCTCAAGGCCGCCGCACAGTCCGTTCTCGGCGACCGCTTGTATGCTCTCGTTTGGGCGCTTGCCAACCGTAAGGAGACCGATGCCAATGAGCCATCGGACCCCACAAAAGCCGATTCTTCATCAGGTGAGGAACACTCCGCATGAAAGTCCTGCACGTCATCAGCAGCAGTGGCTTCTATGGCGCGGAGGCTGTCATCCTCAACCTCGCGCGCACCTTGGCTGGCAGCCCCCATCCGTGCGCACTAGGCATCTTTGACAATGCTGCGAACCCCAATCGCGAGCTTTACGATGCTGCCGTTCGCGAGGGCATCGAAGCCTATCTGATTCCCTGCGCCGGACAGGTGGACCGATCCACTGTTGCCGCCATTCGCGCGCTCGCGGCCACCGTAAACGCCGATCTGGTCCATGCACACGGCTACAAAGCCGACATCTACTGCTATTTGGCTCTCCGCCGTCAAAGAACTCCGCTTGTCTCCACCTGCCACACCTGGTACGACACCGATCGCATCGTCACTCTTTATGGCAAGATCGACCGCTTTGTCCTGCGCCGGTTCACCGCAGTCGTTGCCGTCTCTGAGGATGTTCGCCGGCGACTGCTTGGCGCTGGCGTCTCGCTCAGCCGCATCCACATCGTGCGCAATGGCATCGATACGCGGCCTTTTGCCACGGTGAAACCATCGCTTCGCGCCGACCTCGCGCCGGAAGGGCTCCTTGTTGGCCTTATAGGCCGCCTTGCCTGGGAAAAAGGGATCGACATCTACCTCGCCGCTGCCGCCCGTGTCCATGCTGAGTTGCCAAATGCCCGGTTCGTCGTCATCGGCGAGGGGCCTGATCGTGAGGCGCTGGAAGGAACGCTTGACACCCTTCGCCTGCGATCCGCCGTCAGCTTTCTTGGCCGGCGTGACGACATGCCCTCCGTCTACGCCTCGCTGGACCTCATGGTTTCCGCCTCGCGCCAGGAAGGACTACCCATCGCGCTGCTCGAAGGCATGGCCAGCGGCCTGCCCATCGTGGCAACTGCCGTAGGCGAAGTGCCCACCGTCGTGCGTGAGGGCTGTACCGGCCTCGTCGTCCCTCCTGGAGACCCCAGCGCCCTCGCCGCAGCGATGCTCGAGCTTTTGCGCGACCCCGAACGCCGCGCCAGCTTCTCCTCCGCGGCCAGGGAAGGAATCGCCTCCGAATACTCGGCCGATCGTATGGCCGCCGACTACGTTCGCGTCTATCAGGAAGCCTCAGCTGTCAAGTGCTGCCCACGCATTTTCATGATGGATATGTGGGCCACAGTTCCGTACTACACCGCGTATCTCTCGCGAGCGCTTCTCGATCAGGGTGCCGATCTCACCGTTGGATCCATCACGTACTACCTTGACCCTGCCTGTTACTCGACGCGTGGCGTCCGCCTTCACCCCGGCCTGGTCAACCTCATCGGCCGCTTCCGCCTGCCGCTCTTGCCGCGCCGCATCCTCAAGTTTCTTGAGTCGCTCCTGAACCTTCTTGCTCTTACTCTCCGCTTCCTCGTTCGGCCGCCAGAGGTCCTCCATGTGCAGTTCCTGCCCATGCTCACCTCCCGCCTGCCTATCGACCTCTGGTTTGTCCGTTTCTGCCAGGCGCGCGGCTCGCGCATCGTCCTTACCGTCCACGATCTGCTTCCCCATGACACCGGCCTGACCCACAAGGCCGCTTTTCTCGCGCTCTACGCGCGCGCCGACGCACTCATCTGCCACTCCGTCTCGGTCCGAGACCGTCTGGTCACCGAGTTCTCCGTCCCGGCAACCAAAATTTCCATCATTCCGCACGGCCCGTTCTTTTACGATCTACCTGCCGTTGAGGCACGCCAAACTCTTCGTGCCTTCGGCCTGCCCGCCGACCGACTTCTCGTTCTCTGGCAGGGCATTATCTTTCCCTACAAAGGAATCGACCTCCTCCTCGAGGCATGGAAACACGTGGAAGACAACACCACCAATGCCTGCCTCGTGATTGCAGGCACAGGACAGCCCGCTCTGCTTGATCAGATTCGCGCTCAGGCCCACCGCCTCAATCTTCAACGTGTTCACTTGCACTTCCGCTTTGTCTCCACAGAAGAGCTCGTCGCGCTCTACCGAGTTGCTGCCATCGTTACCTATCCCTACCGTGCCATCACCACCAGCGGAGCGCTTGCCACAGGGCTCGCCCTTGGCAAGGCCATCGTCGCTACGGATCTCCCGGTCTTTCGTGAACTCCTCACGGATCGCGAAAACGCATTGCTTGTGCCGCCACCCAACCCCGACGCTGACGGCTCGGTACAGTCCACCCAGGATTCCGCGTGTGTCGCAGCGCTCGCTGCTTCCCTCACCGAGCTTGTCCGGGACCAAGCCCTGCGGGATCAGCTTGCCGCCCGAGCCCGCTCCATGAACTATGGCGACGCGTCCTGGCGCTCCATCGCCCGCAAGACGATGGAAACCTACCGGTCCACCCTCTCGCATGATCTAGGCCGTATCGACATATAGCCTCAGGTGCAACCATGCGCAGGCGAGGGCGACCAGGGCGTGGAAGCAGGCTTTTGATTTTTCGTATCGCGTGGCGAATCTGCGGAAACACTTGAGTCTGCTGAA
>Ga0307374_10002472_pt1 | contig 32781 bp, 23 predicted proteins | sample OX3MG_FD_202532 | JGI IMG/M metagenome (GOLD analysis project Ga0307374, IMG submission 202532) | Soil microbial communities from Risofladan, Vaasa, Finland - OX-3 | ecosystem: Environmental > Terrestrial > Soil > Coastal area > Acid sulfate soil | place: Finland: Risofladan, Vaasa | collected... | reverse complement strand
ACGAGCCGGAGAGATCGCGGTTCAGGCGGTGCGGAGCGCCACTGGCGTGACCGAGCTCGTGCAGCGCCGTCCGATGCCAATTGATCGGCTCGAAGTAGGCTTGCGGCGGCGGGACCTGCACATAGTCGTGCGCGGGGAGGTAGAAGGCGCGGCTGCCACCGATGCGGAAGTCGATGCCCGTCGCCTTGATCAGCGCCTCCACCGTCGGCTTGATCAGTCCGGGCTCGGGCGGCGGCGCGGCAACGGCGAGATCTTCGGGCAGCCCTTCACACTGCGCCAGGTTGAAGACGGTGAAGCGCTTCAGGAATGGGATCGCCTGCGCGTCCTCGCCCGTCTCCCGCGCCCGCTTCTTCTCGTCGTTGGGAACGAAGCGGTCGGCATAGACGACGGTGGTGCCGTGCTCGCCCTTGCGGACGTTGCCCCCGAGCGACAGGGCCTGTCGGAAGGTAACCCAGCCCTGGACTGGGAAACCGTGCTCGATCACCGAGTCCCAGAGGATCAGCACATTGATCCCCGAATAATTTCGGCCAGTGGCGGCGTTCTTCGGCATGGCGAGCGGCGCCTTCGCCGCCGCGGTCCCCCAAGGCTGGACCCAGGGCGCGCGGCCGGCCTCCAGCTCGGCCATGATCTTGGTGGTGATTTCGACATAGAGGCTCGTCCGGTCGGAGCCGGAACGGGCGCGAGCGGTGTGTCTGGACATCGCGGATCTCCGCGACGGGCCCCGGGAGCCTCTCTCCCAGTCTTCAACCCGTCACGGAAACCCGGTCCGCACTCTCCCTCTCGGGGCGTTGCGGGGTGTCCCCGCAGAAGGGGTCGGCCGAGACCATAGGCTCGGCCGCAGGGGAAGGCGTTCCCCGAATTTTTGAAATAGTACGAATTATCGTAGTACAGCTACGACTATATGACCAAATCCAAACTTGGCCGAGCCTTCGAATTGTTGCTATAATCGTAGTATGCCTACGACTCACAGGAACAAGCTAAATCGGCTTTACACTCGCCTGGCGCCGGGCACGCCGCTGACCTCCGCGGACCTCGCCGCCCTAGGGATATCGGCCGATCTCGCCGTCCACTATGTCCGCGCCGGCTGGCTGCAACGGCTGGCGCGCGGCGTCTATTGCCGGCCGAACGATCCGCCCGCCCTGCACCCGAGTCTCGCTCTGCTGCAGCGGAGCTTCGACGGATTGCATGTCGGCGGCAAGTCCGCGCTCGACTGGCATGGTATACGCCAATACCTGTCGCAACGGCCTGTCCTAGACCTTTACGGCTGGAAAGCAGGGCGCCTCCCGGAGTGGTTCACCCAGCGCTTCCCGGCCGAATACCACCGCAAGCGGCTCTTCAAAGAGGCGCCTGACGCGCTGCTTCACGTCCGGTCCTTCGAAAATCGCAAGGGCGGGCCGCTCGTCTCGGCGCCGGAGCGTGCATTGCTGGAGGTGCTGAGCGAGGTCGGCGTCCGGCAGCCGCTGCAGGAAGCGCGCGAGCTGGTCGAGAGCACTTACAGCCTGCGTGCCGATGTGCTGCGCGACCTGCTCAAGCGCTGCACCAGCGTAAAGACCGTGCGCCTGTGCCTGCAGCTCGGCCGCGATCTCTCCCAGCCCTGGGTCGGCAAACTCGATCCGTCTCAATTGCCCAAAGGCAGCGATCGGCCGTGGGTGTCCCGTTCCGGTGACGGGCTCCTGGTGCTGAAGCCATGAACCGGGTCTATCTCGACAGCGCCCGGCTGCTGACGCGCGTCGCGCCGCTCGTGCTCGTCGACGACACGTTCGCGCTCAAGGGCGGCACGGCGATCAACCTGTTCGTGCGCGACATGCCGCGGCTCTCGGTCGACCTCGATCTGGTGTTTCCCGACCACACGCTGCCGCGGGAGCAGGCGCTCCGGCGCATCAACGAGACCATTCGCCAATCCGCCGCGCGTCTGCAGAAGCAAGGCTTCCAGACCCGTGCGTCGGCGGCGGCGGATTCCGGCGAGACCAAGCTGCTGGTGCGGCGGGGCAACATCGAGGTCAAGATCGAGGTCAACTTCGTCATGCGCGGCACCGTCTTTCCGGTGCGTACGGCGTCGCTGAAACAGAATGCTCGCGAAACGCTGCAGGCGGATCTCGAGATCCCAGTCGTGTCGCTCGAGGACGTGTATGGCGGCAAGCTGGTGGCGGCGATGGACCGACAGCATCCTCGCGATCTGTTCGATGTCCTGCAGCTCTTCGCGCACGAGGGAATCACGGCCGGCATCCGCCGCGCTTTCGTCGTCTACCTCGCGAGCCATAATCGGCCGGTCCACGAGGTTCTGTTTCCATCCCTGCGCGACATCCGCCAGGAGTTCGAGCACAATTTCGCAGGCATGACCGCCGAACCCGTCGAGCTTGATGCGCTCTTGGCGGCGCGCGAGCGCATGATGCGTGAGCTCCAGGAAGGTCTGAGCGCCGATGAGCGCCGTTTCCTTCTGTCACTGGTCGCAGCAGAGCCCGAATGGCCTCTGCTGGGCGTGGCGCATCTGGAGCAGCTCCCTGGCCCGCGCTGGAAGCTGCAAAACCTGGAACGGCTTCGGAAGACCGACGCCCGAAAGTTCGCCGAGCAATCGGACGCACTGAGCAGAATGCTCGGGTTTGTTTAAGAAGCTGCATCAGAAGGGGTAATATGTGCCCCTTTCGGTGCATGTTTGGCGACTGAACCGGAGGGGTTCCAGTATGATCGATCTGGCGCCCAGCTCAGGCAAGGTTCTCTATTCGTTCCAGAGATGAGCGAGGGGCGAGACCTCTCGCGAGGCTTGCTGGGCTATTGGTACAGCCGACGAGCGTTTGGACGCAAAAATGGAAGCATTTTGGCAGGTTGCGATGCTAAGGTGTCGCACCGACTCGAACGCCTGGGGCGCAATTAGAGCGAAATGTCCGGCCTCCTGCCGAGCGCCGTAAGGGGGGCGAATGTCTGCGTCTGGGGCAAGTCGTTGGATTAGGTTTCTCCGAAACTACGGTCCGATTCCGACCAACGACAACATGTACGACGAGTCGATCCAGCGAGCGCTGCGGCGTCACCGGATTGAACCGCTTGTTTTGCCTGCACAATTCCTGGAGCAGGTTCTTGACAATCTGCGCTCCGACACCCCGCTCTCCGAGATTCTGACCGGCACGGCCGGGGACGGGAAAACCTATCATTGCCGGGAGGCTTGGCTGAGGCTCGGAGGTTCCGATACCGCTTGGAACACCGGTCTCAAGATCCAACGGTTACCGCTCGGCGCCCGCGAACTCGTCGTGGTGAAGGACCTGAGCGAACTGCGCGCCGAAGAGAGCGCCACGCTCTTGGCCGACATGGCCCAGGATGTGACGCATCCGGCGCCCGAACGGGTCTATCTGATCGCCGCGAACCATGGGCAGCTTCTCGAGAAGCTTAAGGCGTCGCCGCAAGCGCCGGCCCTGCAAGCGATGGTGCGCGCCGTCGAGGAACTCCTCGTGACAGGCGAGAATCCCGATCCCGAGGTTCGCCTCAATCTGCGGGATTTGAGCCAGGCGCCGGCATCGCAAATGATCCGAACGATCATCGATGCCATGACGAAGCATCCAGGTTGGGAGCATTGCGAGGCTTGTCCGATCCACAATGCGCAGACCTGCCCCATCTGGGAAAACCGTGCCCGGATACAGGGTGAGTCCGATGCGGGGTTACTTCAGCAACGTCTCACCGCGCTCGTCGAGTTAAGCGAGCAAAACGACGTTCATTTCCCGGTCCGGCAGATTCTCGCGCTCGTGGCCAACATTCTCCTAGGACACCCCGACGCGCCGGATGGCCTGATGTCGTGTTCGGATGTCCCGGAGATTATGGCGAAAGGATTGTTGGATCACGCCAGCGTCTATCGAAACATCTTCGGCGAGAACCTGAAACCACGCCGGGCCGAGAAATCCGACCTCTTCCGGAAGCTCAATGCCTTTGGCATCGGAGGTGAGACGAGCAATCGCGTCGACAATTTGCTGGTCTATGGGGCCGACGATCCGGCGTTGGAGTCGCCTTATCGGGATCTCGTTCTAAACGATCCGGTCTATGGCGGTACAGCCGCGTACACGCAGGTGCAGAGAGCGTACCTCGAGGGCGCCGACACCGGCGCTCGGGAAGCGTTCCTGCCGAGGTTGCGCGCGCAGCGCCAGCGCATGTTCTTCGTGTTGCCCGAGCTGCGCGAGAGCGAATTTGACCTGTGGGACCTGACGGTCTTTCGCTATGGCGGGCTCTATCTTGAAGTTGCCGAACTGCTGAAGACCGGCAAACCGCTACCGCGTCGCGTCATGCCCATGATCATGCGCGGCCTCAATCGGGTCTTCACCGGGATGCTTGTCCAGAATCAAGACGAATTGGTGCTTGCCACGTCGGGCAGCCACTCCCAATCGAAGACCAGCCCACTACTCGATGAGTTGATCTCGGTCCCGCGCCAGGGCGGTGAGGAAGCGGTGCTGACGACGAACGCTAAAGGCGGGGTCGCCTTGAGCGTCCGCCTGTCGCGCGGCGACGATCCTGGTCCGATCGGACTCGCGCTCACGCCGACCCGTTTTGAATTCCTGGGACGTGTCGCGGAAGGCGCTCTGCCGAGCAGTTTCTCGCTGGAGTGCCACGAGGATCTACTGGCTTTTAAGGCCAAGCTGCTCAGCGCGACGGAGCGCCGCCGCGTGCTTGACGAGGATGAACCCGCGGCGGCCGGCGAGTTGGTTCTGCGTTTCATCGAGCTTGGGAGCGATGGTCGTGCGTCACCTCGGCGCGTCACAGTGAGGACCTGACGGCCATGGAAGTGTTGGCGAAGCCCTTCGGCCATGAGGATCGCACCGGCCCAGAAATGTGGATTGACGAGGCGATCTGGGGCCATCGTCTTCACGATGAGCAATCGCCTTGGCTGACGCTGCTCGAATTCCTCTGCGTGCTCCATGCGGAAAACGGTCAGACGCGAGCGCTGACGGAAGCGCGCTTGAATGAGTTGTCCTACCGCCCGCAGACGCAGCTTCGTCTGCGCAATCTGTTGTTCAACAATCCGCATATGACGACGGTGCTGTCATCAGACCAATCGGACGAGGCGATGTGGTCGACATGGCAAGCGCTGATGACCGAAAATGCCGGCGGCTTGGACCGGCCCGATTTTGCTTATCTTCGGGATCGCTTCGAGACGTTCCAGGATTTTGCTTCCGTGGTTTCGTTCCTGCAGAGCTCCGCGATTGAGGGGGGCAGCAACAAACGGTGGAGTTCGAAGTTTGTTTTTCCGTTCGGAACGAGCGCGCTCTATGAGGATGTGAGTGTCACTGCCACTGGCGTCGCTACTGACCGCCGGTTTTTCGCTCGTACCGGCGAAATCCTCTATCTCATGCTGTGCCGCAGCCAAAGGGCGGCCGAACTTCGCGAGCGACTGGCGCGACGCATATTGAACGTCGACGCCCCTTATGACGGGCTCATCCGCGCGTTGCAGGGTGATGTGCAACTCGCCCGGCAAGAGCGCGCCGGCGCCTATCTGCCATGCGCGTCCCATCCGACGTTTGACCGTCTCGCCGAGGATTGGATCGCCATCCTCGATCTGCAAATCCCAGCCTATGATGCGATTCCCCATATCGTCACGATGACTGGGCTGCATCTCATCCTCTACCAGCTCCAACGCGCTTCGGAGGTGCTAGCGCTCGACGAACCTATTACGATGGTTTGTGAGATCGTATCGCCGAAGCGTTCCGTAGTGCGCGACCTCTCTGCGGATTCTTTCCAAGGCAACAACGCGTTGCCGCAGCAGGCGCTCGAACGATTCATCCGTGATATTGCGGATACGCCGGAATGGCGCGCGGCATTGCAATCCGACGAACCAGGCCCGAACGCAGCGGAGGTTCTGTCCATGACATTCGATTGGCCAGACCTCGACGATGCGGACGAGGCCCAAGGACTCCCTGAGCAATTGCTGGAGGAGCTGGTTCGACGGGCGATCGTGCGCCACAAGCAGCACGTGGGTAAGGTTCATGCGACATGGGCGCGCTTGATCGGACTGTCTTCGCGACGGGCGAGCCGCCGCGTGCGCTACGCGCCGACTGATCGTCTGCTGAAGACTCTCGTCGTGTGTTGCGTGGAGCGGCGGCTGGAGTTCAAGGATTTTCTCATCCTTCTGCGTGATCGCTACGGATTGGTGATCGGCGATCAGCAGGCGCGACGGTTCATCGATGCCGGCGCAGCGGACCAGGAAGACTTTTCCGATAATGCGCGACGCCTCGAGGAGAGGCTTGCGAGCCTTGGCTTGCTGAAACGGCTGTCGGACTCCTGCGCCTATGTCGAAAACCCGTTTCAGAGGAGTGCGCGGCCGTGAACGCCTCAGAGCTCCTAGGTTCCGTAGGCGCGGCGTCGCTTCGCGAGCGGCTGGCAACTGCGTCAGAAAGCGACGGCCTTGCGCGGTTCATGCTCGATAGGCTGACCGGCCAACAGGTGGCCGCCGTGGTGCAAGCAGTGCTGCGCGATGGTGAGGCGGCCAAAAAGATCTCGATCGCGGTGCCGCGAGCGCTGGTGGAGGGGTTGGGGCTGCCGGAGAGCGTCATCACCGACGAGCGGACTGTCGCGTTGCGTCATGCGGAGTGTGATCGTCCCGCATTGTTGCTCGCCAATACCGACGACGACCAAGGTGCGTCCCTCCAGGACGTGACATTGCTCGGAGCCAAGCAGCTTACCGAGGAGCCACGGCTGTGGGTCGAGGCGGCCGGGGCCGGGCTTGGTCTGCCGGAAGCGCAGGTCGCGATTTGGGAGGCCGCGCTGCGCGGCCTAGCGGCCGCGGAAGACTGGACGCTGCATCAGGTCTCAAACTATGTGGAGCTCACGCGCCGGGCGATTGCGGATGAGTCAAAGCCGCTTCTTGAAGCGCTCGCCTGGGCGCTGCCGGCGCTGCAACTGCCGCGCGATTCCGGCTACTTCCTGGCGATCCGTCCCAAAGATCAAGCGCTTGGCGCCCGTTGGAAGAAGCTGTTCGACAAGTTGGTGACCGACCGCCGGCCGCTGTTGCTCAAGCAGCGGCCGCCTCGGCAGGTGATCGAAGCGGAGGAGCTGCGAACGCAATTCGAAACGGTGCGCGACGATATTCCGCCAGCGGCGCATGCGACCATTGAGGCGTTCATCAATGCTCCGCCAAGTTGGCGGGATGAGGCTGCTGCGCTTGCGGAGCTCGAATGGGAATCCGACGGTGTCCTTCAAGTCTTCTCCGGACTGCGGCAGAAAAAGACGAGCTTGCCCGAGGAAACGATTCAGTTCTTCGAGTTCGAGGCGCCCGATCGCCTCAGCGAGGGTGACAAAGAATACCTTCGCCAGCTCAAGGAATCCAAATCCCACAAGGAGCCACGCGACGACGATCGAGATTTCTTCGAAGCGCATCGGGAGGAGCTTGGCCAGGACCGGTCGCTGCGCGCGAAGTGGGAGCGCTTCATTTTCGGCCGTCCGATCGAATGCACCGACCTGCTCGACGGCCTCTTACGCGCATTCGAACGGCTCTATGGTCAAGCCGGCGCGCTTGGCGCCGTGCGGTCGCTAGAGATCAGGACGACGCGACGAACCAAGGGCCAGTGGCTCGAACTCAATGCGGACGTCGCCACGGCTTTCGCGGTGCGCTATCGCGGCTTGCCCGCCTTGATGGGCGGGGCGGTCAAATGGGAGGCATCGCACCTCTTCGAATACGAGGCGCTTCTCGAAGCGGCTTCCCGGCGCAAGAAGTACAAGCGTAACGTCTCGGTCTCTCGGACCAGCCTCCAGATTAAGCTCGACATCACTTTGAAGGTGGGGGACGGCGCACTGGCCGATCGCACGACGGTGCAGCTCATCTGGATGGGCCGGCCGGATGGAATTGGCTGTGAGCTTCGCGATGATCTCGACCGGCTGCTCAAGCGGCCTCTGACCCGCTCCAGCGTGGCGCGTCAACCCGTAAGCCGGAAAGGTTCGCTACAGTCGGTCTCGTTGAGCGATGTTGCGACCCTTCAGCCGGCCTACCGCCAGGATTCGGGATCGCTGATACCGAAGTCGGATCCCGCCGACGATGTCGGACGACAATTCCCGAAGGCGCTGAAGGCCGCCGCGAACGGGCGGCTGATTGCCGACGCGGCGGCCGCCGTCGGGACAGCATGGGACAGTTTTGCCGCGGCTTATGCCGCCGCCATCGAAGGCTGGCAGCAACACGGCCTTGCCGATCCCAGGCTCCTGGAGCAAGCCGAACACTATGGAGCGCTGCTGCGGGCGCTCGCGCAACACGCGCCCGGCGATCTCAATCGGCAGGAGCTGTGGGAACCGGTACTGTCGCTCGGGTGCATCGCGGTCACCGGCGGTGCCCCGTCCGCCATTATCGCGCCGTGGCATCCTTTGCGGTTGGCAGCGAGCGCGGTGAAGGCTCGCAGCGTGGCCGGTCTTGCGGCGCATCTATTGGCGGCGGAGCAGATCAATTTCGGGGATTCGCGGCTCTTTTTTGCCGATCTTCGCGCCGAACTTGCTCATCCCTATTATCCGGAAGTCGCCGTTGGATATCACGGCGCCGAACCGGTGTTGTTGGCCGAAACAAGCACGGTCAACGACTACAGCCTGATGGAACGTCCTGTGCGCGATCCCTCGGAAACGGCCACGGACGTCGATCCTCGCGAAGCGGCGGTGCAAATTCGCGGCCTGCTCGAGCGCTATCTCGATCTTCAGCCGCACGAGCGCTCAAACTTGAGCATCATGCTCTACAATTGCGACGCGGCCGGGCTGCCTTTCGCAACGGTCAATGCGCTCGGCTCCGTCCACGACGAGGACGAAATGCATTGCAACGTGCTCGTCCGGCATCGCGACCGCCCGAAGCTGAACCGCATCTACAAGGAATTGCTGGAAGGGTCCGAGGCCGATCCCGACGCGCTCGTGGTCAGCGAGACATCGCGGAACTTCATGTCAAAGCTGCGCATCGGCGTGATGCTCGATGGTGGCGCCGCACCGTCTGCGGAATACCGCAGCGTGGATGTCGCTTTCCTTCACGATGTCGTCTCGCGGCAGGCGAAGGAGGCGTGGTTCTCCGTACCCACCGCAGCGGCGGCGCCGAGCCTGCTTGATCACGTACCGGCACGGTGGTCCTATCGCCGCGTAACGGCGGAAGACGAATTGAAGGCGACGAACTATTTGGCCTGTCCGCGACAACCCGCTGCCGGCTGGGCCTATCTCGATGCCGTCGCGGATGTGGTGCGCCGGCAATCTCATGGGTCGCACGAGCACATTCTGCCGGCTCGCCAAATCTCCTTTCAGGACCAAGGCCTGAAAGGAATGTTCGACGAGGTCCACAGCTTGGCGGAGTGGGTCGCGACCTACGACGATCTGCTTGATAAGCGCCAGCTCGCCGCCCAGGGCATCAATGTGATCCGCTATCGGCGTCAGCGGACTCACGGCCGCAACATGATCGTGTCTTCGACGTCTGAGCTGCGCATTTTGCACGTATTGGTCCGGCGGCGGCTGACGGAATTGAGCTTGGGCCTGCCGGACGACCAGCTTTCCGCCCTGGCCCAGCGCATGATCGACGACGCCTGCAGCATCTCGGGTGACATCGTGCTGCGTGCCGCTAAGCGCGGCGTCTCGGCGGGGGAGTTGATCGGCCTGGTCTTGAGCCGCGCGCTCGTCGCCGAGGAGTTCGGTTCTCAAGCCACCGTCGCTTGGTTCCTGCTCGACGACTACGCGGAATGGCTCGGGCAGCGCGAGCAGGGTATTGCCGATATTCTCGCGCTCAGCGTGGGGCGCGACGCCAACGGTGCCACGACATTGCGGGCAGTCGTCACTGAGGCCAAGTATGTGGGCGTTGACGCGGCGGCGGAGGCTCGACGGACCTCCAAGCAACAGCTGCGGCACACGGTCCAGCGTATCGAGGAAGCACTGTTCGGCGATCCCGGTCGCTTGGATCGCGATTTGTGGCTTTCTCGGATCGCTGATCTCCTGCTCGACGGGACGACGGCGCTGGGCCAGTCCGATGCGCTCGAAGCCGTGCGCGACGGTATCCGCCAAGGCGCCACAACGATCGATCTTCGTGGCTACTCCCACATCTTCATTTCCGGTCTGGCTGAACCGGGCGGCAAGGGCGAGCAGGAACCGATCGCCGACGTGCCACATGGCTTGCAGGAGATATTCACCCGCGAGGACCTGCGCAATCTTCTCAAGGCCTATGAGGCTCGCGCGCCCTTGGCCAGCGTGCGTCGTGGATTGGGCGAACAACATCCCTGGGAAGACGCCGAATTCCGTAGCCCCGCGCCGAGGGTGAACTGGACTAACCGCTCACAAACGGTCCTTCAGGCGAATAGTACGCCGGCTACGAAGGAGCGGACGAGTCCTGAGATCCGTCCGAAGGTGCCAAAGTCTGTTGTCGCCAAACCGAAGGCCATCGAACCCGAGCCAGCAGAGCCCGAGCTACCCGAACCCATCGCTCAGGAAAGCGATGTGCCGAGCGCCGAAGAACCTCAAGACATTGCTTCCCTGATCGAAGCACGGTCGCTGCAGCGATCATCGGTGTCGGCCGCTGATGAGGCGTGGCTCGAAAGCACGGCACAAAAGCTGCGGACGGCTCTGTTGGGTTACGGATTGCAGGCGAAGATTCTGGGCACGCGCCTGACGCCGAACGCGGCGCTGATCCGGTTTATGGGTTCGGACCGGCTCCGCGTGGAGGATATCGAGGGCAAACAGTCAGCGCTCCTGACGACCCATGGTTTGCGTCTCGTGGCCATCTCGCCTTTGCCGGGCGAGATTGTCGTCGCCGTGGCGCGGCCGCAGCGGCAGACAGTTTCTCTATGGGATGTATGGGCGCGCCGCGAACTGAACCGTAATGCGGCCGGTTTGAACACGTCCTTTGTCGTAGGGCTACGGGAGTTGGACGGGGAGATCCTTTATCTGAACCTCGGTTCCCCGTTCGGCGGGGCGCAACAGCATGAGCCGCACACCCTCGTCGCGGGTGCGACGGGTAGCGGCAAGTCAGTGCTCATCCAAGGTCTGATCCTCGATATCGCAGCGACCAACTCAAGCGCACTGGCGCGGATTATTCTAATCGACCCGAAGATGGGCGTCGACTACGCCGCGGTCGAGCGTCTGCCTCACATACCAGGCGGCATTGTCATCGACCAAACGCGCGCGACGGAGGAGATGGAACGCTTAGTTGGGGAGATGGAACGCCGTTATGAGCTCTTCCGGGCGCAGGGCGTTCGCGACCTGAGAGCCTTCAATGTTGCGGCAGCGCCAGCCGATCGCTTGCCCATGTTGTTTCTAGTCCACGATGAATTCGCCGAATGGATGCTGACTGAGGATTACAAGGAAGCGGTGGCCGCCAATGTCCAACGATTGGGTGTCAAAGCGCGTGCGGCGGGAATTCATCTGATCTTCGCCGCGCAGCGGCCCGACGTGAACGTCATGCCGATGCAGTTGCGCGACAATCTCGGAAATCGGCTGATCCTGAAGGTGGCCAGCGTTGGGACGTCGGAGATCGCATTGGGCGTCAAGGGTGCGGAATCGCTGCTCGGTCTCGGCCATCTGGCCGCGCGTTTGAACGGCGAGCCGGGAATCGTCTTCGCCCAGGCGCCGTTCCTGTCTGACGAGGACATCGACCGGGCGGTCCAGGCAATCATTTATGGCGACCAGACCGCGGCGCGAGAAGTCGAGGAGCGCGAGGCGGCGCCCGCGGCGTAGCTGCGGTTGTCCACTTACGGCGAAACGGTATGATGAGCTGCGCTGGGCCGGACGGATTATTTGTGAACAGCGTAGAAAATACCAAGCACGGACACTAAGGCTGCCGCCCACAGAAGCAGTTGGATCGTGACTATCGACGAGGGGAGACAAGATGGCTTGATGGAGACTTTCATCTCGCCATCCATCTGGTTCAAATTGTCGATGTAAGAATTGAACGCCATCCTAAAGCGCTGCATCACGTTGACGAAGCAAACACTCCCAATCGCCGCGAACGCGAAGACGGCACAGGAAATCCATTTATCTTTTTCCAGATTGATGACAGCAAAATACCATAGCCCGCCGAGGACAGCGGTAAACAGCGGAGGAATTTTGTATAGGAGGTCGTTCATTGAACGAAAATGAGCGTACTGCTCCCTGTAGATATCGGCTCGCGTGATTTCGCCCATCGGTTCGTCCTCGACTGGATTTCTTATTTGTGACAGATTAGGCAGCCCGCTCCGTCGTCCTCGAACAAGACCTCGTCGCTCTCTTCGGCCGGTCTTAGAGCGTTTGGACGGCGGCGTGCCTTCTGACGGTCCAGCCGTATTTGATGCTCACGCTCAATCTGTTCGACACGTTTCGGCTCGGCAAGCTCATCGAGGGATTCGCGATCACTCCAAGTGAATGGTGAGCCGTGCTCAAGCGCGTTTTTTTCGTAGCGCTTGGCTTCTTCGAAGGCTTCGGGGTGTTCCCTCATCAAGTTCACCCATTCGATCTTCTGCTGAAAAAAGCAAAAGGTGCAGCCGCTGCGCGAGCGCCAGCGGTAGTAATCGGGGAGGCCGACGCCGGCAGCCTCCAGTAAGTCGATTACACCCCTCTTGTCGATGCCGCGTTCGCGCAGGGGTAGCACGACTCGTAGATTGGGATGCGTCGCAGTGAGTCCTTCGCGGTGGGGCTCGTCCGAGCGGATCGCGACATAACTGTAGATCGTGGCGCCGGCCTCAAGATCCGGACGGATCCATCGTTCGAACGGCCGTAGCTTGAGCTGTCGCGTGCACCATCGAGTGCGCGGTGAAGGAAGAAAATTGTTGTACTCGCGCAGCCAAAAGTCGAAATCACGATCCGGATTGAGGCGTTGTATTGGAGCGCCCAGAAAGCCTTCCAACCGGCCGAGGAACTCATAGACCTCCGGCAGTTCCTTGCCGGTGTCCGTGAAGAAATATTCGAGCGTGAGGTCCGGTCGCATTTGACGCATCAGCACAGCGAGCGCGGCGCTGTCTCGTCCGCCGGAAATGCCAAGAACGTGTCGTTCCATCGCTCAGCCTGCCTTCCGCATGCGGGCATCGCGAGCAGCCAGTGTATCGAGCCCCGTCTCGGCCAATGCGGCGAGAACGACACTGTGTTCGGCGCCTGACTGCGCTAGCACTTTATGAAGCGCTTGCGCGAGGGCTGTGACTTTCGGGCGATCGCGCTCAGCGACCTCGAACTCTTCAACGATCTCTTGGCCAGCTTCCCCCGTTCCGATGATGAGGGCCATGGCCTCGCGTGTCGGATGCCGCCCTTTGACGCGCGCTAGTGTTTCGGCGCGCCGAAACTTCAGCGCAAACTCTGCCAGTGCTAGGGCAGCTTGGTCGGGGTCGCGGTCTGTCCATTCCCGAGGTGGGCGGTTGATCGCTAAGCTGGCGATCGCTTCGAGATCGCTCACATCGCCACGATAGCTCGCAAGGCGTGCCGCGAAGGCGTCGACGCGAAGATCGCCCGTGAGTTCGGCTACGATGAGCGCGCGCTGCTGAAGGTCTGCGTAATCGCCCTCCGCTTGCCCCAGAGCGCCCAACATTTTCTGCGAAAGGTCGGCCATCATCTTGGGATAGGCGGCGCTCAGCTCGCGGAGCGCCGCTTCGATACCCATCGCGGTCGCGTGGGCGTCGCTCTCTCCAAAGATTGTGGGAATATCGACAAACAGTGCCTTATGCGGATCGTCCGCCCGAAGGAGGACGCGACGAACTTCCACCGTGGGTGGCGATAGGCTTAGAGTCTTTTGGGTCCAGGGAGGCAGGTCGCGGGCAAAGCGTACCAAACGTCGCGCGACCTCCAACGGGTCCGGTGCGCAGGCTTGTCCGGTCGCCTTCTTCACCGCCTGCGCGACCCCGTCCAAGATTGCGCCGCGGAACGCGTCGACATCAACCCGGCGCAAGGCGACGAGGTCTTCATCTTGGAGCAGGATATCGACGAGGTAGTCATCGATGTCCGCTTGGAACTTTGCCTCTCCGTACAACGCGAGGCGGTGGCGGTTAGCCATGATGAATGCGAGCGCAAGAATCGGCATTAGCCCGCGACGGATGCCGAACGGCGGGTTCGCCCAAAGCTGATAGAGCCGTCCAAGCGGGACGGGCGCATGTTCGCTCGCGAACAGAGTCTCGGCTGCGTCCCACGCGGGCTTGTAACTTTGGCCGATCTTGCTGTTTGTAGGTTTGCTGAAGCCATACGCTTCGCCGGATTTGTGATGCAGGCCGGCAGCCGCGAGAACGGTGCTGTAGAGGCCGCGATGCACGGGGAATCCCTCGATTCCCAGCGCCGGCTTGTCGGCCGCCGAAATCATCGCGTGCAACAAGTCGCGGACGCCGGCCTGCGTGTTGCTGGACGGCCTTTGACGATTGACGAGCTCACTGTGGACTCGCGGCGCTTTGCTGTAGCGTTGATCCGCGAGGTCCGATGCCAGGCGAGAGAGGCTCGCACCGGGCGGCAGTTCGATCCGCTCGCCCGTGACATACCAATCGGCGTTGGCAAATCCCGCGCGCAGCTCCTCATCAAGTTCCGCTGATACGGCTGCGATCCGTGCAACGATCTCGCGGCGTGCCACGCTATCGCCGTCAAGTTCTGGACGGCTCGTGCGCACTGCTTCAAGAGCGATGAGTTCGGCGCCAAGATCTCGGATTCGCCACGCGTTGCGGGGCAGGCCGACCGCGATGAGTTGTTGGCTCGTTATTTCTGACGCCGAACGGCAAGTCTCCATCGCCCCTTTGCGCTGTTCCTCCACGGATGGGATCGCCAAAATAAAATGGCCGGCAGCATCACCAGGGCGATCCGCGATACGACCGAGTTCTGCGAGATGGACGAGCTCTGTTTGAAACCAGCGCAAGCTTCCGGTTTCATGATAGTGGCGCTTCGCCAAGACCGGCTGAAGGCCGGCAAGCCGTGCTAGACGATTGAGATCGAGACCGGAGGCCTGTGCCGCGGCCGATGAGACTGCTCCATCGATGTCGAAGTCGCTGCCCGCGTAGATCGCCCATGCATCCAGATGTTTCCGGAAGACCGCGACCGACCATCGTTCTAGATCGGCCACCACAGCGTCGATGGCGCCATTCGACGCGTCGGGGATGCAAGCCGTGAGCGTGGCCCGATCCGCGGCAAGGCCCGAACCGTTTCGGAACATGTCGATGAGGGCGATGGATTTCGCGACTCTGACATGGAGTTCGGTTCCTCGCGCCTCGCATCGCTCGATCGCGTCGGCGCCCTGCGCCCAGCGATGGCTGTCATTCGACGCCAGGATCGCAGGCTCCAGATTGATGCGCAGATAGTCCCAAAATCGATCAGGGCCAAATAGTTCACGTGTGGCCGCAGGCTCCGCCCGAAGGAAATCGTGGAATCCGCCCGGTTCGGCCGACGCGAGAAAGCCAAATACGCTCCGCTCGTTTTGCCCGAACCGACGCCGGGACATAGGGCCAAGCACGACTGCCGTGACGGGATGTAGCGGCCAGCATTTGTCCAGGCGGGCACCGAGGTCCGTCGGAGTTCCGGGACGGCGCGAACGGATCGATTTTGCGATGGCCTCGACGGATTGCGCTGTTTGGGAATGCCGCTGGTCGGTGACGATGGCGCGACCCAACAGATCGATAACCTCGTCAACGCCCGCGATCAGCGGCACGTCGGAGAAGCGCCCCTGGATTTTCGCCCATTCGTCGCGGGCTTCCCGACCAAGACGACTTGCATATTGTTCGAAGGCCTGATGCAGAATGCCAACGATGACGAGGCGTCCACGTGCGCGAGACGCGGCCTCAGCGAGTTCTTGGAAAAAGTAGATGTCAGCGCCATCGGCTGCGGCGCCTTCGAGAAATTTTCCCATCTCGTCGATAATCAGCAAGACGCCGTCTCGCGGCCGCGCGTCCGCCTCTTGCACGAGGCGATCGATCAACTCGCGCGCGCTCTTCACATCCTGACGCGGGCGCCCTCGGGTCGCTCCGTTTCGACGTCGCGCCTGTTCCAACGCAACGGCGATATCGGCTACGGGGTCGCTGCGTCGCCCGACAACCGGTACGACCAACCACCCGTCTCTGCCTGGCTGAAAGGCGTCCAGAAGTTGCTGGGCGGTTGTCTCACCCAACGCCGTTGAGGCAGCGTTGCGCACGGCCCCTTTGGGACCGAGCAAACCCGCCAGAGTTATCGCCAAGCTTGATTTGCCGCCGCCGTAAGGACCGGTCCAAGTGAATGCACGTTGCGCGGTTTGGGTGATCTGGCTAGCCATCCCCAAGAGGCCATCGGCGGCAGACCTTTGACAGACAAATCCCTGCAGCGCGTCGACGCGCGCCAAGTCGGTGTCCAGCCTGATGGAGCGTTGAAACCGACGCGCAATGGAGACATGGTCAGCGAGCGTCATGCGGCCCGCCGTTTTTCATTTTCGACACGATAGGCCGACGCCAGGAGAGCAAGAGGGTTGGTCACAGGCTTGACCCGCAGCACTTGGCGAACTCCGGCCGTGTCCGACCACACGACGCGACCGCGTGTCACTTCTTCCATGGCCGTTAGGCGTTCAACGATTGAGTTTTCGTCGAGCTTGAATACGCGACCAGGCGAACCCGGCTCATAGGCGATCGCCTCGACCGAGAGCGTGGCGGCGCTCGGAGCATGGCGATTCCAGAACGCATTCAGCGCATAGGCGAATACACCATCGGGAAGACTTGGTTTGGGGCCACGCCGAAATTCGTAGAGACGGCCCGCAACCGGACGGATGAGTCCGAGCTCCGCCAAGACCGGCTCCAAGGCATCTTCGCCGGCAGCTTTGTCCACGCGGGGCACATAGCTTCGGATGAAACATTCGACGTCACGCGTGACGGTTTTTTCCGCGATGCGCGACCATTGCCGCGCCCGGGCGTATTGCAGAATCGACGTACTGAGCGCCTCGTGATCGAAAGTTTGCGCCACCAGATGGTTGAAGGCCCAATACCATGTCGTGGTCATCTTCGGATCGCCGGCGATCTGCCATTGCACGAGCCACGCCGTTGCCGGCTTCTCCATGAATGGATCCCAAGGGCGCTCGCCGCCGAACAGGCTTTGGCCGAGTTCGGTCGCTCCCACGCGCGTTTCCCGTTCTTCGATTACACCGCAGGCGAGCGCCCAATGGCGAATCGCAAGCGCCATGTTTTTTCCAACGCCAAAGGTCACGATGGATTCGGGACTGCTGAAGATCGTTCGCGGCGCGCCGGTTTCAACGGCATCAAAGGCTTTGCGCAGCCAAAGATGCCGCAGGGGGAACGTCTCGTGGCCCGAGAACTGCCCCTTGAAGTCGCTTGCTGTGATTGGCCCCCGTAACATAGGATTATGCTACTGGACGATCCGTCCAGTAGCAAGCCGGAATCGCTCCAACTCGATCTGTTGAACGGCGGTTCTACACCGCGGCGATCTCCAAAGAGACGCCCTCGCGGATACGCGTCACCGCAGCGGCAACGCGTTCGCCCGCGACTTCAACCTCCGCACGCGTATTAAATCTGCCAAAGCCAACGCGGATCGTGCTCGCGGCGTCCGAGTCGGTCAGCCCCAACCCCAACAGGACATGCGAAGGCTGTAAGATACCCGCGCTGCATGCAGCATTCGTCGAGAGCGCGATATCAGGCTGCAAGGCCCCGACCAATCGGTCAGCATCACAGCCCGGAAATGTCAGGCTGAGATTGCCGGGGAGGCGCCGCTTCTGATCGCCATTGACGCGCGCATCAGGGCATCGGCTGAGTACGATCTCGAGGAACAGGCGGCGTAGTGACGCCGCGGCTTGCGCATCATCTTCGAGTTCGGTGAGGGCAATCGCGCTTGCAACGCCGAATGCGGCGCAGAGAGCAGGGGCAATCGTGCCGGACCGCAGTCCGCGCTCTTGACCGCCGCCCCAAAACAACGGCTCCGGCACAATCGGGCTTTCTTCGGAAATATATAGGGCTCCTATACCGACCGGCGCGTAGATCTTGTGGCCTGTCAGGCTCAACATATCGACGCCAATCGACTTTACGTCGACCGGAACCTTTCCAACCGCCTGCGCTGCGTCCGTATGAAATATGACGTTATGCGATCGGCAGATCGCGGCAATCTCGTCAATCGGTTGCAGCACGCCGATCTCATTGTTGGCTGCCATGATCGATACAAGGAATGTCTCGGATGTTATCGCTGCGGCAAGCGCTGCGGTGTCAATGAGGCCGCTCGGTTCGACGGGCAGAACCTCGGCGCGGAAACCACTGCGTCCCAAATAGCCAACGGTCTCAAGGACGCACTTATGCTCGGTTGCGCAGGTGATGATGTGGTTGCCGCGACGATGCGGCGATCGAGCCACGCCCTGAAGCGCGAGGTTGTTCGCCTCGGTCGCCCCGGAAGTAAAGACGATCTCCTCTGGGCGGGCACCGATCAGCGCGGCGACTTTCGCGCGCGCGTCCTCCACCGCCGTCGCTGCGCGGCGCCCTGCGAAATGCTCTGAGTGCGGATTTCCGACTACGCTCTTTTCCAGGAGCGGCAACATGGCATCACGCACGCGCGGATCGGTGGGCGTTGTGGCTTGATTGTCGAGGTAAATCGAATCGGGCATCGCACTCTCATGGCTTCCAGAATTGATGGCTGCGTGCGAGGATCTATGCAAGTGTTCTTTGTTTGTTCTCACGCCTTGTGGTGATATTGTCTGCGCCTTAGCCGGGGGGCCTTGATATGGCCGGGCATTGGCCGTACATTCGCACAGGAGAAGTGCTATGGCAAAGTCTGTTTTGAAATCCCCCCGGGGTCGCACCCGTGCGCAGCGCCTTGAGACGCGGGTAACGGCGGAGCAGAAGACGCTCATCGAACATGCCGCAGCCCTACAGGGGCGGACGGTCACGGATTTTGTGTTGACCAGCGTCCAGGACGCCGCACGGTGGGCGATCGAGAAGCATCAGCAGCTCGAACTGTCGGTTCGCGACAGCCAGGCGTTTGTTGATGCGCTATTGAATCCGAAGCCCGTTAACGACCGTCTGCGCGACACGGTGCGCCGCTATCGCGAAGCCACCGGCGTATAGCCGGTGCCGGGCGCTCCTGAGGAATCGCTTCGGGTCGAGCCGCTCGGTCCGCACCATGATCGCATCTCGTTCGCCAGCGGCGTCGAACCGCTCGACCGATATTTACGAAGCCAGGCTGGCCAGGACGCCCGCAAGAACATGGCGGCGCCGTTCGTGCTCGTGCTACCGGACGGTGCCGTCGGCGGCTACTACACGCTCTCAGCGACAGCCGTGAAGCTCGCCGATCTCCCAGATCAGACCGTCCGTCGGCTTCCACGCTATCCTCTCGTTCCGGCGACGCTTCTGGGCCGGCTGGCTGTTGATCGGCGGTTTCAGGGTAGAGGCTATGGCCGCTTTCTGTTGGCGGACGCGCTCTGCCGCATCGCACGCAGCGAGATTGCTTCGTTTGCGGTGATCGTAGACGCCAAGGACGAGGCCGCGCGCTGCTTTTACGAGCGAGAGAGCTTCTTGCCGTTTGCCGATCAGCCTATGAAGCTGTTCAGGCCAGTGGCGGATATCAAGCAGCTCTTTACATAGCGCATCTGGGGGGTATCGATTGGTATTTCGGGTCAATGCTAGGACGGTGCTGGAGTTGGGCTCCGAGCTCATCAGCTCGGACATCATCGCGTTCTACGAGCTCATCAAGAATGCGTTCGATGCCGGCTCGCGCACCGGAGCGGACGTTCGTTTCCTAATCGCCATGCGGAGGAACGACTATCTGCGCATCCGCGACAGGGCGCTGTCCCTCGGCGGGGAGAAAGCCTCCAAGGCTGAGCGGACGGAACAGCTTGCGGACCTGATCAGACAGGTGGTTGAAAAGCTCGATCCCTCGGCCGGCAGCGAGGCCGTGTCGAAGTTCAATGCGGTGGTCGAAGAGTCTGAAGATCTGGACGACTTCGTGAAGCGCCTCGATGCTTGCTACGACGACCACAACTCTATCGAGATTTCCGATACCGGCAGCGGCATGTCTCTTTCCGAGATCAGCGCAAATTTCCTCACGATCGGGACGCCCGCGCGCAAACGGGAAGTTGACCGGATTCTGACGCAGGGCGGCTCGAAGACGCCTCTGGGAGAGAAGGGAATCGGCCGGCTTTCCGCGATGAGGCTCGGCGAGCGTTTGAGGATGGAGACGGCGCGCGCGGAAGACGCCAGTCTGAACCTTCTGGAAATTGACTGGCGCATGTTCGAGAACCTCGACGCGATGATCGAGGACGTCGCTATCGAACCGACCAGGGGGCCCCGTAAGGAGAAGGAGGGATGGCACGGCACGAAGCTCACGATCGGCGGGTTGCTTGAGGACTGGACCGAGAAGCGCGTGCGAAAGTTCGCAGACTACGACTTCGCACGTCTGACCGACCCCTTCCTTGATCCGAAGACGAGGCCGCGTGTCGCGCTGTACTGGAATGGCGAGCGCATTTCCATTCCTTGGCTCGACCCGGCACTTGTTGAGAACGCGCATGCGAGCCTCACTGGAACCTACTCGGTCAAGGCTGGCGAGCCCATGCTCGAACTAAGGATGGTCGCGACCAAGCTCGGGAACTTCGAGCATCCGCGCGAGACCGACGCGTTGACGCTAACGCGGCCGGATCTGGAGGGACTGCTGGCGGGAACGGACAACCAGCTGCCGGAGAGCGCGCTGACTGCCGTCGGAGACTTCGATTTCGAGATCTACTGGTTCAACCGCCGATACCTGGCCAAGATCGATGCGATCGGAAACCAGTCTGCGGTGCGCGCGCTTGTGAAGAAGTGGTCGAGCATCATGCTCTTCCGCGATAGCTTTAGGGTCTTCCCGTACGGAGACGAAGAAGACGACTGGCTTGGCCTCGATGCGGTCGCGCTCGGCCGCACCGGATATGTACTGAACAAGAATCAATTCATCGGACACGTCCGGGTCTCGCGGGCTCGGAATCCGGAACTGGTCGACCAGACGAATCGCGAAGGTTTGCGGGAGACGCCGGAGTCGAAGGTTTTTGAGGAGGTGCTGCACGACGCCGTCGCCGAAAGACTGTGGAGTTTCTTCAAGGACGTCGACCTGCGTTACCGCAAGCGAGCGGAGGATCTTGGCGACGTCAAGAAGGAGATCGTCGGACTCGAAGGCAGGGCGAAGGCCGCGCTCGGTAAGCTCCGGAAATTCGTTCCGCGCGAGGGCATGGAGATCTTCACCGATCTTGAGCATTCGCTTCGCGAATTCCACGACCTCTCGACGAGAGCACAACAGCGCATCGAGGAGGTCGAAGCCGACAGCAGGCAGATGGTGCAGATGGCGGGCGTCGGTCTTCTCGTCGAGATGGTGGCCCACGAGCTCGCGCGGTCGACGGAGAGCGCGCTCGCGTCGCTCGAAGGATTGCGCGGGAAGGATCTGCCGCAGGAGGTGAAGGCGCGGCTCGACACGCTTCGCGCCGAGATTAAGAGCGTGTCAAAGCGTCTGCGCGTGCTCGACGAGGCGAGCGTTCCCGGTCGGCAGCGCGCTGAGACCTTCGATCTCGTACGGCTCGTGGAGGATCTGAAGGAGGGTCACGGCCCGCAGTTCGCGCGCCACAATATCGACATGAGAATAAGGGCGCCGAAGGGGCCCCTCCGGGTGAAGCTCGTGAAGGGGATGATGGTGCAGATACTCGAAAATCTGCTCTCGAATTCCGTCTACTGGATGAAGCTCCGCGCCGACCGCGAAGCGGGTTACAGACCGGTGATCGACGTCCGCATCGAAACGGACCCGTTGACGATCCGGTTCTCGGACAATGGCCGTGGCATCGCCCCGGATCACCGCGAGAGGGTTTTTCGCGCCTATTGGTCGCTCAAGGAAAAGTCGAAGCGCCGAGGACTGGGCCTTTTCATCGCGGCATCAAACGCTACCGATCTCAAGGGACGGCTGACGCTGTCCGACAAGACCGATAAGCAGACCGGCCGGCTCCACGAGTTCGTGCTCGAACTTCCCGACACTGCGGTGGTCCGATGAGCGCCGTGTCCGACGTTCTGAAGAGCACGGGCTTCGAATCGGCGCTCATCGTCGACGACGCTTTCGACGACGTTCCCATCGCCGGCGACCTGGCGATGGACGAGGAAGCGTGGACGATCTTTATGGACGACGTCAGCACGGCTCTGGACGTCGTCGAAGAGGCTTTCCCCAAATACCACGAGATGGACGCCAACGAGCTTCGGGCCTCGGACGACTTCGTGAAGGCGATGTATGGGTTGCGGGAAAAGCTCCGTCCCGATCTGTGGAACAACTTGTTCGGAAGCTATGAGCGAGATCGAGCGGCGGACCGGGATTTTCTGGACAAACTCGGGAAGCGCCTGTCAGTCGCCGGCCTGCAGGTGAAAACCGCCGGGCGCAATCTCCCTGAGGACGCGCACGAGTGCAGCATCATCTTCGCGGACCTGTTCCTCGGAGCCGCACAGCAGGACTTCGACGTCGACAAGTCGATCCGCAGGCTCGGCGAACTGATGGCAGGCCGGGAGAACGCACCTCCTGCCGTGGTGCTGATGTCGCGGAGCCCCCGCCTGCAAGACAAGAAGGAGCGGTTTCGCGATGACGCGAAGATGGTCGGGGCGCTGTTCCGGGTCTACCGTAAGCAGGACCTGCTCGAAGGATCGACGGTCGAGACGGTCCTCGAACGTCTCGCGACGCACCACGCTGACGCGGTGCGCGTCGCGGCGTTCCTCGCCGCGTGGGAGTCGGGCCTCGGGGGCGCTGCGAGCGAGTTCATGAAGCTGATGCGGCGGCTCGACCTCTCCGACTACAGCAAGATCCGAGAGGTTCTGCTCGACGTCGAGGGGCAGCCTCTCGGCAGCTACATGCTGGACGTGTTCGATCGCGTCCTCCAGCATGAGATCGAAAGCCATGCGCCCACGATCACCGCGGCGCAGGAGCTCAACGCCATCGATCCTGCGAAATACCCCGCGCCCTACATCGCCGGCTCTTCCGATCTGCAGGATCTCGTCGCGCGGTCGTTATGGCAGAACGCCGAGCGGCTGAAGGTGACGGGCAACACCGCCGGCATGCCCGTTAGCTTCGGCGACGTGCTCGTCCGTCGTTCGAGGCTCGACCCCGCGGCACCTGCCGCAGCGCCGGAGGACCGGCCGGATGTCTTCGTCGTGCTTACGCCCGCCTGCGACCTGGTGCGAAACCCCGACAAACGGCGAGTACTTCTCGTAGGTGGCACTTTGAAGGCGCTCGACAACAAGACCTGGAGGTACAAGACCAAGGGTGTGACTACGCCGATTGTGCAGTTTCCGAACCAAGCCCGCATGTCCATCGAATGGGACCTCGACGATCAGCGGATGCTCAAGAGCGATGAGCTGACCGATCTGATCCGTCTGGAAGGACCCTATTCGGTCGGCCTGCGGCTGAGAGAAAGCAACGCGCTCGAACTGCAGCAGCGCATGCTCTCCGGCATGGGACGCGTCGGACTCCCGAGCAAGATGCCTTTCACTTTTCCTGTGGAGGTTCTCATGTTCACGACCGACGGCGAGGGAAAGCCCAAGGCGCTCGAACTGCCCATCACGACACGCGACGGAGGCGTCTGCATCACCGGACGCGACGGCGACGGCGACGATCTCACGCGACTCGTTCTCACCGAAGCCTCGGTTGACGAAATCCTCAGCGTCATTCCCAAGATCGAGGAGGGGCAGGTCCATATGCGCGCGAGGAACACGCTCAAGAGGCTTCAGGCCTCGGCGTCGTTCCGGTCGCTGCTTCAGCGCGGGCTCAAGGTGCCGCCGGCAACTTCGAAGGGGACTCTTGCCCAGCTGAAGGTGCCAGCCGAAAAGAAGGAGGGCCAGGAGAAGCAGCCCGAGGAGGTTGTCGGACTTATCGCGCGAAATCCTGGAGAGCTGGTGTCTCTTTCAGCGAACGAACAGAATGGTGGGGCACTCATCATCGTCCTTAACGATCTTGAACCGCATGCAGTCATAGTCGGAGATTCCGGCTCTGCGACCGAGCCCGACCGTGTGGAAGTGGCTGGAGACGTGGCACCTTGACCATGACAAACGTGACGCGTCGGTCTATACAAGCGTGACGGTCTTTTCTCCGGCAGGTTGGTCGCATCCCGCCCGCCTGAAATTTCAAGGAAGCGACCAATCGATACCGATAGTGGTCGACATCGCGCAAAAATCAGTTCGCACAAATTTCCCTTTGAAATCATAAGCGAAAAAATTTGACGGATTGGCAGTCGGATTTCGACCGTCAGAAGAAATATTTTGCGCTTATAAATCAGCACGTTACGATGCATTGAGAGAATCGAGTGGGAATTGCCTCCATTCGTGAACACCCAGCGCTCAAAATTCCGGACGGCGTATTGGTCCTCTTAATGGCCCGGACGAAGTGAAACCTGGCTGTTATTGCGTGTAAAGCGCCATCGGTGACGCGTAGGATCATAGCGTAGCGTGGATCGCTGCGCAGGCGGGCCTGTTAGGGCTTCTGGCTTCTGGCTTCTGGTGATTGAGGCTGTGTGAAAACTCCGGCTCGGCGGTCCGTTGCTCGTTGACTCCAGAATTCGTGCAACGGGTTGTTGCACGAATTTAAGATCGCCTCGCCGCCCTGAGCACCACTCGGTCTACGCCAGTAGCTATCACGCCGCGCGCTGAACTGGCTCCCCAGCAGCGTCTTGATTGATCGGCGTGCGCTTCTCTTTTGCCGCCGTGGGGCGCTTCTTGTTCAGCATCGCCTGGACGAAAGCATTCCACTTCTTCATCGCGGCGCGTTTCTCCGGCATGTAGTTCCAGCGATCGTAGCTCTTCGAACTGACATCCTGGAGGGTGTGGTTCTGCAGCCGGTCGCGAATTTCCTTCGACAGGCCAGCCTGGCCAGCCAGCGTCTTCCAAGTTCTGCGCAAATCCCGATTGGTCACGACGGGGATTACCTCACGTTCGCGCTGACGCCACATGAATGAGTAAAGCGTGCCATGGCTGACGGGCTTGGTCGGGTCGGTCGCGGACGGGAAAAACCAGCCATGCGCGTTGGGCTTGATGAACTCGATCAGCTCCGCCGCGACTTCGGGGACGGGAATGGCGTGCGGCTTGCCGTTCTTGGTCTTCGACCAATCGATGATGCGCTCCTTGGCGTCCCACTGATCGACATGCAATCGGGCGATTTCCTCGACGCGCTGTCCCGTGAGCATGAGAATGCGCACGGCGCGTGTGTAGGGCGGATGAACGGGCGTGTCGGGGCATTCGAGCCAGCGGTAGAGGCGTAGGAACTCCTCTTCATCAAGCCAGCGGGTTCCGACCTTCTTGGGCTCCGTGGGGATGCCGGCTGCGGGATTGTAGACGAGGTGGAAACGCCGCTGCGACGCGTTTCGGTAATCGTGTTCCGATTTCAGGCCCCAGCTATACGCGGATCGGATGTAGCTGCGGACGTGATCCGCCATCGAACGCGTGCCGCGGTCATAGATTGGTCGAATGAGATCCGTGATTTCGTCGGGCTCAATGTCACGAGCGGGCCGATTTCGGCCGAGCGTATCGGCGATCTTGTTGAAGCCTTTCTCCGCTTCCTTCCAGGACGACTTTCCCGACGCCTTCAGGTGAGCGACGTAGGCTTCGAAAAGATCCGCCACGGTGCCGGGGCGTGTGTCGCCGGCGATCTTGATGCTGCGACCCTTCTGGATCATGTCGGCGAAATCGCGGGTGAAAACTTCGCGCGCCTTGCTGAGTGACATCGACGGATACGAGCCGAGCTTCTTCTTGAGACGCTTCTGATCTCGCCACTGCTGCGCCATCCAGTCCGCCGTGACGCGAGTGGGCATCGGCTTCATGACCAGGACCAGACGGCCGGTGCCGTGCCCTTCGCCATCGATCAGGCTTAGCTGTTTGCCGGTTTGCTCCACCTGCTTCAGAGCGCGGCGTATCTCTCCATCGGTAAGGCTTGGCACTGGGCTCTCCCATCGGTTCTCAAGTGGGGTCGCCAGACGGGTAGTAGGGGTCGGCGACTGGGGTCAAAAGGGCGACTGATCCCCCTCAAAACCGACCCCAATATGCCATAGTGTCCGGCTCCGCGACAAGCCAGAAAATTCAAGTGATTCAATGGGAAGAAGCGTGATCGAGCGTGATCGAAATAGTTCGAGTGGGATGGTTGTGGACCAGAATGATGGCGGTAGCGGACAATTCCAGCGCGCGCTTGACCACTTCGCGCGGATAGACCGGCGTGTGGTCGACGGTGCCGGTCTGCTGTACCTCGTCGGCAATGACCTGGTTTCGCTTGTCGAGAAAAAGAACACGGAACTGCTCGCGGTCCTCGAACGCCTGCGCGGTACGGCAATAATCGAGCACCGCCGACCAGGATGACAACACCGGCCGCTTTTTCACCCCGCCGCGAATAAGCCGGCTTGCCGCCGCCTGCACCAGCTTGAGTTCAGTGATGCTGGCCGGACCCATTCCCTTGATCTGGGCGAGCCGGGCCTCCGGGGCCGAGATTGCCTCGGCGAACGATCCGAAGGTGGCGATCAGGGTCTTGGCCAGCGGTTTGAGGTCGCGCCGCGGCAAGGCGCGGAATAAGACCGCCTCCAGTAACTCATAATCCGACAGCGCTTCGGCGCCGGCTTCACGGAATCGCTCGCGCAGCCGTTCCCGGTGGCCGTAATAATGCGGCGGGGCCTCGGCCAGCCCATCTTGGCCCGCACCCTCGCCCGCGCGTTTTTTCTCCGGCATCCGAATTTTCACGCAATTCCACCGGCGGCTCTTGGCCGTTACCGGCGGCTACAAGGATGACTGGATTGCGGTATTTTGCAATCGGAAAGCAGGAGAACGCCATGGCCAAAGCCGGCAGCTATTCTTACTTGCCGCTCGAACGCGTGGTATTCGGCCGTCCGGCGGCTGAGGCGGTCCTGGAAGAGACGGCGCGCATCGGCGCTGAGCGCGTGTTCATGGTGGCGTCGAAGAGCCTGGCTCGCAACACCCCGGTCATCCGCGCCATCGCCGCCGCGCTCGGTTCCCGCTATGCCGGCCTGTTCGATGGCTGTGTCCAGCACAGTCCGCGCGCGAGCGTCATCGCCGCGGCGCAGGCGGTGCGCGCGGCCGCGCCCGACCTCATTCTGACGGTCGGCGGCGGCACCGCGATCGACACGGTCAAAGTCCTGCAAATTTGCCTGGCGCATGGCGTCGAAACCCCCGAAGGGCTCGACGGCCTGCACGTCTCCATAGACCGCGACGGCAAACGGCACGTACCGGACATCAAGCCCTCGCCGGTGCGCCAGGTGGTGGTGCCGACGACATTGTCCGGCGCCGAGTTCTCCAATCTTGCGGGCATCACCGACGAGCGCATTCGCCAAAAGCATTCCTTCATCGGTCCGAATATCGGCGCGCGTTCGGTCATTCTCGATCCGGAGATCACCCTGCACACGCCGGAATGGCTCTGGCTATCGACCGGCGTGCGTGGCGTCGATCATGCGGTCGAGACGATCTGCTCGATCGAGGCGAATCCTTATTGCGACGGTCTGGCGTTGCATGCGCTACGGCTGTTCGCACAGGCGCTGCCGCATCCGCACGATCTCGCGGCGCGGCTTCTCTGCCAGCAGGCCGCGTGGCTTGCCGCGTCGTCGATCGCGCGTGTCCCTTATGGTGCGAGCCACGGCATCGGTCACGTGCTCGGTGCCTTCGCCGACGTACCGCACGGCCATACCTCGTGCGTCATGCTACCGCATGTGATGCGCTACAACGCGCGTGCCACAGCGGACGAGCAGCGGATGATCGCCGAAGTTCTCGGCAAGCCGCAGGCGCCCGCCGCCGATACCATCGCCGAGCTGATTGCCTCTTTGCAACAGCCGACGACATTGCGCGCGGTCGGCGTCAAACGCGAGCAATTGCCGAAGATCGCCGAGGCGGCGATGTTCAATCAGTGGGTACGCACCAACCCGCAGCCGATCCGCTCGCCCGACGACGTCATGCAGATACTTGATGCGGCGTGGTGAAGTGAAGGCGCGGCCGATGCCGGAGTCTCGTTGGTGCCAAGCGTCACGTTATCAGAGTCGGAACCGATTGAGGCGGGGAGGGCGGCAAGATTGCCGAGCGCGCTGTACAGCATCTTGGCGCGTGCGAGGTTGGCAACGCCGGTCGGGTGTCCGTCGCCGGGAATCGCAAGCGGCCGGCCGGGATAATCGTGTTGGTCCAGCCAAACGTTGATGACTTTCAGGCCAGCGTTCCGCAAGCGCTGCATGATCTGCTCGTCGGAAAAGCCGGACTGGCGCGCGTAGCCGGGGTCCGGCAGGTACAAGATAACGGTCGGGGCGCCGTATTTTTCGTGGGCGAGTTCGGCGGCGCGGATCAAGATGGCGACATAGAGGTCGATGTCGCTCGGCGCGATATGCATAATCGCCGGCTGCACAAAGGCGCGATAGATGGCGCTGCGTGCCAGCAGGGCGTAAACGAGCCCGTGGCAGCGACCCCGCAACGTCGGTCGACCATCGACCAATTTCGTAGCGTGGCGCCAGGAACACAAATTCGGGCATGCAACTCGTTCGTTCGGCGTGCCACTGCGAAGTCAAATAGACAAACAGACGCGGCCGCTCGAGAACGTCCTTGAACAGATCGGTTTCAAGCGCGCGCAAAAACTGTTGCGGTCCGTACGAGCCTACCGCCAAGTTGAGGACGCGCAGCCGTCGTCCGGACAAATCGGCGAACAATTGGGGTAGCGTTTCGGAATCTGCCACGCCGACCCCAAAGGTCATAGAATCGCCGAAGAAGGCGATGGTCGGCCCATCTTTCGCGGAAACGACCTTACGCAGTCCGCGCGAGTCGACGGTGATGTCGGCATCGGCGACGACCTTGCCGGTCTTGGGATCATACTTGGTTTCGTGGTCTACGCCCGGCGTTGGCGCCCAGCCGAGCACGTCATCGAGTCGATTTATACTCGTCGTGTGCCTGGTGTTTGTGGGACCAAGCTTGATGATCGCGCAGGTATCGATAACGCCAAGACAAAGCAGCACAGTGGCGACGGTCGTTGCGCCATCACGGATGCGCCCGGAAACCTTGACGGCGATGCAAACCGTCACGGCGAAGCCGAAATAATAGGCCAGCGCAAACGCCCACTCGCCCAGATATTTCCGGTAAATGTAAAGTGCCGCCGCAAATATCACTGCGGGCACGATGACCTTTGCAAGTGCGAGCAGCCGGATCATGATTGAGGTCGCCTGATGGCGAGCCGAGCTCTGGCTCAAGGCCTCTCTGGCGTAATGCGGTCGCAAAAACAATTCCGGCTTGCGGGTTTAGTAAATTCGCCGTCTTTAACTATGAATGCGCGACGCGTGTTCGACCGCTTCACCGAAAACAAAACGGCATTCATCGCGGCCGCGCGCGGCCCGCGGCAGTCGGGAACCGCAGAACCGACGTGCAACCGCCTTGCGCCGAACCGCCGTTCACACGGCGTAGGGTGGCTTGGTCAGGCCTTTTGGCGAAAGCGTGAAAATTTCGACGCCGGTGTCGGTGACGCCGACCGAATGCTCGAACTGTGCCGATAGCGAGCGGTCGCGGGTCACCGCCGTCCAGCCATCGGATAATACCTTCACATGTGGGCGGCCAAGATTGATCATCGGCTCGACCGTGAAGAACATCCCGGGCTTGAGCACGATCCCTTCACCCGGCCGGCCGACATGCACGATGTTCGGCTCGTCGTGAAACAGCCGGCCCAGGCCGTGGCCGCAGAAATCGCGCACCACGCTCATATGCTCGGCTTCGACAAAAGTCTGGATGGCGTGGCCAATGTCGCCGGTCGTAGCGCCGGGCTTAATGACGGCAATGCCGCGCGCCATGGCTTCGTAGGTGACGTCGATCAGGCGCTCGGCGCGTCGGGGGATTTCGCCGATCGCGTACATGCGGCTCGAATCGCCGTGCCAGCCGTCGAGAATGAGCGTCACGTCGACATTGACAATGTCGCCCTCGCGCAGCGGTTTCTCCGACGGGATGCCGTGACAGACCACATGATTGACCGAGGTGCAGGTCGCCTTGCGATAACCGCGATACATCAGCGTCGCCGGTATGGCGCCGTGGTCATTGCCGAACGCGTAGACCAGCCGGTCGATGTGCTCGGTGGTGACGCCGGGCCGGATCTCATGCGCCAGCATGTCGAGACATTCGGCCGCAAGCCGTCCGGCCTTGCGCATGCCTGCGAAGGCGGTGGGGCCGTAGACCTTAATCTGTCCGGTCTTGCGTAGCGGCGCGACGGCCGCGTCGACGTAGGTCATGGCGTTGGGGTCAAGTCGTTGGAGCTTCAGCCGCGGTGAAGGCGGCCGTAAGCCGCCAAACAACAATGTAAGCATGGGCGCGGGCAACGCAAGCAATCCGCTCCACTAGCCGCCGACGATTGGAACTGGCGCCGCGATCTCAATGCCGTCCAACGTAACCTTGCAGCGCCATGCAAGCACCTCGACCCCCAGCGCGCGGGCGCGGTCGAAAGCCGCCGCATAGCCGGGATCGACGTCGCGGGCGACGCTAAAACGCTCCGCCGATGGAATCTGGATGACGAACAGGAGCACGGCACGGGCACCGGAGGCGAGCACGCCGGCAAGCTCACGCATATGCTTGGCGCCGCGCACGGTCACGCTGTCCGGGAATTCGGCAAGCCGTGGCTTGCGCATCAGGTGGACATTCTTAATCTCAAGATAGCAGGGCCGCCGCGTCGGGTCGTCGAGCAGGAAATCGACCCGCGAGTTATCGCCATATTTCACTTCGCGCCGGATGGTCGGGTAATTGCGCAATTCCGGGATCAGCCCGGCCTCCAGCGCGTCGGCAACCAACTGGTGCGGCTGGGCGGTATTGACGCCGACGATCTCCGGCCCGCTGCCCAAATCAGTTTCGACCAATTCCCACGTATGCGGATATTTGCGCAGCGTGTTGCCGGAATCCGACAACCAGACGCGCGACAGCGGCCGGTCAAGGCCGGTCATGGCTCCCGGATTAGCGACGTGAACGGTCATCACCTCGCCGGAGGGAAGCACCACATCGGCGAGAAAGCGCTTATAGCGGCGGGCGAGTGTCGCCTCGATGAGCGTCGAGCTAAATCGCATCACCGCCGTTTAGCACGGGAAATACGTTTTGTGCGCTTCACCGTGCGACGCTGCCGCCGAGCTCATCGTCGATATGGGCGCGGATAATGTCGTCGAAGGAATTTTCGGCTTCGAAGCCGAGCGCAACCGCCCGGCGGGCGTCAAAGCGCGCCGGCCAGCCGCCGACAATACGGGCGATCAGCGGGTCCGGGGCGCGCCGGATGCGCGCCGCTACGGTATCTCCGGCAATCCGCCGCAGCGCCGCGATCTGCTCGGCGACCGTGCAGCAAAGCCCGGGCATGGTGAGGCTGACGCGTGGGCCGAGCGCCTTCGCGTCGAGCGTGGCCGCGTGGACAAGAAAGCCAATCGCTGCGCGCGGGCTGGCGTGCCAGTTGCGCACGCTGTCATCGACCGGCAGCACCGCCTCCTCGCCGGCAAGCGGCTCGCGGATGATCGACGAGAAGAAGCCGGATGCCGCTTTGTTCGGCTTGCCGGGCCGCACCACGATATTGGGCAGCCGGATGCCGACGCCATCGAGGAAGCCGCGCCGCGTAAAGTCGGCGAGCAAAAGCTCAGTCATTGCCTTCTGCGTGCCGTAGGAGGTCAACGGCGTTAAAAAGAATTCGTCCGGGATAGCGTCGGGAAACGGCGCACCGAACACCGCGATCGACGAAGCGAAGACGACGCGCGGCTGGTAACCGTCACCGACGGAGCGGATCGCGTCAAACAGCGCGCGCGAACCGTCGAAGTTGACGTGCATGCCTTTCTCGAAATCGAGTTCGGCTTCGCCGGAGACGATTGCAGTGAGGTGAAAGACAATTTGCGGCCGCTCGGCAACAGCGTTGCCGGCAACGATCGGATCGGCAAGATCGCCGGCGATGCTCTCGAATTTGCCGGCGAATTTTACCGGCCGCTGCGGCTCGACCACATCAAGCAGGGTGAGCTTTTCGATTGGCCTGCCGGCGAGCGTACCGTCGGTGACAAACCGCGCCACGAGCTTGCGCCCGATCATCCCAGCGGCGCCGGTAATTAGAATGTGCATGGGTCGGGTTTTTACAGCGCCATGCCGCCGTCGACGAGATGGGTGTGGCCGGTGATATAGCCCGACTCGTCGCTGGCCAGAAACAGCGTCAACAGCGCGACCTCCTCCGGCGTGCCGAGCCGCCCCATCGGCTGGCGCGCGACGAAGTCGGCTCGCACCGTGTCGAGCGTCTTGCCGGTCTCCCGCGACACCTCGGTGATGCGCTCGCCGAGCGACGGCGATTCGATGGTGCCCGGGCAAACTGCGTTGCAGCGGATGCCTTGTTTGATGAAATCGGCGGCCACCGCCTTGGTCAGCCCGATCACTGCGGCCTTGGTGGTGCCATAGACATAGCGGTTGGGCACGCCGCGGATCGACGACACCGCCGAAGCGACGTTGACGATCGAGCCCTTTTTCTTCTCCAGCATGCCGGGCAGGAAAGTCTTGATCATCCGGTGCATGGACTTGACGTTAAGGTCGAACGAAAAATCCCAGTCCTTGTCGGCGCAATCGAACACCGTGCCCTGGTGCACGTAGCCGGCGCAGTTGACGAGAATGTCCAGCGTGCCGAATTCGCGGGCAATGTCGCGGCTGAAAGCGTCGATATCGTCCTGCGCGCGGACATCAAGCTTGCGCAACTTGCCACGCAGGCCGGTGAGTTTGTTAGGATCGAGATCGGTGGCGATCAGGCGTGCGCCCTCGGCGGCGAACGTTTCCGCGATTGCGCGGCCGATACCCTGGCCGGCGGCGGTGACCAGCGCGACTTTGCCGTCCAGTCGGTTACTCATGACTGCCTCGAAGTTTTTGTTGCGTTCATCTCCGCCAGGCTATGCTTCTGCCGGCCGTCCGGGCCGAAATTCTCCGGATCGAGCCAGCGTTCGAAGTTGTGTTT
>Ga0307374_10002470_pt1 | contig 32811 bp, 32 predicted proteins | sample OX3MG_FD_202532 | JGI IMG/M metagenome (GOLD analysis project Ga0307374, IMG submission 202532) | Soil microbial communities from Risofladan, Vaasa, Finland - OX-3 | ecosystem: Environmental > Terrestrial > Soil > Coastal area > Acid sulfate soil | place: Finland: Risofladan, Vaasa | collected... | reverse complement strand
ACTAGACGAATCAAATCATCGATTGGATATTATCCAGCCGATTGGAGTGAACCCTTCTAACTGGACAGCTTCGGGATGAAGATTAGGCTACCCTGTTGAGTGTCAAAGGGGTCAAGTCTTGACTTAATATATTTTTACAGGCAAGACTTCCAGCTTGGCGCGAGCCCTGCGAATTGAATACTCCGCCGCTAGGTACCAAACCATGAGCCACATGACGGCGGGCGGATCGAGGCCTATGTTGGGTACGCAACAAAAACACCCAGCCGTGCAGGCGCGCAAGCCCACATTAAATAATCCGCGGCTCCGGTTCCAGACGGATATCGAATTTCTTCTGCACTGATTGCTGTATGCGACGAGCCAACTCCAAGATTTGTGTACCAGTGGCATGCGCATGATTCACCAGCACCAGTGCGTGCTTCTCCGAGACACCGGCGTCGCCTTCCCGAAAACCCTTCCAGCCGCAGTGCTCTATCATCCAGGCCGCGCTGAGTTTTTTGCCTTCCGATGCATTGAATACGGGTAATCCTGGAAACTTTTTTTGCAGTTGCGCTGCCAGTTTTTCAGGGGCCACTGGATTTTTGAAGAAACTGCCGGCGTTGCCGATCACGGCCGGATCGGGCAACTTGCGTTGCCGCAAGCGGCACACGGCTGCGGATACATCCGCCGCTGTGGGCCTGGCGATCTGCATGGCCGCCAGTTCATCGCGCACGCCGGCATAATCAAGCTTGAGCGGGGTGGAACGTTGCAGGCGCAATTCCACCGCAGTGATGATCCAGCGCTCCGGCATCTGCTTGAAAATACTGTCCCGATAACTAAAACCACACTGCTCGTGGCTCAACTGCACCTGCTCACGGGTTGAGCGGTCATAGGCTGACACGCTGATCAACGTCTCCGCCAGTTCCGCGCCGTAGGCGCCGATGTTTTGGATGGGGGCAGCGCCTACGGTGCCGGGGATCAGCGAAAGATTTTCCAGTCCGCATAACCCCTGCACCAGCGACCAGCGCACCAGGCCGTGCCAGTGTTCTGCGGCGGCGGCGCGCACGTGAACACCACCGCCGCTGTCATCCAGTAATTCTATGCCATGATTCGCCATCTGCAATATCAGCCCATCGTAATCGCGGGTGAACAGCATGTTGCTGCCCTCGCCCAGCACCAGCAGCGGCAGGTCTTTAACTAGTGGCAAAGCCAGTACTTCCGGGATCGCTGCTTGAGCGTGGATCTCGGCCAGCCATTTGGCGCGTGCCGGAACGCGAAACGTATTGCGGCGTTCGAGGGGGGCGTTTGGAGTGAGCGTGTAACTTGCTGTCATAGGAGGTAAAGAACATACACCCCTCGCCCTTCTCTCTCCCGCAAGGGGAAAGTAAGAGGTTGGGGATTACGTTATTTCACCAAGGCCGTGCCGATGTCGCGCGGATCGGAGGCCGCCATCACGTTGCCGGTTTTGTAATCCCAGGTGATGGCCTGCATATTGCCGTAAGGGCTTGTCTGTTTGAGCGTATAGCCCATCTTTCCAAGACCGGCGATTTCATCTGGCGTGAACGCCCCAGGCTCGTAATAGACGACATCCGGCAGATACTGCATGTGATAGCGCGGGATGCTGACGATGCTCTTGGCATCACCGCCACGGTAATAATCGAGCGTGCCCAGCAACACCATGCTGATGATGCGGCTGCCGCCGGGCGTACCGAGTATCGCGAGTCCGTCCTTGGTCTCCAGGAACGTGGGCATCATGCTCGAGAGCGGCCGTTTGCGTGGCGCGATGGCGTTGGCGTTGTTGCCCACCAGATCAAAGCCGTTGGCTACGCCTGGCTTGGAGACGAAATCATCCATCTCGTCATTCAGGATCACGCCCGTTCCAGGCGGCATAAACCCCGAACCGAAACGGAAGTTGACTGTGAATGTTGCCGCCACCCGGTTGCCGTCCTTATCCAGGATGGAAATGTGGGTGGTGTGATCGCTCTCCGGCGCCACCGATATCACCGGCGCCAGATCGCTGCTGAGTGTGGCCTTGTCCGGCAGGATGGAATCACGCAGTCCGGCGGCGTAAAACGGGCTCAAGAGCCTTGTTAACGGCATTTTCACAAACGCCGGATCACCTAGGTATGCAGCGCGGTCGCGATACGCATAACGCATGCCCTCAATGATGTAATGCTTTTGCATCAGATCACTAAGATTGGGCAAGTCGTAACCTGAGAGAATATTCAGGGCTTCCAGCATCACCACGCCACCGGAGGATGGTGGCGGTGCCGACACGATACGCATACCTTGATAGCTGCCCACGAGCGGCTTGCGCTCGATCACTTTGTAATCACGCAGGTCCGCCAGCGACCAGATGCCGCCATTGGCACGTACCGCTTCCACCATTTCCTTGGCGAGCTTGCCTGTATAGAAACCCGCGTCGCCCTTGTTTGCGATCAATTCCAGGGTCCTGGCCAGATCCGGTTGTTTCAACAGGTAGCCGGTGGGCGGCACTTGCCCACCAGGCATGAACACTGCAACGGCTGCCGGCCACTGCTTGAGCTTGTCCACGCGGTTGGCGATCATCTCGTGAAATAACCGATCCAGTGGAAAACCGTCACGCGCCAGTTTGATGGCCGGCGCTAGATCCTGGGCCAGCGACAGGCGCCCGTAATGCTTGTTGAGATATACCAAGGCGGCCGGTTCGCCAGGGATGGCGGCTGACAAGGGGCCATTTAGCGATGCGCCCGGGATCACCTCGCCATCCTTGTCCTGGTACATATTGGCGCTGGCTGCCGCCGGCGCGTATTCGCGGCCATCGATGAAAGTGTCGTGATCGTCCTTGACCACATGCAGCAGCCAGAATCCACCGCCGCCGATACCGGAGCTGTAAGGCTCCACCACTGACAACGCGGCGCTCACCGCCACCGCCGCATCGAAGGCGTTACCGCCCTCGGCCAGTATTCGCATACCAACTTGGGTGGCCAGCGGATGGGCACTGGCGACCGCGTCGTGGCCAGGCTTGAGGGGTGCCGCGGAAAGCAGCAACGGCAGGATCAACAAGCCAAACAGAACGCCAACTCTGGTTTTCATTTGAAAGCCTCGGAATAACTATGCAGTCAGATTTTGCCGGTCAGGCGCCGGTATTTCACCAGCAATTGCTCATGGGTTTCCGGGTGCATTTCATCCAGCGGTATGCAGTCTACTGGACACACCTGCCGGCATTGGGGCAGGTCGAAATGCCCGACGCATTCGGTACACAGGTTCGGGTTGATCTCGTAGATTTCCTCGCCCTGGGAAATGGCGTGGTTCGGGCACTCGGGCTCGCACACGTCACAGTTGATACAGGCGTCGGTGATCTTGAGCGCCATGTTCAGATCCGGCAAATGATTTTAGAGTGTTTATTCTAACGCTTCTTCAGTTTCCGCAGTTCCGTCATGACCGCCGGATGCACGAACTGCGAGACATCACCACCGAGCGCGGCGATCTCACGCACCAGACTGGAAGAGATGAAGGTGAATTGTTCCGCCGGCGACATGAAGATGGTCTCCACATCCGGACCCAGATGCCGGTTCATGGCAGCCAGCTGGAATTCGAATTCGAAATCCGAGACCGCACGCAGACCGCGCAGGATCGCCTGGATGCCCTGCTTGTGGGCGAAGGCCACGGTCAGTTCCGCGAAACCGCAGACCTCTACATTCTTAATGTCCTTGAGTGCAACGCGCGCCATCGCCACGCGCGCCTCCAGTGAAAACTCCGGCGTCTTGCCGGGGTTGGTGGAGGCAATCGCTACCACCACCTTATCGAACAACCGCGCCGCGCGCCGCACGATGTCGGCGTGACCATTGGTGATGGGGTCGAAAGTGCCGGGATAGAGAATGCTGACTGCCATTGTGTCTCCTTTCACGCCTGTATAGCGGGCTTTTCAGTCCCGGGCAAGTTTTGCCGGTGCGTGCCGCACCAAGCCGAAACCCACCCGACCCGCATGGCCTTCACGGATCATCTCCCAGGCTGCAGGCAATTGCGGCATCGTACCCTTGTGGTATTCCATATATACATGCGCTTGTGGCGCCAGCCAGCCGTACTGTTCCAGGACGCTGGCAGCTTCTGCCAATAGCGGGGATACGAACGGCGGGTCCAGAAACACGATATCGAACACCTGCCGGGGAACGCGCAGAAAGGCCAATGCTTCGGACTGCAGCACTTCGCCATTGACGGCATGCAGGTTTTCCAGGTGGGTGCGCAAGGTATCCACCACCGTACGTTCCTGGTCGATGAACAGCACACTGGCGGCGCCGCGTGACAGGGCTTCCAGTCCCAGGGCGCCGCTGCCGGCGAACAAGTCCAGACAATGGGCCCCGGCGATCCGGTGCATCAGCCAGTTGAAAAGCGTCTCCCGCACCCGGTCCGGCGAAGGCCTGATACCGGGCAACGGAGGAAACTTAAGCCGCCGCCTGCGCCACTGGCCTGAGATGATGCGGAATTCGTTTTTATAGCCACGACCGGGGTTGAACATAGACAGAATCCAAGTTCTCAGCGGGTTGTATTTATCGAGCGCTCATGCCCGGGATGCTTGCGCGGGAGAGTATCTCCAGCGTACCCTAAATCGCCGTTTACGGAGGAAAACTAATGAATAAGCGCGCGCTGGTTTTGCTCACCGCCATGGCTCTGGCCCTCACTGCCTGCGTCAAGGGTAATAATTCTACGACCGTCACCAATCCCAATGCCAACTCGAGTGCTGTATTCCAAACAAGCTATTCGCCTTTGAGCGGCATCGGACCGTTCCCCGATGATCTGTATTTCAGCGGCAGCACCACCGGCACACTCAACATCCCGGTGCTACCAACCGGAGTCAACAATCCGGCCAATAGTCCTATATTGGCCATGAATCATTTGGACGGTTACGGCACACAGTCGGTCATCAATGCCTATTTCAATATGCCTCTCGATGCGACCAGCTTGAATGCCACTGACATCATTGTGTTCAAGGTTTCCTCGGATCCGCAGACCAAGGCAGTCAATCCACCTCCCCCGGGAGGCACAGGTAATGTTCCTCAACTTCTGGTCCAGGGAGCAAATTGCAGCTCGTTCAGTACCGACTACATGGTGGGTGTCTCATCTGCCAGTGATTCTGGCGGAACGGTGCTCAACATTACGCCCTGCAAACCACTGGCAGGTGGCAGCACCTATCTGGTGGTTCTCACCAACGGCATCAAAGACAGCAATGGTGATACCGCCGCACCGAGTGCGGATTACTCCTTGATCCTGGCAGCCGACCTGCCGGTACTCTCCGGCGGCCAGATGGGTACCACTGGCAATGCGCAACTTGATCAAGTCGCGCTGTTCACGCTGCCACAGCTTGCTGTAGCGGCCGGCGCAGGTGTCAACCCACAGGGTATCGCCGTCACCTTCAGCTTCAGCACCCAGTACCTGGGTGCAACCCTTGCCGCCCTGGAAGCCAATACACCGGCCGGCGTCGGCACAGCAGCAGATACCGGTTTGAATACACATGCCATCAATGCGGCTCTTCCCGGATTTGCCGAAGTATGGGCCGGCACGCTCAAAATCCCTTATTACCTCTCAGTGGCCACTGCCAGCAATCCGACCCCGGCGTTGACCGGTTATTGGCACACGGCCTCCGGCGGAGATATTACCGTGCTTGATCCCATGCCGGCCGCGACCGCCAACGCCACCATTCCGATGCTGGTCACCTTGCCGATACCGAACAATGGAGCCAATGGCGGCTGCCCGGCACCGGCCACACCGGGTACCGGCTGGCCGGTGGTGATCTTCCAGCACGGCATCACACAGGACCGGGAGAATGTGTTTGCGGTAGCTGATTCTCTCGCTAAAGCCTGCATCGCAACCGTGGCCATAGATTTGCCGCTGCATGGTGTGACTGACCCCACAGATCCGTTTTATCAGAATCAATTATTCAGCAACACACCTGCCGCAGGCTTGATGACAGGAGAACGCACATTTGATTTGCCGGAGGTCCCACCCTTCTTCAGCACGCCCAGCAGCACCATAGCGCCTTCCGGCAGCTATTTCATCAATCTCGGAAGCCTGCTGACCTCGCGTGACAACCTGCGGGAAGCGGCGGCTGACTTGATCGCCTTGCGCAAGGGTGTGCCGGCCATCACTGCATATGGAACCGCTAATACCCTGTTTGACGGTTCGCAAATCTCCTTCGTGGGACACTCTTTGGGCGCTATCACCGGCACCAGTTACCTGGCTTTTGACGGCAGCCATATCCTGGCGGCCACTCTTGCCAACCCCGGCGGCAACATTACACAATTGCTGCTGAATTCCGTGAGTTTCGCCCCACAAATCAACGCGGGATTGCAGGCCGAAGGGATCGTGCCCGGGACCCAATTCTACGATGACTTCTTCCGCGATGCCCAGACAGTGATCGAGGACGGCGATCCGGCTAACTTTGCCGCGCTGGCGGCCGCCAACGACCCCATCCATATGATCGAGGTGGTGGGTGGGTTTGCCAACGATCTCTGCAATGTGCCGGATACAGTGGTGCCCAACAGCAGCACCCAGTTACTGGCAAATATTATGGGACTTACTCCAACTAGCAGCACTGTGGGGCCGGGTCTTGCGCCCATCCACGCGCTGGTACAGTTCACAGCCGGCACCCATGGTTCGCTGCTGTCGCCTGCAGTACCGTCATCCGCATGCAGTGCCGATGCTTTGTTGTACGGTGGAGTAACCTTGGAGATGCAGACAGAAATGGCAAACTTCATGGGCAGTCACGGCCGTTATCTGCCGATTAACAACAATCCACCCGGCCTCATCAAATAATTGGATGATGCACCGATCATGGGGCGGCACCAGCCGCCCCGATTTTTTGTGCGTCATCCACCCGCTGCTAGGATAACGGCTGCCCCGGCCTTGCATGACAGATGAATCCACCCGCCTCCCAACATAGTTTCGTCAGCAAGCTGCGCGAGCGGTTGCAGTGTGCAGTGCTGCGCATTACGCCGGGACGTGCGATTGACGGCGCGCTCCTGGAAGAATTCGAAAACCAATTACTCCAGGCTGATGTAGGAATTGAGGCGACACGCAGAATCCTCGAGCAATTGCGAGCCTGCACACGCGACAGCGGATTAAAGGATGCGGAGGCACTGCGCACTGCATTAGTGAAAATCATCACTGAACTGCTGGCGCCGGTTGCACATACGCTCAAGGTAGAAACCACTGGCAAGCCTTTCGTGATACTGGCAGTGGGTGTGAACGGGGTCGGCAAGACCACCACCCTTGGCAAGTTGGTGCAGCGTTTCAAACTCCGCGGACACAAACTCATGCTGGCCGCCGGTGACACCTTCCGCGCGGCCGCGGTGGAACAGTTGCAGATCTGGGGTGCACGTCAGGATGTGCCGGTCATCACCCAGGCTGCCGGCGCCGATCCCGCCGCCGTGGCCCACGATGCCTGGCTGGCGGCCAAGGCCCGCGGCAGCGATGTGCTGATCGTGGATACCGCCGGACGCCTGCATACCCAGGGTAACCTCATGGAGGAACTGAAAAAGATCCGCCGGGTGCTCGCCAAGCTCGACCCGGCTGCACCACACGAATGCCTGCTGGTATTGGATGCCGGCACCGGCCAGAATGCCTTGCGCCAGATCGAGCAATTCCATGCGGCGGTGGGGGTCACCGGCTTGGTCATCACCAAGCTGGACGGCACCGCCAAAGGCGGTATCGTGATCGCCGCAGCGCAGCGCTTCGGCATCCCCATCCGCTACATCGGCCTGGGCGAACAGGCTGGTGATCTGGAAGAATTCGACGCGCGTGCATTTGCGTCGGCATTGGTCGGCATCTCCGAGGACACACAACTTTGATCCAATTTTCCGAAGTCAGCAAACACCGGCCCATCGGGCGCCGGCAAGAGCACCTTGCTAAAACTGCTGGCCCTGATCGAGCGGCCGAGTCGTGGCCAGATCATCGTCAACGGCCAGAACCTCTCAGGCATCCGCCGGCGCCAAATCCCATATTACCGCCGCAAGGTGGGAGTCATCTTTCAGGACCATAAGCTGCTGCATGAGCGCACGGTGTTCGACAACGTGGCCTTGCCGCTCACCATCGCCGGGGTGTTCCACCGTGAAATCCCCAGGCGTGTGGGCGCGGCCCTGGAGCTGGTAGGACTGCTGCACAAGGAACGCGCTCTGCCGCTGACCCTGTCCACCGGTGAACAGCAGCGCGTCGGCATCGCGCGCGCCGTCATCAGCCGACCGCCGATCCTGATTGCCGATGAGCCTACCGGTAATCTGGATCCGGATCTTTCCTACGAAGTCATGCAATTGTTCCAGCGACTCAACCAGGTGGGCATCACAGTGCTGGTCGCCAGCCACGATCACAATCTGATTCGACGCCTCGGCCAGCGCTACCTGAGCCTGCGCGCCGGCCGCATGGTGGCACCCGAACTCCAGGGAGATCCAGATGCCGAACGCGCGTGATGACGGCGCGCATGGCGCGCAGATCAGCAAGCGTACGCTAAGCCAACGGCTTGGCGCTTATTTCCTGCACCACCGGCAGATGTTGCTGGCGGGATTCGCGCGCTTGCGTCATCACCCGCTGGCCACATTCATGACCGTGGCGGTTATCGGTATTGCTTTGGCATTGCCCGCCGGCACCCTGCTGCTGGTGAAAAATGCCAAGAACCTGAGTGGCAACTGGAAGGGTGCAGCGCGCATCTCGTTATTTCTGAAACCAGGACTCAGCGACGCCATGGTTCAGCAGTTAGCCGCGAGCGCGCGTGGTCAGGCGGGCGTGGGCACGGTGCAGATCATCACCGCCAGCCAATCGCTGGCGGATTTCCAGAAACGCTCCGGCTTCGGTGATGCCCTGAACCTGTTGGGCAGTAATCCGCTGCCCGCGGTGCTGGTGATCCAGCCAACTGATGACTACGCCACTCCTGCGGCAACCCAGCAGTTAGGTAAGACTCTGGGCACGCTGCCGCAGGTGGATCAGGTACGCATGGATATCCAGTGGCTCGAGCGCCTGCAAGCCATGCTGGATATCCTGCGGCGTGCGGTGATTATCATCGGATTGCTGTTGGGTCTCGCGGTGGTGTTCATCGTGGGCAATACCATCCGTCTGGAAATCGAGAACCGGCGTACGGAGATCGAGGTCAGCAAACTCCTGGGGGCCACCGACCGCTTTATACGCCGGCCGTTCCTGTATCACGGTGCGTGGTACGGTCTGGCAGGCGGGGTGCTGGGCTGGTTGCTGGTGGTCACCGCGTTGTTGCTTATGGCTGGACCTGTGGGGCGCTTGGCGAGTCTTTATGGCGGCCAGTTCAGCTTGAGCGGGCTGGGGTTTGAAGGCAGCCTGTGGTTGCTGGTCAGCGGCATTGCCCTGGGCTGGCTGGGCTCCTGGCTGGCCGTGGCCCGGCACTTGCGGGACATCGAGCCAACATGACAACTACTTGAAATCAAAAGGTTTAACCACCATACCGCCTGGAACTCTGACGCCCATTAGCACTCATATACCCAGAGTGCTAAAATACGGCTCAAGTTTTAAGGAGGTTTTCATGGTGCGTACTGCCCTTATGCCCCGGTCCCAACAGCTGATTCTGGCCGGCCCTACCGGCAGCCTGGACGCCTATATCCAGGCGGTCAAAGCTCTCCCGGTCCTGAGTGCACCGGAAGAGCGTGCCTTGGCGGTACGTTTCCGCGAATCCGAGGATCTGGAGGCGGCCCGCGAATTGGTGCTGCACCATCTGCGTTTCGTGGTGCATGTGGCGCGCGGCTATCTGGGCTACGGGCTGCCGCTCGGCGACCTCATCCAGGAAGGCAACATCGGCCTAATGAAGGCGGTCAAACGCTTCGATCCGGAAGTGGGCGTGCGCCTGGTCTCGTTCGCCGTGCATTGGATCAAGGCGGAGATCCACGAATTCATCCTCAAGAACTGGCGCATCGTCAAGGTGGCCACCACCAAGTCGCAACGCAAGTTGTTCTTTAATCTGCGCAGCTCCAAGAAACGCCTCGGCTGGATGAATCGCAAGGAAATCGAAACCATCGCGCGAGAATTGAAAGTCTCACCTGAAGACGTAATGGAGATGGAATCCCGGCTCGCCGGCCACGACATCACGTTCGACCTCACGCCCGAGACTGATGATGAAGACAGCCGCAGCGTGGCGCCGGTGTCTTACCTGACAGCAGACAACAACGCGGATCCCGCGTTAGCGCTGGAACACACGGATTCTGCAACCAAGGGCGAGGCGCAACTGCAGCGCGCGCTCGTGAAGCTCGATGACCGCAGCCGCCACATCATGCAGCGCCGCTGGCTGGATGAGCACAAGGCGACCTTGCAGGATTTGGCAGACCATTACGGCGTGTCGGCGGAACGCATCCGCCAGCTGGAAAACAACGCCATCAAAAAACTCGGCGTACTCATGGCCTGAACGTTTCGCTCATCTATAAAAAATTAAAACCCGGTAACCAGCCGGGTTTTTTATTGCCCGCCAGCTGATACCAGGCAAAATATGGATAACGATTACCAGAAAGGGTCACTATGAAAGCACTCGACAATCAGGCCAGGCGATGGAGCCGGCCTCTGCGGCTGCTGCACCTGCTGCTGGCCATCGGCGTCACGGTGCAACTGTCCATCGGCAGCTTCATGCACAGCCCCCGCCAGGGCCGTCCGGATTCGTTTGGTTTCGAGACACACGAAATCCTCGGACTCACGCTCCTGGCTTTGGTTGTGCTGCACTGGCTTTGGTCGTTGACCCATCCCAATGAAGGCCTGCGCCACCTGTTCCCATGGACCCGTGCCGGCCTGCGCCGCGTACTCACGGAATTCTGGCAGGCCGTACGCTACCAGCAACTGCCATCTGGCGGACCGGATGTAGACAGTGGTCTGGCGGGCTTTACCCACGGTCTCGGATTGCTTGCGGTTACCGGCATGGCATTGACCGGCTGTGCTTTCTATTTGTCACGCATGGCCGGAGCCGGCCATGTCGCCCTCGAGATCATCGAAGATATCCACGACACACTTGCGGTAATCACCTGGATTTACTGGAGTGGGCATCTGGCCGTGACCGTGCTTCACAGCCTTTTCCGTCACCCGACTTTCATGCGCATGTTCAGCCTGCGCAACTGAGGGTTTTGCACGTGATTGTTCGCGGTTACGGCTGTTTCACACCCTGGCCGCGATCAACTGTTAGCCAATGCACCCCATCCCGGGACACCTGGATCGCTACATCCACCTCCTTAGGTGAGTTATAGCGATACACGATGCGCTCACTGATCTTCTTGCCGTGGTCCTCATCCTGGCCGTATTCGGTCCAGGTGTTGCCGGTGATCGTCATCTTCGAGATGAACGGCCGTGAACCGGTTTGGCCATCGGCAAATATCTCGTAATGCCAGTAACCACGGTCTTTTTTATTGTAAGTGTCTACTACTAAAGAATTGCCGGATTTCCCGGACCATACATTAGCGAAGCTGCACAGCAGATACACCTGATCGTCAGACCAACGGCAATCCTCATTCCAGCTCCATATCCCGGCCTTGCCGAATGGGGTGTCCAAAGTCTTACCGTGAAATTCCCAGTGGCCCACGAAGATATTCAGTTTCTGGAGTTCCAGAGAAAGCGGCTGGTTATCCGCCGCGGCTACTGTGCTGAGCGCATAAAACATGGCAAACATTGAAAGCAATACGATGTGTTTCATATTAATTTCTCTAGGGCACCTCTAAAAATTGATCTTTTGCTTTCCAGCGGTGTTAAAAATGACCTCGAAATCCTCATGTACTGGCCGTGTACACTCTGATTTCTTGGTCATTTTTGCCTAGCCGGAAACAAAAATCTCTGATTTTTAGAGGTACCCTCTACTTGGATAACAATAAATTCATTGAATATGACGCGCCTCAATTTCCGTCAGTCAATTTCAGTTTGCGTATGCCGAGATACACCGGGTAACTGAAGATCAGACATGCGAGTGCAATCAATGTATGGCGTCTGTCGCTGACGACGACGCCCACAAGAAACACCAACCCGATCAGGATCGCCAGCAGCGTAGTCCACGGATATCCCCAGGCCTTGTATGGGCGTGGTGTGCCGGATTCTCGCCGGCGCAAGACAATCAATGATGTGTACATCAGCAGATAATTTACAACCATGAATACCGCGATTACACCCAATATCGCATTGAAGGTTCCTGAAAGCATGAATATACAGGCCGCCGCGGTACCGAGCAGCATCGCGACTGTCGGCGTTCCCCCGCTATTCACACTAGTCGCCTGGCGCAAGAACAGCCCATTGCGCCCCATGGCCAGCAACAAGCGCGCTGAAATCAGAATTTGAGCGTTGATGGTGCCCAGCAATGAAATGATCACGATGGCTGTGATGATCAGATTGCCGCGCGCACCGAGAAGCGCTTGGGCCACGAGACCGCCGACGAATGGCGCATTAGCCATGCTGGAGATCGGCAGTACCCAAAGAAATGCCAGATTGAGCAGCAGATACACCGCGATGATCAAAAACACACTACGAAATATGGCACGTGGGATATCGCGACCTGGATTACGCAACTCTTCGCCGAAGAAGCATACATAGAAATAACCGTTATAGGTGAAAATGATGCCCTGCATAGCGAGAATCAGGGCGATTATGAGCGCCGCACCGTGCGGTACGGCAAGGACGGGAATCCCAGAAATTGCTGAATGGGGTATAACGAATGCGGCGATAATTAAAGCGGTAAAGGCGAACATCTTTACCAGCGTAACGATTGTCTGGATGTGACCGCCCCAGCGCACGCCTTGCCATTGCAATGCCACCAGTACGAACAGCACTGTGAACGCGACACTGAGCGAATGGCCGGACAGTGAAGGTATCAGTGCAGGTGCGTATTCGCCGATGAGCAGCGATAATGCCGCTTCTACGGCGCACACCTGGATCCAGTACGTGTAACCAACAAAGAAACCGGCATAGTCTCCCAAGGCCTGGCGTGCGAAAACATAGGGGCCGCCAGCACGCGGCATCATGGCGCCGAGCTCGGAGAACACCGTGGCGCCCAGCAATGCGTTGACAGCGCCGAACACCCACACGGCCATGAATAGCCATGCACTCGGCAGTAGCGCGGCGATATCGCCGGGAGCGCGCAGGATGCCGCCGCCGATGGTCGTGCCGATGCCAATGGCTAGCCCGAACGCCATGCCGAGAACGCGCAGTAAATGATCTTTGGGTGCATCGGTGAGTGCTTTCAACATGGTGATTTGCGAATAGATACCCTAAAATTTGGCACCGGTAGCAACGACGTCTCAGTCCATGGTGTTAATGACATACACGCTCGCCATCCGAAAGATGTGATGGCGTTTTGGCGGACCATAAAGCTTTAGTGGTTCATGCACCACTGTTTGTCACAGTGGGCTCAATAGTGCTCTCGTATTTATTCAGAAGCGCTTGGAAGCGCGGATCGTGGCGGATTGGATCCCAGTTGGGATCAAGTTTGAGAAGCGGCACCGAAATGAACTCGCCCGCCGGCGCAGCCAGCAGCCGATCCAGTTCCGTGATCGCCTGGTCAACTTGGCCGAGCTGGACCTGCACCGCTGCCATATTCGCGAGTGCACCCTGTTCCCGTTGCACGCTGTTGGCTGCCTTCATGTCCTTGAGGAAGAGTTGTGCCTGCGCAAGGGCTTTGTGGGTGCGGCCCAGTCGCGCATACGCCCAAGCGAGGTCACCATTGATACCTGTCCACAGTTGACGTTGGTTAAGTGCAGTTTCCAGCAGTATGACGGCGTTCTGGTAATGTACCTGCGCCTGCGGCCGGTGTCCGGCCGCCCACTCCGCATCCCCAAAGAGTATTTCCGCGATCCAGCGCTCATGGTTGGAATGCTCCTCGGTTGCAGCCGCCAGCAATGCACGGCGCGCACCGTCGTAATTGCGGCGGTACAACATCAACTCGGCAAGCGCCCTGGAATATGGGAACTCTGCACGAACACTGGCGGGCGCGGCATCCAGTACCGCCAGTGCTCCTTCCAGGTCACCGGCGAGAATATGCACATACGCAAGATGGCGCGTAGCTGTCGAAGACGCAGGATTAACCGCAAGCAATTGCTTGAGTACCTGTTCGGCTTGCCCATAGCGGCGCAGTTCCGCGTTGGCGTGAGCCAACTGGTCCAGGTTGTTGATGTTCCTTGGATCGAGCACCGCCGCTTTTTGATAGGCTTCAGCGGATGCGTCAAACTGGCCCAGATGATAGTAAGTCGTGCCGAGCCCATACTGCGCATCAGCATTCTGCGGCTCAAGCTCCACAGCAGCCTGGAACGCGGATAGCGCGCCATCCAAATCCATCAGCACATACAGGCGGTACCAGCCTTGCGCCAGTTTGGTCTCCACGGTATTGGGCGAGAGCGACTCGGCATGCGTCACGGACTGTTTCGCTTGCGCGGCCAGTTGCGTTCGATTGACGTCGAAAACCGGCGAAGCGCTCCAGGCCATGAGTGATTGTGTCTGCGCCAAGCGTGCCCAGGCGAGGGCGAATTTCGGATCCTGTTGGGTAGCAGCGCTGTAATTCCTGACAGCGGCCTCAAAATCTGGTGTCTTGAAATTCGCATACGCGAGACTCGCGTAGTATTCGGCCCGCAGGAACAAGTCATACGCTTGATGATTTTGGGTAGGTGCGGTACTCAGGCGTACTGTTTCGGTCTGGGTTAATCGGGCATTCAGCGCGGCCGCCACCTTCTGGGCCACCCCGCCTTCCACATCAAAGATATTATTTAGATTCCTCTGATAGGCTTCGGCCCAAAGATGGTTGTCTGTGTTGGCATCAATCAACTGCACGTTGATCAAAACCTGGTTGCCTGATTTCTGCACGCTGCCTTCAAGCAGGGTGGCCACACCCAGTTGCCGAGCAATCGTTTTGAGATCAGCGGGGTGACTTGCATAACTGGCCGTGGACGTGCGCGCAATCACTTTGAGGTCGCCGATGTCTGCCAGTTTGGTGAGGATCAGATCCTGCATGCCGTCGGCGAAGTAGGCATTGTTCTTGTCAGCGCTGAGGTTCTCGAAGGGCAGCACCGCGATGGACTTGGCGGGAATTGTTGTGGTGGCAACTGGGGCTGGGACCGGAGTCGCGGCTTTGGAGGCGGCGACTTCCTCCTCCTTGAGTTGGCGGGTTTGAACATGCCACAGATATATCCCCGAGATCGTAACCAGCACCACGATCACCAGGGTCAGCATCGACCCCAGTTTCCAGCGCAAATGCTGCCAGCTTGAGAACTTGGTGGGGTTCTCCTTCGAGGGCGGAATGAACATCCAGCCCAGCACCAAGGCCACGGGAAACAAGAGCGCCACGGCTACAATCACAATCCGCACATCCGCCCGCGTCAGACCGATGTCCGGGAATACCCCGTTGGCGACCTGGATCAGCACCCAGGCGGCGATGGCATACACGCTCGCTACCCGGAATATATGGTGGCGCTTGAGGCGCGCCATGAAACTTAAAGGCTCATCAACCATGGAATCCCCAGCCGTTTGGGCGGCGCCTCACTATACGAGCAGCCAGTGGAAGGGACAACCAGATGCATCGGGATTACGGCATAGGGCCTGCTCTTACACTGATGATATCAACCCGAAACCGTGTGCATGACCAGCGGTACGTAGTGATCCACCAGCAGCAGGATGAAGAGTGCAGTGAGATAGATGATGGAATAACGGAAGGTCCGCATCGGCAGACTGGGATCACTGCTGAACCGCAGGGCGAAGGCGTACGCCAGAAAACCCCCGCCAAGAAACAGCGCCCCTACCAGATAAAGCAAGCCGCTCATACCGATGAGATAGGGCAGCACGCTCACCGCCACCAGTAACAGCGTGTAGAGGATGATTTGCACCACGGTATAAGACACACCGTGGGTGACCGGCAGCATGGGTATTCCGGCCTTGGCGTAATCCTCACGTCGGTGGATGGCCAATGCCCAGAAATGCGGCGGGGTCCACACGTAAATAATCAGGCACAACAGCAGCGCGCCCGCGTCCACATGATTAGTGACCGCGGCCCAGCCGAGTACCGGCGGCGCGGCGCCCGCGAGCCCGCCGATCACGATATTCTGCGGTGAGGCGCGCTTGAGGAAACCGGTATAGATGATGGCGTAACCGATGAGTGAAGCGAACGTGAGCGCAGCAGTGAGCCAGTTTACGAACACCAGCAGCACCAGCATGGACAGCGTGCCGAGGATCAATGCATAAATTATCACCTGGCGCTCGGTCACATGGCCCTGCGGCAGCGGCCGGTGGCGGGTACGGAACATGGCGGCATCCGCACGCCGGTCCAGCAGATGGTTGATGGCGGAGGCACAGGATGCGGCCAAGCCGATGCCGATGGTGCCAAAGATGAACTGCCTGAGCGGCACCATGCCGGGTACCGCCAAGAACATGCCGACGATGGCGGTGAACACGATGAGCAGCACGATGCGCGGTTTACCGAGCTCGTAGAAATCCCACCAGCTGGTCTGCCCAGACTGCGTGAGTGCGGTCCCTTGTAGATGTGTGTTCATAATTACAATACTGGCCGAGCCCATACCGCCCAATTCAAGCAAACGATGGTTGCCAACAGCAAGGCGGCTACTCCCGTATGCGCGACCGTGAGCACCAGGGGCAGTGCCAGGTGCACCATACCGATGCCGATGCCTACCTGGCAAATCACCAGCGCACCCGCCAGTGTGCCCAACCATTTGATACCGGGATTGCGGCCCTTGAACAGGCATAGCAGTGCGGTCGCAAGCACCATAATGAAAGTCACTAGCGCCCCCAGGCGATGCGTCACATGGATGGCGATCCGGGCCGGGTCGCCGAGGATGCCGCCCTGATAATCAGGCCCGAGCCCGTGCAAGGAGAAAGCATCGCGGAAATCCATCGGCGGCCACCACTGCGCCTGACAAGTGGGGAAATCCGGGCAGGCGATACCGGCGTAATTGCTGCTCACCCAGCCACCGAGCGCGATCTGGAACACCAGCGCCAGCAGCGCCAAGGCTGCCATCCAGCGCAGCATGTTGCCGGCTGTATCACCGCTGCGCAGATACCCGCCGGTCTGCAAGACCAGCAAAACCAGAAGCGCAAACGTGGCATAGCCACCCAGCAGATGGCCCATGACCACCGGCGGGAACAGCAGCAAGGTCACCGTCCACATGCCCAACAAGGCCTGGAAGATGACGGTCAAAAGAGCCAATGTAGATAACAGCACCGGCTGAGCCATACGCCGTCGCCGCCACCAGGCGATCACTGCCAGGATCAATATCAGCACCGCGAGGCCGCCGGCGAAATAGCGGTGGATCATTTCCTTCCAGGCGCGGCCCACGTGCAATGGACGCCCGGCATAACGCGCATCTGCGCTAACAATGGCCTGATGGGTGTCGGGCACGCTGATGTGGCCATAGCAGCCCGGCCAGTCAGGGCAGCCCAGCCCCGCCTGTGAGAGTCGTACATAGGCGCCCAGCACGATCACCACCAGCGCCAGAACCGCGGCCAGCATCGCCAGATATAAATACCCATCGCGCTTCACCGCTTACATGCCCCCACCCTGCCCCAACAGATGCTGTAGATCCTTGAGCAGGCCTTTGGGGTTTTCGGAGATGGAATAACGCATGATGTAAAAACCACGTGGATCCACCAGGTAGATGTACTTGCCGATATCCGGCAAAGATTTACCGTCAACGCTGAACTGCTGGATGAATTCCCTGCCCGCCGGGTCGGATATATCGGCTACGGTAACGTCCGCCTGCTCGCGTGCAAGTTTGGCCGGATCCAGGGGCGCACCCTCCACCAGATACAGGCGCTGCACCGATTCGATTTTCTGGCCCATGGCATAGCGCACTTGGCGCGTAAGATATAAGGCTTCCTCGCAATCAGCATTGCAGGCCGCCGTGCTCATATAAACCAGGGTGTAACGGTTCTTGAAAAAATCCGGCGCCAGGCTCCTGCCGGTCAATGGTAGCGGCAATGGTGTAGATACCAGCTCACGCGCCGGCGTGATGAACTCGCCATGCTGGTTGGTGCCGAAGTTGAAGTGATTGATATTCAGATATAGAACCCAGGCGATGATAAGCGGGCCCAGGAAGATCGCGGACAATACCGCGAATATTATCCAGGGTCTTTTACGGCGCGCCGGTGGCGGCGCTTGCTCAGTGATGTCATTCATGTTTGATCCGTTTGCAGTTCACAACGATCCAGATAATAAACAGCGCCATAGCCAGAGCGAACCATTGGAGTGCATAGGCGTCGTGGCGCACCGGCGGGAAGCCGATATTGGGTTGCCAGTCGCGTATGAAACCATCCGTTTGGTTGGCATCCAGTAGCAGCACCGGTTTGAGTAATCTGTCCCCATAGATTTGCGCCAGGTCCTGATAACTTGGATATAGCATCAACTTCGGCCAGCCGGCAGGCACTGTGGTCTTGCCCAGACGGATACCCGGCACTGGCAGTATGCCCAACACACCACTCACGCTGTGCTCATCGGCGCCCACGTCCACGACCGGCAGTGTTTCTATCCCCGGTATGCGGGCAATAAAACCACGGTTCACCAGCAGGATCTGCCGCCCTGGTTCCAAGACCAGAGGCGTGAGCACCTGGTAGCCAACCTGCTCACCTTCCTGCATGTCATCAAGCAGCACCTGGTGGGCGCTATCATAATGGCCCTGCGCCTGTACATGCCGGTAACGCCCGAGAGTATCGAACCCACCGGCATACAGTTCCCGGTTGAGGGAGGCTGGCGGAAGCACGCTGGCTTGCTGATATTGTGCCAGCAGGGCACGCTTGTAATCCGCGCGCCGCAACTGCCACATGCCGAGCAGCACCAGAATCACCAGCAGCACCAGTGTCGCCAGTGTTGGCCACAGACTAGGATTGAACTGCCATTTGCCTACGCGCATGACTGCATGCTAATTTGCCGCGAGTTGTTTTAAAATCACAGCCGTGGCGCGACGCATGTTCTTTGAAATCGTCATCCTCGTCATTTTATCTGTCATCATTGTGAGTCTGTTCTCGGGCATGTATTTTTTGCTGCGCGACCGTGGCCAATCGACGCGCATGGTCAAGGCGCTGACCGTGCGCATCGTCCTGTCGCTCATCCTGTTCGCACTGCTCATGATCGGTTATTGGGCCGGCTGGTTGCACCCGCACGGTTTGTTGCCGCCGGGGCATTAATACATAGTCTGCCATTGGCAGAAAACAAGAAGCGCTGCCACGGCAGCGCTTCCTTTTTATCTGGCAGACCAGCTATGTATCAAAGCCAGTACACGAAGATGAACAGCCCCAGCCACACCACGTCCACGAAATGCCAGTACCAGGAGACCGCCTCGAAGGCGAAGTGGTGTTGGGGCGTGAAATGTCCCTTGAGGGAGCGCAACAGGATCACCGTCAGCATGATCGCGCCGATGGTCACATGCAGGCCGTGGAATCCAGTGAGAATGAAGAACGTCGAGCCATAGATGCCGCTGCCAAGTGTGAGATTCTGTTTGGTATAAGCCTCGATGTACTCATGGGCCTGCAGTGCCACGAACGAGAATCCCAGGATGATGGTAAACAGCAGGAACCAGCAGAGTTTCTTGCGATTGCCTTCCTTCAGGCCCCAATGGGCGATGGTCACCGTCAGGCCACTCGATAGGAGTATAAGCGTGTTGATCGCGGCGATACCGACAGCAGACATGCCTTCGAAACTGCCGCCCACATTGCCGGGACCGTTGCTGGGCCAAGTGGGCTCATAGCCTTTCCATAACAACAGATTGGTAAACAGATTGTTGCTGCCGCCCGCCAGCCAGTTCTCCACGAACACCCGTGCGAAAAACAGCGCGCCGAAGAATGCGCCGAAGAACATCACCTCGGAGAATATGAAAAAAGTCATGCCCCAGCGGAACGAGCGGTCCACCTGTTCGTTGTAGGTACCGCTGAGACTTTCGCGGATCACGGTACCGAACCAGCCGAACATCATCAGCAAAATTATGATCATCCCCAACAGGCACAGATAACCGCCAAATCCCATACCCTCGAGCCATAGTGCTCCGCCCACCGCAGTGGTGAACAGGCCTACTGAACCGATGATTGGCCAGTGCGTACCATTCGGGATGTAGTAGTGGTTAGCGGCGTGCGCCGGTGCTGACATATTTTTCTCCCGTTGCCTCATATCAACGCCGCTCTCAGAACGGCGTGTTTTTTATCTCAATCTATACACTTCCAGATACAACCCTGATGCCAAGTTAGTGCAGGTTAACCGATGCTTTAGGTCAACCTGTGTTTGTGGAAGTAGAGATGCTGCTGGACGCATCATGCATGATGCGTCCAGCGCATGAATACAATAAATCCTACATAGAATGCCACGGCCACCAGCGCGGCGAGGATGGCGGTGCGTATGGCACGCTGGCGGCGTTGCTCCAGCAGATCCTGTTCGGGTTTGCTCATGACCGCTGATTACATCTTAGGTTTTCGTCAATCATCCTGGTAGGGGTGCGCCCAGATGAGATTCGCTGCCGGCGGTTCCGTGAAACTGTGATACGGCGGCGGTGAGGGCAGCGTCCATTCAAGGCCGTGGGCGCCCTCCCAGACCTTGGCTTCAGCTTTCTTGCCGCCGCGCACGCACTGGAATATGACATACACGAATAGCAATTGAGAAAGTCCGAAAACAAATCCGCCGATGGAAACAATCTGGTTCAGGTCGGTGAACTGCACCGGATAATCCGGGATGCGCCGCGGCATGCCGGCGAGACCCAGGAAATGCATGGGAAAGTAGAGCGCGTTGGCCGAGATGGCCGTAAGCCAGAAGTGCCATTTGGCCAGTTTCTCGTTGTACATGTGGCCGGTCCACTTGGGCAACCAGTAATACACCGCCCCCATGATGGCAAAAGCCGCACCGGTCACCAGCACATAGTGGATATGCGCCACTATGAAATAAGTCTGGTGGTACTGCCAATCGGCTGGCACCAGTGCCATCATCACCCCGGAGAATCCCCCGATGGTAAACAGGAACACGAAGGCGATGGCGAACAGCATGGGCGTCTCGAAGCTGAGCGCGCCGCGCCACATGGTCGCAACCCAGTTGAACACTTTCACACCTGTGGGTACTGCGATCAACATGGTGGAGAACATGAAGAACAGATCCGCCGATAGCGGCATGCCCACAGTGAACATATGGTGCGCCCATACGATGAACGACAGGAAGGCGATGGAAGCGATGGCATACACCATAGAGGTATAACCGAACAGCGGCTTGCGTGAGAATGTCGGGATGATTTCCGAGATGATGCCGAAGGCCGGCAAAATCATGATGTACACTTCGGGATGTCCGAAGAACCAGAATACGTGCTGGTAGAGAATCGGGTCGCCACCACCAGCAGCATTGAAGAAACTGGTGCCGAAATATTTGTCCATGAGTTCCATGGTCACCGCACCCGCCAGCACCGGCATCACCGCAATCAACAGATAGGCGGTAATCAGCCAGCTCCATACGAACAGCGGCATCTTCAAGAGTGACATGCCCGGGGCACGCAGGTTCAGGATGGTGGCGATGATGTTGATACCACCCATCACCGAAGAAATTCCCATCAGGTGTATAGCAAAAATCGTGAACGGGAACGCCAGACCGGTCTGCAGCATCAATGGCGGATACATGGTCCAGCCACCCGCCGGTCCCCCGCCAGGCATAAAGATGGTGGATAGCATCAAAATGAAGGCAAACGGCAGGATCCAGAAACTCCAGTTGTTCAGACGCGGCAGCGCCATGTCGGGCGCACCGATCATCATGGGGATCATCCAGTTAGCCAGCCCCACGAAGGCCGGCATGATGGCACCGAAGATCATCACCAGACCGTGTAACGTGGTCATCTCGTTGAAGAACAGTGGATCCATGAGCTGCATGCCGGGATTGAACAACTCGGCGCGGATCAACATGGCGAAGGTACCACCCACGAAGAACATCAGCAGGCTGAAACACAGGTACAGCGTGCCAATATCCTTGTGATTGGTGGTAGTGATCCAGCGCCAGATACCGCTCGGATGCTCCGCGTGGTGTTCGTGTGCGACGGCGGCGTTGTACATGTTCAGTTCCTCTTCAATACTCAGCGTGCGGTCTTGATCTGGGCGGGTTGCACCACGTCACCCTTGTGGTTACCGAAGGCATTGCGCTCGTAAGTGATGACGGCGGCAAGATCGGTATCCTTCAGGATATTGCCCCAGGCCGGCATGATGCCCTTGCCGTGGAGCACCAAACTGATATGCGCGGCCAGCGGGCCGTTGGCAATGGTGCCGCCAGCAATGGCCTTGACACCCATCGCCGGATTGCCCTTGCCGTCCGCCATGTGGCAGGCGGCGCAGTTGGTGTCGTACACCTGCTTGCCGCGTGCCATGGCGGTGGCCATGGTCCAGGTTTTCTCGGTGGCGGCTGGTTGCTTCCCGACAGGATTAGCTGCTGCCGTCGCATCCTCCGGCTTTGCTGTTGGCGCAGCAGCTGGAAGTACGGCCGCGATCGGTTCCAGCTGGGCGGTTGTAGGTGCATTAAAGTTGAGTTCTGGCGGCGCATACACCACCGGGCTGCCGGTCTGTTCGGGTTGCAGCGTAGCCGGGTTGATGTAGGCGCCATTGCTGGCCTTCATGGCCGCCACCCATTTCTGGTAATCATCCCAGTTCTCCGCCACTACCACGACGGGCATGAAGGCATGGTCACGACCGCACAGCTCAGTACAGGCGCCGCGATAAATCCCCGGTTTATCAATCTCGATCCAGCCCTCGTTCACGAAACCGGGGATGGCATCAACTTTCACGGCAAAATCCGGCACCCACCAGGAATGGATCACATCGTTGGAGGTTATCAGCAAGCGGATCTTCTTGCCGGTGGGCACCACCATGGGATGATCCACATCGCGCAGGTAATTCGGTACGCTGTCTGGGTTGATCTTGGAATCTAACTGCCGGGCGGCATTACTGTCGGCCGCCAACATGCTGAAATAGCTGAAGCCATCCTGCAGATAATCGTATTGCCATTTCCACTGGTAACCTTCGATCTTGATATTCATATCCGCATCGCTGGTGTTGGTCATCTTCACCAGTATCTTGGCGGCGGGGATGGCCAGTGCGATGAGAATAATGAACGGGATGATGGTCCAGACTACTTCCAACACAGTGCTTTCATGGAATTGTGCCGCTTGGTGGCCGGCGGCTTTGCGATGCCAGATGATCGAGATGATCATCAGGCCGAACACCACGATGCCGATACCAACACATATCCAGAAGGCATACATGTGCAGGCCGTAAACATCATGGCTGATGGGTGTGACACCCACGGGCATATTCAGATCCACGGCCAAAGCCGTTCCGGAAATGAGCGCCATCACTGCGGCAATCACCACGTGTAAGGCATTGTTGTGATTCTTTAGAAGCATGCGTTTGTATCTCCGGCTGGGATCCTGATGGCCCGTGGCAACTTCAGCTTGATCCAGTTTTTCCCAATGGCCCGATTAATTCCGCGAGCCGAAGTTCAAGTGTCTCACGCGCTGCTTCCGTCAGGCACCGACCGACCTCGCACTCCCTGCCGTGGGAACGGATGTACAGCCGCCGTGGGTGCAGTCGCGTATCCGGCTCGTGTACCACCAATCGCGCCCAATAACGGTTGAACTCCCGGTGCTGCAAGTGGCGGCCATGGCGCTCGTCTATGAGCAAATGCTCGCCGTTCACAGTAATAACCTCGCCATGATGTCCTTGCCGCCAGCATAGAAACAGACACAGTCCCAGCAGCAGCATTTCGACGATGGCGGTTACCAGCACCGGCCAGAATCCCTCCAGTGCAAACCACATGCCCGTAACGCTGAGCGACCGGTTGGGTACGATCACTATACGATGCATGGCGGCATCGGGGTTGACTGCCAGCATGGTCGCGGCCACCTCGCATCTGCCTGCTGCACAAACTTTATCCATATCGGACCGCCGGCGTTTAATTCTGAAACACGCGGTCTGTCGGTTTGAGGCAGCGGAAAACTGGCGAAGTATGCTACTGCAAGGTCCCAGAGCACGCAACGGAAACCGTGGATTTTGCGGGTAATTCTTCAGGATTGCATACGTCGAAACGCGTGGCGTCGGCGATATATCACCAGTAAGGAATCCTGAACACCCTGCCACTTAGCGACCCTGATAGATCCGTCACTCTGAATGGCCATCGTTCAGGAGCTTCATGATGCTCACCGTATCCAGACAGTCTGCCAGCCCTTCGCTGGCAATTGCGGGCTGCCAGGCGACATCCCCCAACAGCGGCGCATGTATGGCTTGTTTCAGGGTGGCGAGGTTCCCTGAGCGACACTCAAAATCAGGATCAATTGCGTTCGCCACCCAGCCGGCGAGTATCAGGCCATCCTCGCGGATGGCGCGGGCACTGAGCTGCGCATGATTGAGGCAACCCAGGCGCAAGCCCACCACCAAAATCACCGGCAAGCCCAACGACCGGGCGAGATCGGGAAGCTGCAGACCATCGGCCAGGGGCACCTGCCAGCCACCCACCCCTTCCACCACCACCACGTCGGCGCCACTACACAGCCGTTGGAGTGCCGCGAGGATCCGGGACGGTTCGATAGTCACGCCGGCCTCAGCGGCGGCCAAGTGCGGCGCGATGGCGGAGACAAACACGTATGGATTCACGTCATCATAAGGCTGCGATGCGGTCGACGCCGCTTGCAATGCCAGGGCATCCGCATTGCGCAATCCTGCAGTGGTTTGCAGCGCGCCGCTGGCCACCGGCTTCATGCCAACAGCCCGCAGACCGGCGGCAGCGAAATTGCGCAGCAAACCCACAGACACCAGCGTCTTGCCCACGCCGGTGTCGGTGCCGGTGATGAAGAAACCGCGCATTCAGATGCCACCAGCCGTTCGTTGCCGGCCGCCCAGGGCGGTTTGCATTTCAGCTGCGGTCAGCATATCAGCAGGTATATAGGCAGGCGCCCAGGCCGTACCGTACACCACTTCATAGGTGGCCGGCACGCGTCCGTCGCGGCGGAATCGTTCGTAAGCCTGCATCAGTTGGTGCATACGCTTGCGTCCATACAATCCGCGGGCACGGCCATTGGTGACGTTATGGGCGCCGATGCTTTTCAGATCATGCATCAATGCACGCACGTCCGCGTAAGTTGTTGTTATATGTTCTACATCCATCACCGGTTCCGCAAAACCGGCGCGGATCAAGGCATCGCCGATGTCGTGCATATCGATGAAGCGATTCACATGGTTGAAGCCATCCACCGTCCGCCAGGCGCTGCGTAATTCCTTGAGGGTGTCAGGACCGAATGTGCTGAACAGCAGCATCCCATGCGGATGCAGTACGCGCCGCAGTTCCTTGAATACCGGCTCCAGATCATCGCACCATTGCAGCATCAGATTGCTATAGACCAGATCAAAACAGGTAGCCGCGAACGGCAGGTGCAGGGCATCGGCACACACCAAGGGTTTGCGACTGAACCAGCCCTGGGCGCGGCGGCCGGTCATAAGCATATTCATGGCCAAATCCGCGCCCAATACCTGCGCCGCTGGATAACGTTTGGATAACACCCGAAGCTGGCCGCTGGGGCCGCAACCGAGATCCAGGATACGCGCCGGCTTCAACGTGGTGAGCTCCAGCCGCTCCTGCAGGCGTGTGCCGATTTCACGCTGCAAAACAGCAGCGGCATCATAACTATGGGCGGCACGCTCGAAGGCTGCCCGCAGCTGACGACGATCCAGCGAGAATTCATCCTGATGACGGACATTGCTCATACTTGATGTGCGCCCTGCGCAGCCATCTGCGGATGATCGCCGGCCTGCGCGGATGAAGCTGCCGAAAGGTTATTCAGGAACTGTTTCAATGCGAATATGAATTCCATCGGGCTGGACAGAAAAGGCGCATGCGCAGTCCTGGGTATAACTCGATACTGCGCACCCCGGACAACAGCCGCCAGAAACTGGCCGGCCTGTGGTGGTGTCAGCCGATCATGTTCACCCGTCATGATCAGAGTGGGTATGTGTATGTGTGCCAGTTCCGTACGCAGGTCGCTGTCGCGCAACAACATCAGGCCCCGCTCCAGGTTTGCAGGCGATGGCTCACCAAATGCAAAAAGTGCTTTGCGCAGCTGCCGCAGCGTCGCACGCGCACCGTTATCTCCGCGCACTTGCAAGGCCAGAAACCTTTGCACAGTGCTGTGGTAATCATGCCGCAGCTCAGTAGCCATTTCCTGCAATCGTTCCAACGGCATGGCATGCGGCCAATCGGCCGCGGTTATGAAGCGCGGCGTGGTGCTCACCAGCGCCAGGGCGCGTAGGCGTACCGGGAAATCTAAGGCCGCGCGCGCGCATGCGAGACCGCCCAGAGACCATCCTAGCCACACTGCGCTTTCCGGCGCAGCATCCACCAATAGCTGGGCCAAAGCCGCTAGCGACGTCGGCATTGGCACCTCGCGGCTGTGACCGTGGCCGGGCAAATCCACACAGGTCACGCGATAGCTGTGTGCAAATTCCGGCAGGATGCTGTCCCATACACCGCTGTGCAAGCACCAGCCATGCACCAGATATAAGTCCGGACCGTGGCCGGTGGTTTCAGTGTGCAGCTTAAGTTGCATGCTATTGCATACCGGCTGTGTCTAGTTTCATGCCTGCTCGCCCGTCAGAGATTTACTTGGGGTGCGTGCGCACTACGCATACCTATATATTGAGAGCTGTATTTAAGAATTTCAGTTGGCAACATTGCCCATAACCTGTTGCAGCACGTCCAGCAGCTGGTCAACGTGCTGTTCGGTGTGAACGGCCGTCAACGTGATTCGCAGGCGCGCACTGCCGTTGGGAACTGTGGGCGGTCGGATAGCCACCGCCAGCAAGCCGCGATCGCGCAGTTGTTCGGAAACCTTCACTGCCAGTTCCGCTTTACCCAGCAGCAGCGGCTGAATAGCTGTTACAGAATTCAGTATCGGCAGTTTCAGTTGGCTGGCACCGGCCCGGAACCGCTGGATCAATCGACTGAGATGTTCGCGCCGCCAGTCTTCGTTTTGCACAAGCTTGAGCGCCGCGCGGTTGGCCTCGGCCAAACAGGCGGGCATCGCGGTTGTATATATGTAGGTACGCGCATGCTGGATGAGGGTTTCCACCAACGTTTCGCTGCCGGCCACAAATGCACCGAAGACGCCCAGGGCTTTACCGAGCGTGGCCATGTAAATCGGTACCTCGGCCATACCCAGGCCGAAATGTTCAGGACTGCCACGGCCGTGCTTGCCGAGTACACCAAAACCGTGCGCGTCATCGACCATGAGAAACGCGTGCACTGCACCACACGCCCGCACCAGCTCCGGCAGCGGTGCGATATCGCCATCCATACTGAACACGCCATCGGTCATGACCAGTGTGCGTCCGGTTGGCTGGATACGTTGCCATTGGAATCCGCCCGTCTGCGCGTGTGGATAACGGCTGAAGCGCGCGCCGCACAGCTGGCCCGCATCCACCAGCGAGGCATGGTTCAGGCGGTCTGCAAGCACCCGGTCGCCGCGGCCGAGCAGTGCGCCGGCCACGCCCAGGTTCGCCATGTACCCGGTTGAGAACAACAATGCCCGTGGTCGTTGTGTGAACTCGGCGAGCTCCGCTTCCAGCGCCGCATGCGCGCGCGTATGGCCGGTGATGAGATGGGATGCGCCGCTGCCAGTGCCATACTCATCAAGTGCGCGACCGGCAGCCATGCACAAGGCCGGATGCCCGGCAAGACCTAGGTAATCGTTGCTGGAGAAATTGAGGTAGCGCCGACCGTCGATGTGGATCTCTGCACCTTGGGGTCCGTCCACCACTCGTCGCAAGCGGTACAGTGATCGGGCCCTTAGAGCCTCCAGATCAGGGCTGAGCAAGCCATCAAGTCGTTGCGCAGCGTTGCTCATGCTGTTGCGCAGCAGCGGCTCCCCGCTCGCGGCCGGCATCATCGGAATACGCTTCCGCGTGGATGCCGAGACGCGCGAATAACCGCCGGTCCGCATCCTGTTCCGGGTTTTCTGTGGTCAGAAGCTTTTCGCCATAGAAGATGGAATTGGCGCCGGCAAAAAATGCCAGTGCCTGCATCTCATCGTGCATTTGCGCACGGCCCGCAGACAGCCGCACGTGCGCCTTGGGCATGAGGATGCGCGCCACGGCGATGACACGGATGAAATCGAAGGGATCCACGGCCTCGCGTCCGTGCAGCGGTGTGCCTTCCACCTGCACCAGCTGGTTGATGGGTACGCTCTCCGGATGCTCCGGCAGGGTCGCCAGTGTGTGCAGCATGGCAGCGCGATCGCTGCGGCTCTCGCCCATGCCGATGATCCCGCCGCAACATACATGCATGCCTGCCGCGCGCACGTGCTGCAAGGTATCGAGCCGGTCCTGAAAGCAGCGTGTGGTGATGATCTCGCGGTAATAGTCTTCCGAGGTATCGATGTTGTGGTTGTAATAGTCGAGCCCGGCGTCCGCCAGCCGTTGCGCCTGGGTTGCCGTGAGCATGCCGAGCGTCGCGCAGGTTTCCATGCCCAGTTCACGCACCGCACAAATCATATCGATGATCTTGTCCAGATCCTTGTCCTTGGGACTGCGATAGGCTGCCCCCATGCAGAAGCGCGTGGCACCGTTATCCCGGGCGAGTTTCGCCTGGGTGACAACATCCTCCACATACATGAGCTTTTCGGATTTGAGGCTGGTGTGATAACGGGCGCTCTGCGGACAATATTTGCAGTCTTCCGGACAGGCGCCGGTCTTGATGGACAACAACGTGGAAATCTGCACCGCGTTGGGGTCGAAATAGCGGCGGTGCAGGCTATGGGCTTGATACAACAGATCATTGAATGGCAGCGCCAGGAGCGCCTGCACCTCAACCAGAGTCCAGTCATGGCGGATGTCGGAATTGGTGTTGACGATCACAGAATGCATGGTGAGCTCCGGTTAAGCATGGCATCATGTTTCGCTAGTAACCCCGTCAGCTTGGACGCAGTGTAACGGGATAAAGATAGCTGTCAACCTGGAGTACAGGGAATGGTTTACGGTTGGCTGAGCCGGCTGCATAGCCTGCTATATACACCATACTGCGTCCTCTGTGGCCGACGCAGCTATACACATAGGGAATTGTGTGCGGCTTGCACCCTGGATTTAAGCTGGAACCGGTATTTCTGCAGTGTTTGTGCCGCGCCCATGCCACCCGAAAGTGGGCGACGGCGGTGCGGTCAGTGTCTCAAATCACCGCCACCCTGGGATCTTGCCGTAAGTCCCCTGCTGTATGCCTGGCCGCTGGACCAGTTGCTGCAACGCTTCAAATTCAACGGCGATCTGGCCACCGGCCGGCTGCTGGGCGAACTACTGGCTGACTATCTGGCCGCCGGGCGCATCCTGAAACCGGATCTGCTCATACCCGTACCCTTGCACGCCGCGCGTCTGCGCAAGCGCGGTTTCAATCAGGCACTGGAGCTGGCGAGGCCCGTTGCCCGGCGTTTGCGCCTATGCATCGCCCAAAAACTGTGCGTACGCAGCAAAAATACCGCCGTGCAATCCGAACTCGACGCCGTTGCCCGTCGCCGCAATCTGCATGCGGCCTTCGCAATCAACCGATCCCTGACGGGTGCGCATGTCGCCATTCTGGACGACGTCCTGACCACCGGGGCCACCGCCTCGGCACTGGCCCTGACACTCAGACAGGCGGGTGCCGCCTCGGTACAAGTCTGGTGTCTGGCGCGTGCCGCCCGCGTCTCCTGACCTTCGATCGGTAAAGCCTGCAGCGTGGTGATTGTCAAAGCCTTGGGCACCGTACCATACTGACTCATTTCCACAAACCGCCAATGTCGTAACTGGGTCTGGTTTGTAATGCCTCGCTCGGTTCTAGGCGGCGGAATAATTAACGGAAAATAATAGTGGATCCACAAAAACATATAAAAGTGAACACGGCCGATCTCGAGACCGGCATGTATGTGGCGCACCTCGACCGCCCCTGGACCGAAACACCGTTCCTGTTCCAGGGTTTCTTTATCCGCAATCAGGAAGAGATCGAAGAACTGCAGCATCACTGTAAATTTGTGTATGTTGATTTTGAGCAGAGCCATAAGGAAATCACCCATACTAAAACCGGCATTAACCGCGAAAACCGCACGATCACCCAGATCACCAGCCTGCACTATGCCAAACCCCATACCGCAGCAAGCAATCGCAAGAGTAATCGCAATCGCACCGTGTATGCCAATTCCCAGCCGGTGGAAAAAGAATTGCCGGTCGCCAAGGCGATTTATACCGAGGCCAACAAGGCCGTCGAGGATCTCATCACCAAACTCCAGACAGACGGGCGGCTGGACGTGCAGATAGCCAGGCAGACCGTCGAACCCATGGTGGAAAGCGTGCTGCGTAATCCGGATGCCATGATCTGGTTATCGCGTATGAAGAAATATGACTCCTACATGTATCACCACTCGGTAGGCAGCTCTATCTGGGGCATCACATTCGGACGCCACCTCGGTCTCGACAAGTCGGCGCTGCATGAAATCGGTTTGGGCTGCATGCTCTTTGACGTAGGCAAGACCAAGCTACCGCATGCATTGCTCACCAAAGCGGAAAAACTCACGGAGATCGAGTGGCACGTAATGCGTAATCATGTTGATTACGGCGTCAATCTCCTGGAGGGCGCCGGCGGTATCACCGAGCGCATAATTTCCATGGTACACAGCCACCATGAACGCCATGATGGCAGCGGTTATCCAGACCAACTCAAGGGAAACCAAATCCCGACTTTCGCCAAGATCGCCGGCATGGCTGACTGTTACGACGCCATCACCAGCCCGCGTCCTTATAACAAACTACGCTCACCTTACGAGGCGGTGCGAGAAATCTACAGTTGGCGCGGCACTCTTTTTCAAGCTGAAGTAGTGGAGCAGTTCATGCAGGTGGTGGGCGTATTCCCCACCGGCTCGCTGGTGGAATTGAACAACGGTGCGGTGGCGATCGTAATCGCACAGAACGAGTCACGCCGGCTCAAACCACGTGTCATGCTCATCCTTGATGAAAAAAAGAAACGTCTTTCTCAGTTCAACACTATTGATTTGCTGTTCGATACGCACTTGAAAGGTGCTGAGGATCTATGGATCGAAAAATGCCTGGAATCGGGTACCCATGGTGTTGACCCCCAGGAACTGTATATCTAATGACTTCCACGGCCGCTTTTTGATGTCAGACAAAATCCTTTCGCTGCGTTCCAACAGGCCCTCGCTGATGCGCTATCTGGATAGCTATATCCGGCGCGCGCAAACCAGCGGCAAGCAACTGGCGTTGCTGGTGGTGCAGGTCAAGCGCGGTCAGGAATTCGGCGCATTGTTTGGTTATCACAGCATCGAGCAACTGATGGAACAGCTGGCCGAGCGTCTGGCTGATATCTGCCGCGAACACGATCGCATCATGCGCATCGGCGATCATGAGTATGCGCTGATCCTACCGGACATCCTGAATGCAGGACATTGCATTCTGGCTGCCAACAAGATACTGCGCACCCTGTCCACGCCTTTTGAGGTTGAAAATCACTTAGTTTCAATGGGCGCCAATATGGGTTTGGCGTTATTTCCCGATCATGCTGCACAATCCGATACGCTGCTGCAGCATGCTGAACTGGCGCTATCGGATGCTATTCGCAGTGGCGCTCCTTACTTGGTATACACAGACAGCACACGGGAGAGACTTGCCGGTAACTGGAATCTGGAAAGCGAGCTGGATACGGCTCTGGATAATGGCGAACTGGAAATTTTCTATCAGCCTAAGATCAATCTGCGTGGCGGACTGCTGGCGGGAGCAGAAGCGCTGTTACGCTGGCGCAGCCCCACACGCGGCATCGTGCCGCCAAACATATTCATCCCTATCGCCACCCGCACCGGCCAGATCAATGAGCTGACCTGGTCGGCCATCAATATGGCGCTACAACACGCCGCCACCTGGCCCACGCGCTTCGGGCCGCTTTCACTTGCCATCAACATCGCGCCCTCGCTGCTGGAAGATGAAACACTGGTACGCCGGGTGGCGGATGCCATGGGTCTATGGAGCGCCAAACCCAATCGCCTGATCCTGGAAATCACTGAATCAGCGATGATGGATAACCCCGCTATAAGTTTTGAAACCCTCCGCGAACTGAGAAATCGGGGCGTGATGGTGTCGATAGATGATTTCGGGACGGGGTACTCGTCACTCGCAAATTTCAAGAACATCCCCGCATCGGAACTCAAGATCGACAAGAGCTTTGTGATGAACATGCTTACCAACAAAGCCGATGCCAATATCGTACGTGCGATCATAAGCCTGGCGCAGTCCTTCGAGTTGCAGGTAGCGGCGGAAGGCGTGGAAAGCATGGAGATCCTGCGCACACTGACAGCACTGCAGTGCAATTATGCCCAGGGTTATTACATCAGCCAGCCGGTGCCCGCCAACGCATTTGTACAATTTGTCAATGAATACGTTCCGCCGGTGTTCTGAAACAGTTCAGGCGTGTGTCGCAAAGGTGTAATGCAACAGGATGCCGGCGAACACCGCTGCACCGAACCAATTGTTGTTCATGAATGCCTGGAAACAGCGCTGCGGATTGCGGCGGCGGATGAGGATCTGCTGGTAGACCGCGAACAGTAGTGCAAACCCTATCCCCAGATAATAGACGGCGCTCATACCGGTGTGATAGCCAACCAGCAACAGATCTGACAACAGCAATACCTGCAGGATACCGATGACCAACCGGTCCAGATCACCGAACAGGATAGCGGTGGATTTAATCCCGATCCTGATGTCGTCGGGGCGATCCACCATGGCATACATGGTGTCGTAAACCGTAGCCCAGATGATGTTGGCGATGAATATAAGCCAGGCTACGCTCGGCACACCGCCCGTTACCGCGGCATACGCCAT
>Ga0307374_10002469_pt1 | contig 32814 bp, 30 predicted proteins | sample OX3MG_FD_202532 | JGI IMG/M metagenome (GOLD analysis project Ga0307374, IMG submission 202532) | Soil microbial communities from Risofladan, Vaasa, Finland - OX-3 | ecosystem: Environmental > Terrestrial > Soil > Coastal area > Acid sulfate soil | place: Finland: Risofladan, Vaasa | collected... | reverse complement strand
CCAAGATCTGATCGCCGTTGACCGTGCGTCCCTCCTCGTCCACGAAGAGCGCGCGGTCGGCGTCGCCGTCGAAGGCGACCCCCACGCTGCCCGGACGGCGCGCGACTTCAGCGATCAGCGGCTCCAGATGCGTCGCGCCGCAGGCCACGTTGATGCGCGAGCCGTCGGGCTCGCCATTGATGGCGTGGACGGTCGCGCCCAAACGGCGCAGGGCCTCGGGGCCCACGGCGTACGCCGCGCCGAAGGCGCAATCCACCACCACCTCCAGGCCGCGCAGCGCACGCCCGTGCTCCACCAGGTGGACGAGGTAGCGGCTCTGCAGCCCCAGCGCAGCCTTCACGCTCCCCACGCCCAAGCCGGTGGGGCGAGGACCGCCGTCGTCGGCGATGACGCGCTCGATCTCTTGCTCCAGCGCGTCGGAGAGCTTGAAGCCGTCGCCGCCGAAGAGCTTGATGCCGTTGTCCTCGATGGGGTTGTGCGAGGCGGAGATCATCGCTCCGGCGGCGGCTTCGATGGAGTGCGTGATCAACGCGACGGCCGGCGTCGGCAGAATCCCCACGCCCAGCACGTCGCGCCCAGCCGAGCAGATGCCCGCCGTGAGCGCGGCCTCGAGCATGGGACCCGAGACGCGCGTATCCCGCCCCACCACGATCGGCCGCTCCGGCGAGACCTCGTGCGCCAGCACCACGGCCGCCGCGCGCCCCACGCGGAACGCCAGCTCCGGGGTCAAGTCGGCGTTGGCAACGCCGCGCACGCCGTCGGTTCCGAAGATCCTCATGCCACCCACTCCATGCCGTCCGTCGTCTTCTCCCTCTTCACGCATCAAGACCCGGCCTTGGTGACCGTCACGTGCACCAGATTGGGCGCGATGACCAGATCGGTGACCCGGCGCCCTTTGACGTCCAGCGCCACCGGCGCCAACAACGCGTCGAAGCCGGCCGCGGCGCGATCCGTCGGAACATCGGCGGCAATCGCCGCGACGCGACCCACCGCGGCGGCGGAGCCGCGCACCGTCACCGTCGCCGGAGCGACCTTGGCCCCGCCGAGCGTCGAGCCCTGCGCGGGCTTGCCGCTATACTGGACGTACACGGGCAAGCGCCGCGTCACCACGCGATCGATGGTGACGACGACCGACGCGGGCCGGACCCTCTCGACGTCGACGTCCTTCGGCCCGACGATGCGCGGCACCACGCTGTAGGTTCCGGGACCGCGCCCGCGCACGTCGACGACGGCGGCGAACTCCCGCGCGGAGAGCGAGCCGAACGGTCCGCGGTCGCCGGAGACCAGCGCCGTCACCGCCGGCGCCACGGGCTCGGCCACGAGGCCCGGGGCCACGTCGCGCAGCACGACGGGAACCTCGACCTGCTGCGCGACGCCGGCGCGCACGCGCGGATTGGCGCCGTACGTGAGATAGGCCCACGCCAACAGCGCGAGCGTCAGCGAGAGCGCCTTGAGCCCGAGGTTGCGCTGAAAGAAGCCCGCGATCATCCCCGCCGTCTCTCGCGCGCGGAGGCGCGATCCTGCGCCCCGCGCTCGACGCGCAGACGCTGCCGCAACGCCGCCACGACGCCCTCCATGCGATAGCGCGACGGCCCGGTCGCGTGCAGACAGGCGCGCAGCACCTTGCGCAGCCGCTCTTCGTCCGCCAGCTCGCGCGAGAGCCGGCCGCTTCGCGCAACGGCGATGTTGCCCGTCTCTTCGGAGACCACCAGCGCCACGGCGTCGGTCTGCTCCGTGAGCCCGATCGCCGCGCGGTGGCGCGTTCCCAGCCGCCGGTCCAGCCACATCGTCTCCGTCAGCGGAAGAAAGCAGCCCGCGGCCACGATGCGATCGCCGCGCACGATCACCGCGCCGTCGTGCAGCGGCGCGCGCGGCGTGAAGATCGTGAGCAGGAGCTCCGGCGTGAGCTTGGCATCGAGCCGCGTCCCGCTCTCCACGAATTCCTGGAGGCCGCTCTGCTGCTCCACCACCACCAGCGCCCCGATCTCGCTGCGCGAGAGGATGATGGCGGCGCGCACCAGCGCCTCGACCACGCCGTCGAGGTCGACGCCCACCGCGGCCTCGCCTTGAGGCACGTGAAAGAACTCGCCGCGCCCGATGCGCTCCAGCGCGCGGCGCAGCTCCGGCTGAAAGACGATCGGCAACGTGAAGGCCGTGCCCAGGACCAGGTACTGCAGCAGCGTCTTCAAGACGACGAGCTCCAGCATGTTCGCGATCGCCATCACCGCCACCAGCGTCAGCAATCCGAGCATGATCTGAACGGCGCGCGTTCCTCGAATCAGCAGCAGCAAATAGTAGATGAGGACGCTCGTGGCCAGCACGTCCAGCGCCGCGAGCACCCAAGCCGGAAGGTGCGGCATCAGAGGCGCGCCTCCAGCACGTCCGCGGCGGAGATCTCGGCGCCCAGGCCGTCGGCGGCCAGGCGCGCCACCGTGGGCAGGTCGACGGGCGAGAGCAGCCGGAACGCGCAGCCGATGCCGCGCGGCGCCAGCTCGATGTCGACCAGCTCGCGCACGAGCGTCACGGGCGTGCGGTCGGCGTTCAGGCGCAGCACCAGCGCCCGTCCGTGGCGCCGGGCGCTCACGCCGGCGGGGGCCCCGCGTCCGGCCAGCGCCGCCTCCACCGTCGCAAGGCCGCCGTCGTCGCGCGGCTCGAGAGCCACGTAGAGCGCCGGAGGACGGTCGAGGACGAGTTCGCAGCCCAGCAGCTCCGCGGCGGCGCGTTCGTCGAACGCGCCGGCCACGACGGCGAACGTCCGGCTGTAGGAAGGCGCCACGCGCCATGCGCGCAATGCGCCGCCGCTGCGCTCGCACAGCGCGGCGATTGCATCACGCTGGCCCCGGTCGCACACCCGCTCCGCGCAGACTCCCGTCAACGGCTCCATTGCGCGGGCATCTTCCCCGCCGACGGTGCGACGTCCCTTGGAGAGGCGCATGCCCGCGCCGTCACGAACGCCGCCGGCGGATGAGGCAGAGCAAGCACCACACCCTGCGCGACGCCGGCCCCGCGGAACCGGGCGTCGTCGTCTCGCGCGGACGCAACCGCGCGTGGGTCGCCGCCGAGTCGGACGGCAGACTCCTGCTCTGCGACTATCCCTCGCTGGCGGAGCTTCCCGTGGTAGGCGACAGCGTGCTCGTGCGACCGAGCCCCGGCGCCGAAGGCGAGGGCATCATCGTCGAGATCCGGCCGCGCCAGCGCGCGATCGCCCGCATCACCGGCAGCGGCGAGCGAAAGATCATGGCGGCCAACGTCGACGTGCTGGTGATCGTGGCGGCGCTCGCGCGCCCGGACCTGCGCTATGGGTTCGTCGACCGCTGCCTAGCCTTCGCCGAGCATCAGGGCATCGCGCCGCTGGTGGCGCTGACCAAGGCGGATCTGGCCGCGCCCGAGGTGATCGACGCCGCGCTCGCCCTGTACCGCGAACGCCTCGGGTATGACGTGGTGGTCCTCAGCGTGGTCGACCACCGCGGCATCCCGGAGCTCGCCGAGCACGTCGCCGGGCATCGCGCGCTCATGCTGGGGCAGAGCGGCGTGGGCAAGTCCTCCCTCTTTCGGGCCCTGGGAGCCGACCGCGGCGCCCGCGTCGGCGAGGTCAACGAACGCACCGGGCGCGGGCGCCAGACCACCACCAGCGCGCGCCTGGCCTACCTTGGGCACGGGTTCCTGATCGACACCCCGGGCGTGCGCGAGTTCTCCTTGGCCGACCTGGACCCCGGGGAGCTGGCCGCGTGCTTTCGCGACCTCGCGCCCTACCTGGGACGCTGCCGCTTCCCGGATTGCCGTCATCTCGTGGAGCCGGACTGCGCCGTCAGGGCGGCCGTCGCCGCCGGCGACGTGGCCCCCCTCCGGTACGCCAGCTACCGCAAGGCTGTCGAGCAGTCCACGGGTACCCTCTGGAGCGATTGACCTGCGGGCCGATCGTGTGGTATCCTTCTCCGGTCTTTCCGCAGGAGTACTTCGTGCCGAATATCAAAGCCGCCATCAAGTGGGTCCGCCAGTCTGAGAAGCGCCGGGTGCGCAATCTCTCGTCCAAGACGCGTCTGAAGACCCTCTACAAGAGGGCCCTGACGGCGGCGACCGATGTCTCCGTCCAACGCGGCGTCGAGTCGGCCTTCGACAAGGCCGCCGGCAAGGGGATCATTCACCCCAACAAGGCCGCACGCAAGAAATCGCGCCTCGCGCGCGCCGTTCGCAGGGCCGCCGCTCACTAGGCGGCCTTCTTCTTATTTTCCCGCCATCCTCACGGGTCCACATTGACGGCGACGCGCGCGTTGCGGTCGGTGCGCGCAAACGTGAGAATCCGCTCGCGAATGAAGGCCCGAAGCGCCTCCGGGCGATCGGTCTTGCAGGCGAGTCTCCAGCGCCACTCCTCGTTGAGCCGCTCGATCGGATAGGGGGCCGGCCCCAAGACCTCGCCGAGCTCCGAGCGCCGCAGCCGCTCGGCATACTGACGCGCCGTGCGCTGCACGTGCGCGCGGCTGCGCCCGATGACCCCCAGATAGACCAGGTGCCGGAACGGCGGATAGCGCAGCGCCTCCCGCTCCGCCAGCTCGCGCGCCGCGAACGCTTCGTAGTCCTGGGCGACGGCCATGACAACCGCCGGATGACTCGGGACGTAGGTCTGCACCACCACCTCGCCCGGGCGCGCGCGCCCGCTGCGTCCCGCCACCTGCACCAAGAGCGAGAAGGTGCGCTCCGCGGCGCGGAAATCCTGACGGTGGAGCCCCACGTCGGCGGCAACCACGCCTACCAGCGTCACCTGCGGATAGTCGAGGCCCTTGGCGATCATCTGCGTGCCCACCAGCACGTCGCCCTCTCGCTCGAAGGCTTGCAGGATCCGCGCGTGATCCCCCACGCGCGTCGTGGTGTCCGAGTCCATGCGCAGTACGCGCGCCGCGGGAAAGATCCGGCCGACCTCCTCCTCCACCCGTTGGGTGCCCACGCCGAACTCGCGAAAGGCCTCGCTGCCGCAGGCGCCGCAGCGCGACGGCACCGGCGCCTGATAGTCGCAGTAGTGACAGCGCAGCAGCCCTTCGGCCTTGTGCAAGGCGAGCGAGACGCTGCAGCGCAGGCATTCGGGGACCCAGCCGCAGGTCCGGCAGAGCATGAAGCCCGCGGAGCCGCGGCGGTTGACGAAGAGCACGCTCTTCTCCCCCGCCAGCAGCCGCGCCTCGAGCGCCTGCAGCAGCACGGTCGAGAAGATCCGGCGGTTGCCGCTGCGCAGCTCCTCGGCCATGTCGATCACGCGCGTGCTCGGCAACGGCAGGCCGCTGGCGCGCTCGGGCAGACGCAGCAGCCCCGTGCGCCCCGACTGGGCGTCGTGCCAGCGCTCCAGCGAGGGCGTGGCGCTGCCGAGGACCAGTACCGCGCCGCTGCGCCGCGCGCGCTCGCGCGCCACGTCGGCGGTCACGTAACGCGGCGTCGTGTCCTGCTTGTAGCTGCTCTCGTGCTCCTCGTCCACGGCGATGAGGCCCACGCGGTCGAGCGGCGCGAAGATGGCCGATCGCGCGCCCACCACCACGTCGACCTCTCCCCGCCGGCACGCCTGCCAGGCATCGAAGCGCTCGCGGTCGGAGAGCGCGCTGTGAAAGACTGCCACGCGCGATCCGAAGCGCCCCTCGAAGCGCGCCGCCGTCTGCGGGGTGAGGGATATCTCCGGGACCAGCACGATCGCGCGCCGCCCGCGCCGCAGCGTCTCCGCGATCGCCTCCAGGTAGACCAGCGTCTTTCCCGAGCCCGTCACGCCGTAGAGCAAGTACTCTCCGCGGCCGGCGTCCAGGCCCGCGACGATCGCCGCGATCGAGCGCCGCTGGTCGCCGTTCGGCGTCACGGGAGAGGGCGCGCCGCCGCCGCCCCCCGTGCCGCGCACCGCCGCCTCACGCTCTTCCTCCACGACGGCCCCCGCCGCCGCCGCCCGCGCGATCACGTCCGCCGAGAAGCCGGCGAGCACCGCCTCCGCGCGCGGCAACTCGCCGCGCTCCTCCACGAGCGCGCGCAATCCGGCGGCCTTGGGGCCGCGCGGCGCCGCGGGACCGGCGCGCAGCCACCGCTCCCGGCGCGCGCGCACGCTCTGATGACCCAGCGTGCGGCGGCGCGCGAGATCGCCGCTGCGCTGCAGCGTCTGCACGTATTCGAGCAGGCGCGGAGCGTCAGCCACGCGCCGCGCCTCGGGGTGCCGCAGCAAGCGCCGGGGCGTCCAGCCGTCGCCCAGCTCCTCCCAGATCAGGCGCAGCAGACGCACCGGGACGCTGGGGTAGTGCTCGGGGCGCGGACGCTCGCACGTGCGGTAGAGGCGGTCCACCGCGCGCGGAACGGCTCCCGCGAACGTGACGGCGGTCAACGCTTCGCCCAGGGTGCAGAGGTAGCGGTCGGCCACGAACTCCGCGAGCGCCAGGCCCTCCTCGTCGAAGGCCCGCGGCGCCTCCGTGCGCGTCAACGCCTTGAGCGGGCGCCCGCCCTCCGCGTCCGCGGGCGCGGGGCCCAGGACATAGCCGTAGACGGTGCGCGTCCCCAGCGGAACGCGGACGACCTCGCCGACGGCGACGGACTCCGCATCGCCAAGCGCGTACGTCAGCCGGCGGTCGAAGCGGCTGGTGCGCACGTCGACGAGGACGTCTACCGCGTGCAGCGCTCCACCGCCTCGCGCACGACGGCGTCATCGAGCTCGACGCCGCAGACCACGTCGCCGAGCGCGCGAGGGAGCACGAAGCGCAAGCGCCCGGCGCGACGCTTCTTGTCCATCCGCATCGCCGAGAGGATCTCGTCGACGCCGAGGCCCGGCAACGACGTGGGCAAGCCGAGCCGCTCCAACAGGCTCACCAGCCGGCGCTGATCGCCCTCTCGCCACGGGCCCCACTGCCGCGCCGCGAGGCCGGCGGCGCGCAAGCCGACCGCCACCGCATTGCCATGCGAGATGCGATACTCCGCGGCGCGCTCGAACGCGTGCGCGAACGTGTGGCCGAGGTTGAGGCGTTCGCGGTCGCCGCGCTCCGTGCGATCGCCGGCCACCACCGCCGCCTTCACCGCGACGTTGGCTCCGACCAGGCGCGCCCATGGCCAACGCTCGAAGGGCTCCGCCGCCCAGCGCTCGAGCTCCGCAAAGGCCGCCTCTCCGTCGAGCATCGCGTGCTTGATCATCTCGCCCAGGCCCTCGCGCATCTGCGCCTCCGGCAGCGTGGCGAGCGTCTCGACGTCGGCGACCACCGCGATGGGATCGGCGAAGGCGCCGGCCAGGTTCTTCCCCGCCGGCAGATCGACGGCGGTCTTCCCGCCGACGGCGGCGTCCACCATGGCCACGAGCGAGGTCGCGACGTTGAGGAACGGCACGCCGCGCATGTACGTCGCGGCGGCGAAGCCGAAGAGATCGCCCGCCACCCCTCCCCCGACGCCCACCACGAGCGTCGTGCGATCGGCTTCGAGCGCGGCCAGCGCCTCGTAGACCTCGGCGAGCGTCGCGAGGTTCTTGCGCTCCTCGCCCAAGGCGAACGAGCGCATGGGGGTTCCGGCAGGCAGGCTCGCCGCGACGCGGCGCGCGTGCTGCTCCACGTTGGCGTCGCAGAGGACCACGGCACGCGTGGCGCCCGCGCGCACGGCGATGGCGCCCACGCTCTCGATCGCCCCGGCCGCGACGACGACCGGATACCCCAGCTCGCCTCCGTGATCGTCCCTCATCGCTCGCCCTCGCCCGCATACCACGCGACCAGCCGCGCCGCGATGCGCTCGGCGTCGTCGTCGGCGTCGACCGTCAGGTGCGCGCGCGCGTAGAGCGGCTCGCGCTGCGCCAGCAGCTCCTCGACGCGCTCGCGCGCCGGCGCGGGGCCCAGCAGCGGACGCACCCGGTCGCCGGCACGCTGCAACACGCGCTCGGGGCTCACGCGCAGCCAGGCCACGCGACCGCGCGCGAGGATCTCATCGGCGGCCCCCGGCTGGGCGAACGCGCCGCCGCCGAGGGCCACCACGCCATCGCGCCGGAGCGCCGCGTCGACCACCTCGCGCTCGATGCGGCGGAACTCGCGCTCTCCGCGCGAGGCGAAGAGCTCCTCGATCGGCGCGTGCAGACGCTCGATCTCCTCGTCGGTGTCGACGAACGGAATGGCCAGGCGCTCCGCGCTCAAGCGCCCGACCGTCGTCTTTCCGGCGCACATGAAGCCGACGAGCACCAGCGGCTTCACGAGATAACGACGTTGGGGAAGAGCCGCCCGGCGGCCTCCTGCGAACGGCGGAAGTTGTCGAGGACCTCTTCCAGCGAGTCGCACCCGTACTTGTCGAGGAAGGGTCCGGCCAGCGCCAGCGCCACCATCGCCTCGCCGACGATCGACCCGGCGGGCACCACGCAGACATCGCTGCGGACGATCGCGGCGGGGGCGCGCTCGCCCTCGTGCAGGTTGACGGACGGCAACGCTCGCATGAGCGTGGGAATCGGCTTGACGGAGACGCGCACGAGGATATCCTGCCCGTTCGACATGCCTCCCTCGATGCCGCCCGCACGGTTGGAGCCGCGCACCAGCTGTCCCTCGTCGATGGCGAAGACGTCGTGCGCCTGCGATCCCGGCGTGGAAGCGATCGCCGCGCCCGCGCCGATCTCAACCGCGCGCACCGTCTGCATCGCCATCACGCTGCCGGCGATGACGCCGTCGAGCCGTTCCGCGGGCTGGCGGTTGGAGCCGATGCCCACGGGCATCCCGGTGACGCGCACCTCGAACTGCCCGCCCAAGGTGTCACCGGCGGACTTGGCGGCGTCGATGGCGGCGACCATCCGCGCGCTGGTCTCCTCGTCGGGACAGCGAACCTCCGAGGCGTCGACGGCCCGCGGATCGGGAAAGATGTCGAAGACCGGCGCCTCGACGGCGCCGATGCGCGTCACATACGACGAGATGCGCACGCCGAACTGCTCGAGCAGTTGGGCGCAGATCGCTCCCAACGCCACCCGCAACGCCGTCTCGCGGGCGCTGGCGCGCTCGAGCACGTTGCGCAGGTCGCGGTGGCGGTACTTGAGCGCGCCCGCGAAGTCGGCATGCCCCGGGCGCGGGTTGGTGATGGCCTGGCCGCTGCCCGTCAACGGATCCATCAGCGCGCGCACGTTCTCGAAGTCGCGGTTGCGCACCATGACGCATAGGGGCGAGCCGAGCGTGACGCCGCCGCGCAGGCCGGCGAGAAACTCCACCGCGTCGCGCTCGATCTTCATGCGGCCGCCTCGTCCGTAGCCGCCCTGCCGCCGCGCCAGCGCCGCGTCGATCCGCTCGACCTCGAGGCGCAGTCCCGCTGGGATGCCGTCGAGGATGCCCACGAGCGCGGGGCCGTGCGACTCGCCCGCGGTGATGTAACGAAACATGCTTTCCCTTTACCGGGTTCCGTCGGCGGAGGCGGCCGGCCCAAGGCCGGCCGCCGACCCCGCCTTACCGAGAGCGTCGTCCAGCTCGCGTCCGAGCGTGCCGCGCATCAGATGCCCCACCATCGCGAAGTCGGCCTGGAACGAGAGGAGCGGCTCGCTGAACGTCTCGGGCCGGTTACGCTCGATCAGCAGGTGCGAGAGCCAAGCGGGTCCGTAGCCGGCCACCAGGGCGGCCGCCAGCAGCGCCGGGCGGCGCGTGGCGACGCCCGCGACCGCCAGGCCGACGCCGGCGAGCGTGCCGGCGACGTGGATGGCCCGCGTGCTGGGGCTCGCGTGCGCACGGAGATATCGAGGCCAGAACTCTTCAAACTGCACGGCCCATGGTTCGACGCACCGGCGCGCAATCCCCGGCTGGCGCCGGCGAGCGGCGCCCCTTAGCAGGGGTTCTTCCGCACCCTGTTAGGGCGACGAGAGGCGGGGCGTGATCACGAAGACGACCTCGTCGCGCCGGTGATGCTCGCTGCGGCTGCGAAAGAGTCCGCCGAAGACGGGGACGTCGCCGAGGACGGGGACTTTCGAAACGGTCTCCGCGTCGATCTCCTCGAGCATGCCGCCCAGCACGATGGCTTCGCCCTGGCGCACCCGCAAAACCGCGTCCAGCTTGCGGTTACCGATCACGGGATAGGCGCCGACGCCCGCAGTTCCGATCACGGTGCTGTACTCCGGATGGAGCTCGGCCACGATGGAGCCGTCGGCGCCGATCGTGGGCGTGAGCCGGAGCTTGACGCCGACGTCGAGATACTGCACGTGGACCTGTCCGGTGCGCAGGTCGATCTGCGTGAGCGGATAGGTTTCTCCCACCAGCAGCGAGGCCTCGCGGTTGTTGAGCGTGGTGATCTTGGGCTCGGCCAGCACGCGCGCCTGCGAGGTCGAGATCAGCTCGCCGATGCGCGCGTCGAGCAGCGCCCCCGCGGCCGTGAAGGCGCGCCCGTTGGCCGTGGAGAGGTCGATCTGCCCCGGCGCGAACGCCGTTCCCGAGAGCGAGCCCCAGAGCACACCCCTGCTGCTCGTGGAATCCCGCGGAGTGACGTCGAGGACGCGCACGTCGAAGGTCACCTGCGGAGCCGGCACGTCGAGGGCGGCCAGCAGGGCGCGGGCCCGGCGCACCAGCTGCGGCCCGCCGGAGACGATCAGCGCGTTCTGCCGGTCGTCGGCCAGGTACGTACCGTCTGGCAGGATGCCCTTGAGCTGCGCCAGCACCTCCGTCGGACGCACGTTGCGCAAGGCGATCGCGACCGGCGTGCCGAGCGCGCCGCCGCCCCCGATCACCGCGACGTCGAGCGCCTCGGCAAGACGCCGCGCGCGCTCCACCACGCCGCGCTCGCCCTCCACCACCACGGATCCGCTCCGCGCGTCCGGCACCACCACCGTGCCCAGCGGCAGCGCGGCTCGCAGGTCCGACGCCACCTCCGCCGGCCGCGCGTTCTCCAAGCGCAGCACCGCGGTCTCCACGCCGCCCCCGGCGCCGCCGTAGGCGCGGTTCATGCGCTCGGCCGCGCCCACCACGATCACGCCCTCGTCCCGTTGGATCGCCAGCCCGCCGGCGCGCACCACGGTCTCCAGCGCGCGTTCGAAGCTCACGCCGTGCAGGCGCAGCGTCACCCGCACGTGCGCCGCGCTGGCATCGGCCACCAAGTTGACGCCGGATTCGACGGCCAGCAGCCGCAGCACGTCGACGACCTCAGCGTCGCGCACGTCGAGGTCCACCGGCGTCGCCGCGCGCGCCGCGCCGGCGCCGCACGCGAGCCACGGCCACGCGCAGAGCACCAGCGAGACCGCCCCGGCGAGGGCCCGCCTCACCGTCCCTGCTCCACGCCGAGCCGCACGCGCGCCGGCGCCGGGCCCGCAGCATGGGGATCGCGCGCGAGCACCACCCCGTCGTCGTCGATCGACTCCACGCGCCACGCGCCGATGCGCTCCCCGACCCCGGCGACCCGCGCCGTGCCGCCGGCGTCGAGCAGGGCCATGCGCCGCGCTCCGGTCACCAGCGCGCGCACGATCGGCAAAGGTGCGGGGGCCGCGCTCGACGCGGCGGCAGGGGCCGGGGCGAGCCGCTCATCGGAGACGCGGATTCCTGCCGGCGGCGCGAAGGGATCGCGGCGCAGGAGCGGCTCCGCGTACCGGGCCGGCTCCGCCGCGCGGCGCGCGAGATGGAGCGCCGCACGCCCCGGGGCAGCCCCCGCCGGGAGCGGCACGCTCCGGCTCCCCAGGAGCAACGCCGCGGCGAGCAGGGCGCACCCCGGAGCAAAGGCGACGAACGTGCGCAAGGACTTTCTCACGAGCGCCTCTGAAGGTCGGCTGGCAGATAGAAGGCGATGACGACGCGCGCATCGAGGGAGCGATCGTGGAGATCGCGCGCGGGTTCCAGCGCGATGCGCTCGACGGTCACCGTTCCCGGAACGTGGGAGAGATCGCGGACCCACGCGGCCAGCGCGAACCAGTCGCCGCGCAAGCGCACCTCGGCCGCGCGCCGTACGAAGCCGCTGGGCACGGCTCGCATGCCACTCTCGCCGGCGATGGGGTCGACGGCCAGCATGGCCAGCCGATGGCGCCGCGCCGCGGACTCCACCTCGTCCAGCCACGCGCCGGCACCGCCGTGCGCGCCATGGACGAGCGTGGCGCGGAGCCGATCGCGACGGCGCCGCAACGGCAACGGATCTGCGACCGCCGCGCGGGCAACGACGATGGCCGCGCGTTCGCGGCTCAGCTCCATCGCGAGCAGCCGCGCCGACCAGAGGCAGCGGCCCAGATCCGCCAACGCCATGGCGGTGACGAGCGCGAGCGCGGCGACGGCGAAGGGAGCGCGTGCGCCAGAACGGCAACGGGCGGCGGGGTTGCTCACGCGCGGTGAGTGCCCGTCCGCCCGATCGCTAGACGCGCTGCGGCGCTTAGCTCCGGTATCTCAAGAAGGCCGGAACTTCGATGTCGTCCATGTTGAGCGGAGCGATCTTCTCGAACGGGGTCTCTCCCGCGCTGAAGGCGACGCCGTTGCGGCGCACGCGCGAGCCGAAGCCGGCCGCCAGCACCGTGATGCGCACCCGCTCGCCCAGGCTCGGATCGATCGTCGCGCCGAAGATGATCTGCGCCTCGGAGTCGGCCGCGCGCGAGATCATCTCGGCCGCCTCGTTCACCTCGTACATCGAGAGATCCGGGCCGCCCGTGATGTTGAAGATCACGCCGCGCGCGCCCTCGATCGTGGTCTCCAGCAGGGGCGAGGCGATGGCCTTCTGCGCGGCGTCGGCGGCGCGATGCTCGCCGGAGCCAATGCCGATGCCCATCATCGCCGAGCCGGCATCGGTCATGATCGCCTTCACGTCCGCGAAGTCCAGGTTGATCAAGCCCGGCTGGGTGATGAGGTCGCTGATGCCCTGGATGCCCTGGCGCAGGATGTCGTCGGCGTGACCGAACGCCTCCTGCAACGGCGTGCGCTTCTCGATGATCTGCAGCAGGCGCTCGTTGGGGATGGTGATCAGCGTGTCGACCTTGCTCTCGAGCTCGGCGATCGAGCGCTCGGCCACCTGCATGCGCTTGCGCCCCTCGAAGGCGAACGGCTTGGTCACCACCGCGATCGTCAGCGCCCCCGACTCCCGTGCGATCTCCGCCGCCACGGGCGCCGCGCCGGAGCCGGTGCCGCCGCCCATCCCCGCGGTGATGAAGACGAGGTCCGAGCCGTCGATCACCATCGCCAGGTCCTCGCGCGATTCCTCGGCGGCCTGTCGCCCCGTTTCGGGGTTGGCGCCGGCGCCGAGGCCGCGCGTCAAGCCGCTGCCGATCTGAATTCGGTTCTCCGTGCGGCAGTTCTTGAGCGCCTGAACATCGGTGTTGATGGCGAAGAACTCGACGCCCAACAGACCGGCGTCGATCATGCGGTTGACCGCGTTGGAGCCGCCGCCGCCAAGCCCGATCACCTTGATCGCCGCGGCATGCTCGGGGACGTAACGCTTGCTTTCAGCCATCGATTCCTCCGAAGTGAGTTTGATGAGCGGGAGCTGCTCTCTCACGACCACAGGTCCGAGAGCCAGCTCGAGAGACGACCAAAGAGTCCCGAGGCGCTGCGCCGCGAGGCGCGCGGCGCATGTTCCGAGTTCGGGCCGAAGATCACCAATCCGACCGCGGTGGCATAGGTGGGGTTGCGCACCGTCTCCGTGAGCCCGCCGACGTTCTGGGGTACGCCCACGCGCGCCGGCAAACCGAAGAACTCCTGCGCCGCCGCGTCGAGGTCGGGGAGCAGCGCTCCCCCGCCGGTGAGCACCACTTCGCTGATGATGAGGTCGCGCGGGGCGTGCTCGACCAGCTCGCGCTTGATCAGGCGGAAGAGCTCCTGTACCCGCGGACCGATGATGGAGCGCAGCTCGCCCACCGTGGCCGAGCGCGTGGCGCGCCCGTCGAGCGTCTTCACCTCGATGGGCGCCTCGTCGCGCTCGCTGCGCGCCGTGGACGCCGTGCCGTACATGCGCTTGATCTGCTCGGCCTCGGCCAGCGTGGTCCGCAGACCCACGGCGATGTCGTTGGTGAGAATGTTCCCGCCCACGGGGATCGCCGCCGAGTGCACCACGCCGCCGCCGGCGTAGACGGCCACGTCGGTGGTCCCGCCGCCGATGTCCAGCAAGATCACGCCGACGTGCTTCTCTTCGGGCAGCAACGTGGCCGCGCAGCTCGCCAGGGGCTCGAAGACCACGCCGCGCGCCTCGAGGCCCGCGCGCCGGACGCACTTGAGGACATTGGTCAAGAACGTGGTGCCGGCCGTGACGATGTGCGTCTCGACCTCGAGCCGCTGCCCCGCCATGCCGATCGGGTCCATCACGCCGTCCTGACCGTCGATGGCGTAGAAGCGCGGCAGCGCGTGCAGAATCTGGCGGCTCGAGTCCAGGTCGATGATCTTGGAGGCGTCCACCACGCGGGCGACATCGTTCCGGGCGACCTCGCGGTCCTCGCCGGAGACGGCCACCACGCCGTGGCTGTTGAGGCTGCGCACGTGCTCGCCCGTGACGCCCACGTACACGTCGGTAATCTGCACCCCTGCCATCCGCTCGGCCTTCTCGCAGGCGGCCTCGATCGACTTGACCGTCTGGTCGAGGTCCGTGACCACGCCCTTGCGGAGGCCGGCGCTGGGCGCCTCTCCGACGCCGATGATCTCGAGTCCCTCGGGGCCCAACGACGCCACGACGACGCAGGTCTTGGTTGTCCCTACGTCGAGCCCGGCTATCGTCTCCTGTCTGGGCATCCGCGCGTCCGCTCTCCTCGCCGGCCATGGCTGGTCGTGATGGGCGGTTCATTCCTTGCCGCGGGGGGACTCCCTTGTGGACAGACGGTGGAAAACCACGAAATGTAGGGGACTGGTTGGGCCGCTTCCCCAAGATATTGTGGCTTCCGAGACGGGCGGGGACCAAGCGGGCGACGCTGAAACTCGATGGCGAAATGGGGGTATCTTAGGCTACGATGATGTACGACACCGCTCGCGCCGCCGCCGTCCGGACCCGCTCGCTCCTGGGTCAGGTCCTGGTCATCACCGCCGGGGCCCTGGCCATCGCCGGGATCACGGCCTATGCCGTCCCGGCGCCGCCGCCCTTGGTCTACTTCGGCTCGCTGATCGGCGCCTTCGCGTTGATCTTCGCCGTCTCGGCGACGAGGGCCAACCCCTCGCTCTCGCTGGGACTCTTCTACCTCTTCGCCGTCGCCGACGGCGTCTGGCTGGGCCCGATCATCGCGCGCTACACGGCCATCATCGGACAAGCGCAGGTGGCCGAGGCCGCGCTGACGGCGGGCGTGGGCATGGGCCTCCTCGGGGCGCTGGTCTACACCTCGACCTTCGACTTCCGGCGTCTCTCGGGCCTAGCGTTCGGCGCCTTGATCGCGCTGGTGGCCATCGGCATCGCGAGCGCCTTCTTCCACTTCGTCCAGCCGACCACGTACGCATGGCTGGTGCTGATCATCTTCGCCGTGGTCACGCTGGTCGATTTCGGGCGCGTGCGCGCGGCGGCGCCGTACGACACCGCCGTCACGCTCGCGCTCTCGATCTTCCTGGACTTCGTGAACATCTTCGTCGCGCTGCTGCAGCTCTTCGCCAACTCCAGCGGCTCCCGCCGCAACGACTAGTCCTCCTCGCCGCCGGAACCTCTGGCCTCGGCGCGAACCGAACCGCTAAGCCCAGCGGGCGGGGCATGCCCCGTACGCTGGGCCCGTCGACCCGAGCGTAGGTCGGAGGTTCCCTACACCCCGGCGGGCACGCGCTCGCGCAGCAGCTTCACGAAGGCGCGCATCCACTGCGGGTGGTCGGGCCACGCGCGCGCCGAGACGATCTCGCCGTCCACCACGGCCGCGTCGTCCACGAACGTTCCGCCGGCCTTGGTGAGCTCGGGGCTCACGGCCGGATAGCACGCCGCGCGCCGGCCGCTCAGCACGTCGGCCGCGGCGAGAAGCTGGGCCGCGTGGCAGATGGCCGCGATGGGCTTGTTGGTCTCCGCGAAGTGGCGCACGATGCGCCGCGCGTCGGGATCCATGCGGATGTACTCGGGGGCGCGGCCGCCGGGGATGATCAATGCGTCGTACTCCTCGGGGCGCACGTCCTTGAAGGCCACGTCCGCCGGCCATGTGTAGCCGAGCTTTTCCGTGTACGTGTCGAAGCCTTCGACGAAGTCGTGCACCACGAATTGGAGGCGCTTGGCCGTGGGGGCCGCGATCTTGACCGTGTAGCCCTCCTCCAGCATCCTCTGATAGGGATACATCACCTCGAGCGACTCCGCGGCGTCGCCCGTCACGAGCAGAACTTTGGCCATCTCGTTTCTCTCCTCGATGCGTGTGCGCGCGGGCGCGCAAGACGCCCGCGCCCTCTCCGTATACCCGATCTCTCCAATGGATCTCTGATGTACGCGGGCAGCAACGCGCCAAGAGGCTGGTGTGCGCCTCCGGAGTGGCGCTCCGACATCGGGCCGGAGACGGGAGGTCGAGAGGCCCGATGCGGCGCGAGCAGGAGCGGCACATGGATGTGCTGCGACGAGCGGCCCCGAGGGAGGCACACACCGCCTCCCGCAACGCAGGGACGACCTACAGCGGAGATTCCTTAGCGGGCGCGGCGCAAGCGGCCGATGAGGATGCGGCGGACGATGGCGATGTTGTTGAAGATGCGGGCGCCGAAGACAATGACGGCCGCCAGGTAAAGCTCCACGCCGAGGCGGTCGCCCACGTAGGTGAGCAGACCCGCCAAGACCGTGTTGGTGAGAAATCCCGAGAAGAACACCACCGGGTCGTAGGTATCCTCGAGGCCGGCGCGCAGCCCTCCCAGCGCCGAGTCGAAGGCGGCCAGCAACGCCACGCCCAGGTACTTCACGTACGCGTTGGGCACTTGCCCGGGGAGCGCGAAGCCCAGCCAGACCCCGATCGCTACCCCGACGACGGGCAGCAGCAAGCTCAACGCCAATCGCATACTCCGAGCGGCTCCTACTGCGCGGCCTTGGCGTAGCGATAGGTCGGAAGCGCGGGAATTGCCGGCACGCGCAGCACCTGCTCCATGGCCATGCGCACGCGCACGCCGCTGGCGATCTGCGGGCCCATCGCGTCGATCACGCCGCCGGGCATCTGGAGCGCCGACTCCATCGTCTGCCCCGGCCCGATGGCGACCACGCGGTACGGCGGAGCGACGCGCTGCTCGTTGACGAGGATCACGGGACCGACGCAGCGGATCGGCGTGTCGGCGACGTAGCGCTGGCCGTTGATCGCGATGGCCTCCGCCCCGGATGCCCAGAGCTCGTTGACGATCTCGCGCAGGTTGTAGTCATGGACCAGCTTGTACTGCGCGTCGGCAAGGCTGGTGGGGGGCTGCGTCGAGTCGTTGAGGGTGACCACCACCCCCGGCCCCGCCAACGGGACCAGTCCGGCGGCCATCTTGAAACGGCGCAGCTCGCTCTGCGCCACCCGCGAGAGCGAGCGTCCCGCGGCCGCCTGGTGCTCGTACCGGTCGAGTTCCGTGCGCTGGACCGCGATGGTGGCGCGCAGCCGGTCGTTCACTTCGTCTTGCTGCTTGAGGAGCGCTGCCAGCGTTCCCGTGCTCTGCTGGGCCAAGGGAAAGCCTTGGCTGGCCTGCGTGCGGAAGAGCAGCGCGATGGTGATGCCGAGGACGACGCCCACGACGGCAAGCGAGAGCTGCCACGAGAGGCGCAGGTGCGCCGCGGCGGGACGTTCGGCATTCGACGGAGCGGTGACGAGAGAAGCCATAGTTATCGATAGACGACCACGGGCGTTCTCGGAGCGCGGAGATCCAGCGCGGCGACGCCGGAGACTCGACGTCCGAGTCGAGCGATGATGGGGTTCACGAGACTCGCTTTCCGCGTCAGGTCGGCGTCGTCGCCGAAATCGAGCCTCAACTTACTATACGTCACGGCGACGAGTTCGCCAAGCGGCGTGACGTCGAGCTCGCGCACCCGCACGCCGGCGTCGGCGAGCGTCTTGAGGTCCGCCACGATCCGCGGGAAGTCTCCGCTCGTGCGCGAGGCTCCCAGAACGAGCGGTTGCCGCCACCGCGGCCGCTCGTCCCGCTCCAGCACGCGCCCCGTGGCGTCGACCAGCGCATAGCCGGGCGTTCCCTCCGCAGCGCCGGCCGGCACCGTCGCAACAGGCGTCCGCTCGGTCACCTCGATGCGCAGGGTCGACGGCGGGACCCGCACCAGGCGTGCCGTCGCGATCCATGGAATCGCGGCGACGCGCCGCTGCGCCGCCGCGAGGCGAACGAACCACAGGTTGCGGTCGTCGGGAACGGCCGCCGCCGCCACGATCTGCTCGCTTGGCACGCGCACGTTGCCGCTGACCACGACGCGCGAGAGGCGAAAGCCCGGCCACTCGGCGAGTCGGTACCCGCCGTAGGCGGCCAAGGCTGCCAGGACCGCCAGCACCAGCGACCCCGCCTTCAGCCTCGCCCCCAACGACGGCTTGCGGCGACGAAGCCGTTTCACGGCAGGGCGTACGCGCGCAAGGCGTGACTCACGCCGTGCTCCGAGACCGCCGGCACTACCGCGGCGGCGCGGTCGCGCAGCTCCGGCGGAGCCGAGCCCATCGCCACGCCGAACGCCACGGCGTCGAGGAGGGGAACGTCGTTCCACGAGTCGCCGATCGCCATGGTGGACGTGGGGTCGACGGCCAAGTCGCGCGAGACGCGCCGCAGCGCGTTGCCCTTGTTTGCCGCGCGGTTGAGCACCTCGACGAACTCGGGTTGGCTGCGCGTCACATAGAGCTCGGGATAGCGATCCGTCAACTCGCGCGCATAGCCGGCCATTCGCTCGGGGGGACCCACCGCGACGATCTTGGTGGACGCACGCGTGCAGGCATCGGCAAGCGAGGGAACCAGCACGGGCTCCACGCGCGCCAGGTCGGTGTAGATGCGCGACCACTCGTTGACGCTCTGGATGTAGAGCCGGTCGTCGAAGTACGCCTGCGCATGGAAGCCGTCGGCCAGCACCTGCTGGACGATCGCGCGCGCGTCCTCGGCGCCCACGGGCTCCTCCCAGAGCAGGTGCCGGGTGCGCACGTCGTAGCAGGCTGCACCCTGATAGCAGACCAGCGGGCCCGCGAGGCCCAGCTCGTCGGCGAAGCGCACCGTGGCCGAGAACATGCGCCCCGTGAACAGGATCACGCGGCTCCCCGCCTCCCTGACCGCGCCGATAGCCTGGCGCTCCGGCTCGCCGATCTCCAGGCGATGATCGACGAGCGTTCCGTCGACGTCGATGGCGATGAGCTGCGGCGGCTTGACATACGGAGGCGCGGTGATCACGACTGGCTCCCTTCGGCTGCTCGGATGCGCGCCGAGCGCGCGTGGGCGCGCAGGCCCTCGAAATCAGCCAGCGCGGCCAGCGGGGCGGCATCGTGCGCCATCCGCTCGCGGCTGTACGCGACCACGGAGACCGTGCGCGAGAAATCGGCCACCCGCAGGCCCGAGGCGTAGCGCGCGGCGCCGCTGGTGGGCAGCACGTGGTTGGAGCCGGCGAGGTAGTCGCCGGCCGCCACCGGCGTCCAGTCGCCGACGAAGATGGCGCCCGCGTTGCGGAAGCGTCCGATCAAGCGCCACGGGTCCGCAGTCTGCACGCTCAGATGCTCGGGAGCGAAGCGGTTGGCCACCTCCACCGCCTCGTCGAGGTCGGCGCAGTCCACGAGCCACGTGCCGTCGCGCAAGGAGGCCTCGAGGATCTCGTCGCGCCCCGTCTCGCGCGCGAAGCCGCCTTCGAGCAGGGCCTGCACGCGGTCCAGCAGCTCGCGCGACGGCGAGGCCGCCACCACGCGGGCACGCGCGTCGTGCTCGGCTTGGGCAAGGAGCTCCCCGGCCACGAACTCGGGACGCGCGCGCGCGTCGGCGACGACGAGCACCTCGGAGGGACCGGCGAGGCTGTCGATGCCCACCGTGCCGTACACCTGACGCTTGGCCTCCGTCACGTAGACGTTGCCGGGGCCCACGATCTTCTCCACCGGGGCGATGGACGGCGTGCCGTAGGCCATCGCGGCAATGGCCTGCGCACCCCCGATGGCGTGCACCTCGCTCACCCACGGACAGAGCGCGCACGCGAAGAGCACGGCGTCGCTGACCCGGCCCCGCCGGTCGGGCGGAGAGCAGAGGACGATCTCCCGCACGCCTGCCACGTACGCCGGGATGGAGTTCATCAGCACCGACGACGAGAGGACGGCCGAGCCGCCGGGAACGTAGAGGCCCACGCGCTCGAGCGGCTCGACGAGCCAGCCGCTCACCGTGCCGTCGCTCTCGGGCTCCAAGTGCGAGCCCACGCGCTGGCGCTCGTGGAAGGCGAGGATGCGCTCGCGGGCGAGCTCGAAGGCCGCGGCCACCTCGGGGGAAACCAGCGCGCGCGCCTTCTCGTACGGAGGCACCTCCACGCGCGACCCGCCGGCGAGCTCGACGCCGTCGAAGCGCCGTGCGTACTCGGCCAGCGCCTCGTCACCCCGCGTGCGCACGTCGTCGACGATCGCCCGCACGGCCGCAACCGTCTCGGCCGGAGCCTCCCAGCCGCGGGCGTAGAGCCCGGCCTCCGCGGCCCGCGCCGCGCTCACTCGCCGCATTGCAGTCGCTCCAGCAGGGCGGTCACGTCGTTGTACTTCGCACGGAAGCGCACGGGGTTCACCACGAAGCGCGCCGTCGAGGGGGCGATTTCGTCCACGATCACCAAGTCATGTTCGGCCAAGGTGCGACCCGTGGCCACCAAGTCGACGATGAGATCCGCCAACCCCACCACCGGCGAGATCTCCACGCTGCCGTGGAGCGGAATCACCTGGACGGGGAGGTCGCGTTCGGCGAAGTACGCCTCCGCCGAGCGCACGAACTTGCTGGCGACGCGGCAGAACGTCGGCAGCGGGCGTCCCAGGTGGAAGCCCGACTTCGCGGGTCCCGCCACCACCAGCCGGCAGAAGCCGAAGCCCAGGTCGGCGAGCTCGGAGACGCTGCGCTCCGTCTCCCAGAGCACGTCGGCGCCCACGATCCCACAGTCGGCGGCCCCGAACTCCACGTACGTGGGCACGTCGCTGGGGCGCAGGAGCAAGAAGCGCGCCCCGCTCTCCGGGTCGTCGACCACGAGCTTGCGTCCCACGTCCGCCGGCAGGTGCAGACCCGCGCGCGCCAGACGCTCCCGCGACTCCTCGTAGAGCGCTCCCTTGGGAACGGCCACGGTCAGACTCATGCCGGCACCTCGCCGCCGAGCACGTCGGCGATGGGGCGGCGCGAGCCGTCCGCCACCTGGATGCAGATGCCCCCGGCCACCACGCACGGGATGCCGTGCGCTTGCGCCTGCGCCAGCAACTCGCCCTCGTCGGCTCCGTCGAGCGATCTCGCCACGCGTGCGCCGTGCTCGCGCAGCGAGCGGGCCAGCCGATCGTCTCCCGCGGCCACCAGGTATTCCGCGGGGGCGGCGGCGGCCGCGGGCAGCCCGCCCCGCCGCTCGAGCGCGATCAGCAGACGCTCCACGCCACTGGTCCAGCCCACGGCCGGCGCCGGAAACCCGAAGTTCCCGAGCAGGCCGTCGTAGCGCCCGCCGCCCAGCAGCGAGAAGCCCAGCTCCGGCACGTACGCCTCGAAGACCAGGCCCGTGTAGTACTCGAAGTCGCGCAGGAGCGCGAAGTCGATCGAGATGCGGTGCCCCATGGAGAGGCTCTCGGCACGCGAGAGGATCGCGCGCAGGCGCGCGATTCCGCCGTCGACGCGCGGATGCGGGACGTGGCGCAGCAGCCGGTCCAGCACCTCCACTCCGCCGCGCAGGAGGGCGAGCTCCGGCAGCACCTGCACCTTTGGGCCGCCGTGGCGCGCGCAGAAGGCGCGCAGGGCCACGAGGTTGCGCCGGCCCAGGAGACCTTTCACCTGGTGCTCCTCGTCGGGCGAGAGGCCCACCTCGCGCAGCACCGCCTCGACGATCGCCACGTGATTCACGTCGATGCGCGCGTCGGGGAGGCCAGCGGCATCGAGGGCCTCGAGGGCGCTCAACATGATCTCGACGTCGGCTTCCACGGAGGCGTTGCCGATGAGCTCCACGCCGGCCTGCGTGAACTCGCGCATGCGCCCCTCCTGCGGCTCCTCGTAGCGGTAGACGGGGGCCACGTAGCAGAGGCGCAGCGGCATCGGCGCGCCGCGCAGCCGCGTCGAGACCAAGCGCGCGATCGGCGTGGTCATCTCCGGACGCAGGGCCAGGTTCGTGCCCCGCCGGTCGCTGAAGCGGAAGCTCTCCTCGGCCAGCGCCTTGCCCAGGCCGGCCTCGATCACGTCGACGCGCTCGAAGCCCGGCGTGGCCGCCTCTTGGTAGCCGAATCGGACGAAGACGCCGCGTAGCGCCGCCTCGAGCGAGCGCTTGGCAGCGAACTCGCCCGGAAGCCAGTCGCGCGTTCCTGCGGGCAGTCTCATGGCGTCGACAAGCCTCCGTCGTTCACGTCGCCCTCCCGCATCGCCTCGGCGCCGAAGATGCGTTCCAATTCCGTGCGTATCTGGGGAGCGCCGCTGATGCCTCCGGGGAGACGCTTCGAGCGCGCGCCGTGATGGAGCACCAGCGGCACCTCGCCGGGCCACTCGGCGGCCAGCGCGTGCAGGCGGTCGATCTGGGCCTTGCTGGCCACGCTCAGGTGCCACCCGCGCGCGCTCCGTGCCGCGGCGTCGTAGTCGAAGGGCGCCGCCTCGTTGACGTGGATCGTCACCTCCATCGGCGCCGCCTCGTCTTCGCCCTCCACGGCGGCGGCGGCCGCCGCCCCGCGGGCCTCGCGGATGCGCAGCCGCCCCTTCACGATCAGCACGCGATCGCGCTCGAAGTGCTGCTGCACCAGCGGATAGACCTTGGGAAAGACCACCACCTCCACCGACCCCGTGGTGTCCTCGAGGCGCGCGATGAGCATCTGCTGCTGGTGCTTGGTCAGCACCTTGCGCATCTCCACCACGATCCCGCCCACACTCACCAGCTCGTCGTCGGAGGCCCGCTGCAGGTCGCGAATGGAGCGCCCCGTGCGCGCGTACAGCAAGGAAGCCGCCTCGGCCAGCGGATGCCCCGAGAGGTAGAGCCCCAGGTGCTCCTTCTCCCACGCCAAGGCCTCGGCTTGCGGCGGCGGCGGGAGCTCGCGCAGGGCGTGCGCGACCGCGGGCCCCGCCGCGTCGTCGGCGCCAAGCCCCCCGAAGAGCGAGGCCTGGCCCAGCTCGCGGTCCCGCGCCGCGCGCCCCGCCGCCGCCAGCGCATCCTCCACCGCATCGAGCTGCTGCGCGCGGTTGCCCGGCAGCGAGTCGAGCGCCCCGGCCTTGACCATCGCCTCGAGCACGCGCTTGTTGAGCTGCTTGGTGTCCACGCGCGCCGTTAGGTCGAAGACGTCGGCGAACGCCCCGCCGCTCTCGCGCGCCGCGATGATCGCCCGCACCGCTCCCTCGCCCACGCCCTTGATCGCCGAGAGGCCGAAGCGGATCGCGGCGCCGTCGGCCGAGAAGTCGGACTGCGAGGTGTTGACGTCGGGCGGGAGCACGTCGATACCCAGTGTCCGCGACTCCTCGATGTACTCCACCAGCTTCTCGGTCTTGTCGCGCATCGAGGAGGCCAGCGCGGCCATGTACTGCTGGGGATAGTTGGCCTTCAGGTATGCCGTCTGGTAGGCGATGAGGCCGTAGCAGACGCTGTGCGACTTGTTGAAGCCGTAGCCGGCGAACGGCTCGATGAAGCCGAAGATCCTCTCCGCCAGCGCCTCGTCGATGCCGTTGGCCACGCAGCCGTCGACGAACTTCTTGCGATAGACGGGGACCTTGTCGACCTGCTTCTTCCCCATGACCTTGCGCAACTCGTCGGCCTGCCCCAGCGTGAAGCCCGCCAGCTCGCGCGCGATCTGCATCACCTGCTCCTGATAGACCGCCACGCCGTAGGTCTCGGCGAGGATCGGCTCGAGCCTGGGGTGCAGGTAGCTGGGCTTCTTGCGCCCATGCTTGCCCGCGATGAAGTCGGGGATCCAGTCCATCGGGCCGGGACGATAGAGCGCGTTCATCGCCACCAGGTCGTCCAGGCTCGTGGGCTGCAGGTCGACCAGATACCGGCGCATGCCGTCGGACTCGAACTGGAAGACGCCGGTGGTCCGCCCCTGGGAGAGCAGCGCGAAGGTCCTGGCGTCGTCGAGCGGGACCGTCTCCAGCTCGAAGGCGGGATCGACCGTGCGGCGGATCTCCTCCACCGCGTTCTGCATGACCGTCAGGTTGCGCAGGCCCAAGAAGTCCATCTTGAGCAGGCCGATCTTCTCGACCCAGCCCATCGAGTACTGCGTGTTGACGTCGCTCTCGCCCAGCTTGATCAGCGGCGCGTACTGCGTGAGCGGCTCCTTGCCGATCACCACCCCCGCGGCGTGCGTGGAGGCGTGGCGCGCCAGACCCTCGATCGAGCGCGCCGTGTCCAGCAGGTGGCGCACTTGCGGGCTGTTGTCGTAGAGCATCCGCAGTTCGGGGATCTGCTCCAGGGACTGCGCGATCGAGAGTCCGCCCGGACCGCTGGGGATGAGCTTGGCCACCTTGTCGACGTCCGGGAGCGGCACGCCCAGCGCGCGTCCCGCGTCGCGCACCGCCGCGCGAGCGAGCATCGTGCCGAAGGTGACGATCTGCGCGACCCGCTCCTTGCCGTACTTCTCCTCGACGTAGCGGATGACTTCGTCGCGCCGCTCGACGCAGAAGTCGGTGTCGATGTCGGGCATCGAGATGCGGTCCGGGTTGAGGAAACGCTCGAAGAGCAGCTTGAACCGGATCGGGTCGACGTTGGAGATGTGCAGGCAGTACGAGACGATCGACCCCGCCGCCGAGCCGCGCCCCGGACCCACGGGAATGCCGTGGTCGCGCGCATACTTGATGAAGTCCCAGACGATCAGGAAGTACGAGGCGAAGCCCATCGTGTTGATGACGGAGAGCTCGTAGTCCAGCCGCTCCCGCAGCTCCGGTTCGCCCTGGGCGCGCTGCGCGCCGTAGCGCTCCGTCAGGCCGGCTTCGCAGAGCTCGCGCAGGTATGCCTCGGGCGTCTTCTCCGGATCGGGCACCGGGTAGACCGGAAGGTGGAAGACCTTCTCGGGGATCCGGATGTCGATGCGCTTGGCGATCTCGACCGTGTTGTCGCAGGCGTCGGGGAGGTCGGCGAAGAGCTCGCGCATCTCCGCGGGCGTCTTCACGTAGAACTCGTCGGAGAAGAACTTCAGCCGCTGGGTGTCGGAGACCATCTTACCCGTGCCGATGCAGAGCAGCACGTCGTGGGCCGGCGCGTCGGTGCGGTTGAGATAGTGCGAGTCGTTGGTGGCCACCAGCGGAACGTTCAGCTCGCGCGCGATCGAGACGAGTCCGCGGTTGATCGCGTCCTCCTCCGGCATGCCGTGACGCATCACCTCGATGTAGAAGCGGTCGCCGAAGATCTGCCGGTAGATCTCGGCGTTCTTGAGCGCCGTGGGCCGGTCGTTCTTGAGCAGCGGCGCGGCCACCAGGCCGCTCATGCACCCCGAGAGCACGATGAGGCCGTCGTTGTGCTTCTCCAGAACGTCCAAGTCGATGCGCGGCTTGTAGTAGTACCCTTCCAGGAAGCCCAGCGAGATCAGGGTGACGAGGTTACGGTACCCGGTGTGGTCGGCCGCCAGCAGCGTCACGTGGGCCTCGTCGCGCACGGAGCGGTCCTTGCGCCCGCGCGGGGCGATGTACGCCTCGCAGCCGATGATCGGCACGATGCCGCGATCTTTGGCCGCGTAGTAGAACTCCATCGCCCCGAACATCACGCCGTGGTCGGTCAGCGCGATGCCGGGGGCCCCCGAGTCGACGGTGCGGTCGCAGAGGTCCTCGATCCGGCAGGCGCCGTCGAGCAGGGAGTACTCGCTGTGGACGTGGAGGTGGACGAAGCTCACGGCGCCTTCACTACCACGGATGGAAGGGATGCCCCTGGAAGGGAGGCGCCGACCCCGCGCCGGTTGCGGAGGCGCCGCCCGCCGCGGGCACGAAGAGAGGTCTCGGTTCGGCTCCCCCGGATGGAGGTGCGCCGCTGAGCAATTCGCCCGTCTCCCGCGAGCGCGAGCTGCAACGCGAGTTGGAGCTCGTAAGGCGTCGCCTTGCCGAGGTGGAGGCGGAGTGCGACGAGCTTGCGCGCCAGAACGACGAGCTCTTCATCCTCCAACAGGTCTTCTCGACCATCAACTCGACCCTCGAGCTGGACGACATCCTCTCCACGGTGATGCGCGGCATCCGCGAGGCCCTGGGCTTCGGCCGCGTCGTTCTCTACGATCTGGAAGACGGCGCCGTGCGCCCGCGCATGGTCAACCGCGCCGACGGCGCGATCGTTCCGGTCGAGCGCATGGAGCCGCTGGTTCCCGAGGCCGCCGCAGCCCTGCCCGCCGTGGCCGCGGGGGAGGCCCAGCTCGCCGTCGGCGGCGATCCCGAGAACCCCTACTGCCTGGTCCCGCTGGTCGCTCGCGAGAGCGTGCGCGGGGTGCTCTACGTCGACGGCTCCGACCGCGGTCCGATCTCCGACGCCGCGGTGCGCCTCTTGTTGAATTTCGCGGCGCAGGCCGCCATGGCCATCGAGACGGCGCGCCTCTTCCAAGAGACGAAGCGGCTGGCGATGGTCGACCATCTGACGGGTCTTGCCAACGCCCGCCGCCTCCAGGATCAGATCAAGCAGGAGCTGGCGCTCGCCAAGCGCCACGACCAGGCCCTGGCCTTCGTGATCTTCGATCTCGACGGCCTCAAGCGCATCAACGACACCCTGGGCCACGCCGCAGGCGACGCGGCCCTCTGCCATTTTGCCGAGACCCTGCGGCGGACGGCCCGCGAGAGCGATCTGGTGGCCCGCTACGCCGGCGACGAGTTCGTCATCGTGATGTCCCAGACGGCCGAGGCCGCCGGGCGCTGCGCCGTCGAACGGATCCTAGGCGCCCTCGCGGATGCCGGCATCGGAGCGAGCGCCGGCCTCGCCGTCTACCCGGCGCACGCCGCCGACGCTCAGTCGCTCTTCGTCGCGGCCGACAAGGCACTCTACCGGGCCAAAGTCGCCGGGAAGGGCCGCTATGCGGTGGCGGCTCCCGTCGCCGCCGGGCGGAAGGAGTCCGCGCTTGGGTAGAGGTACACGGCGCCGGCCCGGCGCAACGGTTCATTGACGCCAGGGGCATGCGACTTTCGTCGGAAAACGTCGCGGGAGCCTATGGTACAATGAACGGCGCTGCACAACATGGTCCACCGAGCGCGTAGCCACGGATCCGCCACCTGTCCGCAGACGACTGGGAGTCGTTGCGCACGTGCCGCGGCCGCCATCGCGTGCCGGGCGGCCCGGGGAGGATGAGCAGGATTTGATCAAGCACGATATCGTCGTGGTCGGAGGCGGGCTCGCGGGAATGCGCGCCGCGGTGGAGGCCGCCGAGGGCGGCGCCGACGTCGCGGTCGTCTCGAAGATGCATCCGGTCCGTAGCCACTCCGGAGCGGCCCAAGGAGGCATCAATGCCGCGCTGGGCAACCGCGAGGAAGACACCACCGAGCGCCACACGTTCGACACCGTCAAAGGCTCCGACTACCTGGCCGACCAGGACGCCGCCGCGGCCATGTGCGAGGATGCGCCCAAGCAGATCGTCTGGCTCGAGCACAAGGGCTGCATCTTCTCCCGCCTGCCGGACGGCCGCATCGCGCAACGCCCCTTCGGCGGCGCCGGCGCGCCGCGCACCTGCTACTCCGCCGACGTCACGGGCCTCGTCATCCTGCACACGCTTTGGGAGCAGCTCGAGAAGCACAACGTCACCGTCTACGAGGAGTTCTTCGCCACCGACCTCATCGTCGAGGACGGGATCGGCAAGGGCCTCGTGGCGCTCAACATCCGCAACGGCGAGTTGGTGACCATCGGCGCCAAGGCAACGATCTTCGCCACCGGCGGTCTGGGGCGCACCTTCGCGAAGACCACCAACGCCTACGCCTCGACGGGCGACGGCATGGCGATCGCATACGCCGCCGGCATCCCGCTGATGGACATGGAGTTCCTCCAGTTCCACCCGACCACGCTGAAAGAGAACGGCGTGCTGATGACCGAGGGGGCCCGCGGTGAGGGCGGCTACCTCATCAACGCGCAAGGCGAGCGCTTCATGTTCAAGTACGCCCCGAACAAGGGCGAGCTCGCCTCCCGCGACGTCGTCTCGCGCGCGGAGTGGACGGAGATCCTCGAGGGACGCGGCGTCGACGGCTGCGTCATGCTCGACGTGCGCCATCTCGGCCGCGAGAAGATCCTCGAGCGGCTGCCGCAGATCCGCGAGCTGGCGCTCGACGCGACCGGGAAGGACGCCATCGAGGAGCCGATCCCGATCCTGCCGGGCATGCACTACTCCATGGGCGGCGTCGAGACGTACATCCACGGCGAGACGCGCGTTCCCGGCGTCTACGCCGCCGGCGAGTGCGCCAGCGTCTCCGTTCACGGCGCGAACCGCCTGGGCGGCAACTCGCTGCTCGAGACGATCGTCTTCGGCGCGCGCGCCGCCAAGCACGCCTTGAGCTACATCAAGGGCGTGCCGGCGATCGACCCGAGCGACGGCAGGCGCCAAGAGCGCGCCGGCTGGGTCAAACAGCTCAAGGAGCGCACGAGCGGCGAGCGGGTGGCGCACGTGCGGCGCCGGATGAACGAGACGCTCTCCAAGAACGCGTTCATCTTCCGCGACAAGGCGGGGCTCGATGAGGCCTGCAACGTCCTCGGCCAGGTCTGGCAGGCGAACCAGAGCATCGTCATCGACGACAAGGGCGACACGTTCAACACCGATCTCGTGGGGGCGCTCGAGCTCGAGTTCATGGTGCAGATCTCGCAAGCCGTCGCCCACTCGGCGCTCAACCGCACGGAGTCGCGCGGCGCCCACACGCGCACCGACTTCCCCGAGCGTGACGACGAGAAGTGGCTCGTGCACACGCTTGCGCACCGGCAAGAGGGCAAGGCCGAGCCGAAGCTCGACTACTCGCGCAAGGTGACGATCACCACGTACGAACCGCAGGTGAGGACCTATTAAGTGAAGGTACACTTCAAGCTCTACCGGTACGACGAGGCCAAGAAGGAAGAGCCGCCTCATTATCAGGACGTCGAGGTCGACGTTCCCGAGCATTCCACGGTCCTCGACGCACTCCACCAGATCAAGGACGACGTCGACGGCTCGCTCTCGTTCCGCCGCTCCTGCCGCTCCGCCATCTGCGGCTCCTGCGCCATGAACATCAACGGCACCGTGGGACTGGCCTGCAAGACCCAGTGCTCGAGCACGATGGAAGAGGCCGGCGACGGCACCACCGTCCGGGTCTCGCCGATGCCGAACTTCGACGTCATGAAGGACCTCGTGGTCCACATGGATCCCTTCTGGGAGAAGTACAGCCGCCTCAAGCCGTGGCTCCAGCCGGCGGAGCCGGACGAGAGCTTCGAGCGCGAGCGGCGCGTGAGCCCGGAGGACATGCACAAGCTGGTGGCCGTGGCCAACTGCGTGATGTGCGCCACGTGCTACTCGCTCTGCCCCGTGGTCAGCGTGGACCCGTCGTTCGCCGGACCGGCGGCGATCTCGTACGCCTACCGGTTCATCGAGGACGTGCGGGACGCCAAGCGCAACGAGCGCCTGGCGCAGATCAACGACGACTACCTCTGGCTCTGCGCCCACTGCTACGCGTGCTCGTACTGCCCCAAGCACGTCGACCCGCAGGACCACATCGCGGCGACGCGGCGCTCGACCATCGAGGCGGGCATGACCAACTCGCGCGGCGCCCGTCACGCCTTGGTGGTCGCGGAGACCATCAAGAAGACCGGCATGCTCGCCGAGACCGAGGTCATCCAGGGCACCGTCGGACGCTTCAACATCAAGGGCCTGCTCAAGGTGGCTCCGCTGGGCATCCGCATGGCGCTCAAGGGCAAGCTGCCGCCGCCGTTCCTCAAGCCCGTGCCGCAGGTCGACGAGATCCGGCAGGTCTTCGACACCATGGAGGCACCGGTACGCTAGATGAGTACGATCGCCCTCGACACCACCGCGACCTCGAAGTCGACGCAGATGCGCAAGTACGGGTTCTTCCCCGGCTGCGTGGCCAAAGAGTCGTGCAAGGAGCTCTACAACTCGACCCTGATCCTGGCGGAGAAGCTGGGCATCGAGCTGGTGGAGCTGAAGGCGGCGTCGTGCTGCGGCGCCTCCGTCCTCAACGACACGCACCGCGACGTCGCTCGCGTCCTCAACGCCCGCACCTACGCGCAGGCCGAGGAGATGGGCCTCGACGACGTCGTGACCATCTGCTCCACCTGCACGGGTCACATGCGGGCCGCCAACAAGGAGATGCTCGAGGACCAGCATCTCATGGACGGAGCCAATGCCGTGCTGGCCAAGTTCGGCAAGAAGTACAACGGCACCGTGCGCGTGCGGCACCTGCTCTGGGTGCTGATCGACGACATCGGCCTCGACAAGCTCGCGGCAATGGTCGTCAACCCTCTGCGCGGCCTCAAGGTGGCGCCATTCTACGGCTGCCACATCATCCGGCCCGAGGAGGTCAACGGCTGGGAATCGGCCCGTAACCCGCACTCGCTCGAGGACCTCATCGAGGCGATCGGCGGCGAGGCCGTGGACTACGCCGGCAAGACGCGCTGCTGCGGCTTCCACATCCAGCTGGAGAAGGACGGCGTCGCCGCCAACATGGTCGGTCAGAACATGCGCATGGCCAAGGACGAGGGCGCCGAGGCGGTGCTCACCCCGTGCCCGCTCTGCCACCTGGCCTTGGACGGCTATCAGCAGGACGCCGCCCAGCGCTGGGGACGCACCGACCTCCCGATCTTCCACTTGCCGCAGCTCGTGGCGCTCGCGCTCGGCGTGCCGCACGAGAAGCTCGGAATCGCCAAGCACCTGATCGACCCGACCAAGGTGCTCTTCCAGCGCGAGATCGCGGTCTAGGGTGTTGAATCGCTGATCTTCGATCCCGGCGCCACGAAGCGGCCGGGGTATGCCTCTCTTGGGGCCACTCGTCGGCCCACGTCGTGTGGGCCTCCTGTTCGCGCCGCATCGGGCCTCTCGACATCCTGTCTCCGGCCCGATGTCGGAGCGCCCCTCAAGAGGCATACCCCGGCCGCTTCGCGTTTTGGTATCTGTCTGACGGCAGATCAGCGATTCCGGGGAGGGGTGGAATTCTGCAACACCGGAGCCGATCATTGCGTTTAGCATGACGCAGATGCTCCGACGAAGCTCCGCCATCTTTGCCGCCGCTCTTCTCTTGCTGCTTCCCGCTCTGGGAGTTGCCCGCCCCGCCGCGGCCGCGCCCGCCGCGCGCGAGCTCCCCGACGGTGTGCCGGTCATCGCGACGCAGGTGCTGGTGATCGGCGGGACGCCCGCCGGCGTCGCGGCGGCGGTCGCGGCCGCCCGGCGGGGGCTGCGCGTGCAGCTGGTCTGTCAGCGTCCGTACTTGGGCGGCCTCCTGACGGGCGGGATGATGGACCAGTGGGATCTCAACATGGGTCCCGACGGTCAGCGCATCGAGGGCGGCATCTTCCGCGAGATCTACGATCGTCTCGGTGAGAGCTTCGACCCCCAGACCGCCGAGACGCTCTTCCTGCGCATGGTCGAGGCGTACCCGCAGATCACGCTGCACCTGATGACGGCACCCGTGAGCGCGGCGGCCACGGGGACTCCGCTCGACCGGCGGGTCACGGCGGTCACCTTCGTCGATCGCCGCTACGGCGTCCACTTCGGGGTGACCGCCCCCGTCGTGATCGATGCCACGGACGACGCCGAGGCCGCCGCGATGGCCGGGGCCCGCTACGACGTCGGCCGGCAAGACACGGGTCTCGACACCAAGATGCAGGCCGTCACCCTGATGTTCGCCGTCGACGGAGTCGACTGGGGCCTAGCCTCGCGCTCGTACGACGGGTTGCGCTACGGGGCCGGCGGCGTCAGCGGACGGAAGATCTGGGGCTACGGCAAGCTGATGCGGCTCTACCGCCCGCTCAACCCCCAGGTGCTGGTGCGCGATCTCAACCTTGGCCGCGAGCCCAGCGGCCGCGTCACCGTCAACGCCGTCGACGTCACCGGCATCGACGGGCGGAATCCCGAGTCCGTCTCCGAGGGCATGGATATCGCCCAGGCCGAGATCCGCCACCTGATGGGCTTCCTGCGCGCGCGCGTGCCGGGCTTCGCGCACGCCCGCCTGGCCGCGTTCGCCGACGAGCTCTACATCCGAGAGACGCGCCACGTGCTCGGGCTCTACATGCTCACCGCGCAGGACATCTGGCGCGGCCTCATCCCGTACGACACCATCGGGTTGGCCTCATACCCGCTGGACACCCATCCCAGCTACGTGGGCGAGGAGCCCGCGTACGCGCCGGTCCGCCACGTCTACGGCTTGCCGTTCCGCACCATGGTCCCCTACGGCTTCTCCAATCTCCTCGTGGCCGGACCGGCGATCTCGGCGACGCACGTGGCCGCCGGCAGCGCTCGGATCATCCCCACGACCATCGAGGAAGGCGAGGCAGCGGGGGTCGCGGCCGCCGTTTCGATCGACGACCACGTCGACTTCACCCGCATGGCGCGGAGCCGGGAGTGGATGCGGCGGCTGAGAGGCGAGCTAACGCGCGCCGGGGCTCTCCTCGAGCTCGCGCGCCGCTGACCACGGCGCCGCACGGCGGCGCTCGTACGCCTCCTTCAACCGCGCAAGCGTCTCGCGATCGACGCGCAGCCCCGCCGCCGGTCCGCCGCGCAACGGCTCCGCGTAGAGGCGCTCGGGCAGCACGTCGTCTTGCGGCGTCCATCCCAGGCGGGCGTTGATCGCACGCTTGCGGGCCCACGTCTCGCGCGCCGTGGCACGCAGCCGAGCGGCATCCCATGCCCCGCCGATACCGGCGGCGAGCAGCTCCGCTCCCTCGTTCCAAAAGTCGTCGAAACAGTCGCGCACGAACTTGCAGAGCAGCAGCGTGTCCCAGGCGGAGGCGTAGTCCTCCTGGTCGATGCAT
>Ga0307374_10002468_pt1 | contig 32822 bp, 25 predicted proteins | sample OX3MG_FD_202532 | JGI IMG/M metagenome (GOLD analysis project Ga0307374, IMG submission 202532) | Soil microbial communities from Risofladan, Vaasa, Finland - OX-3 | ecosystem: Environmental > Terrestrial > Soil > Coastal area > Acid sulfate soil | place: Finland: Risofladan, Vaasa | collected... | reverse complement strand
CCGCCCAGCAGGATGCGAAAGTCGATCTCGTAAGGTCCGGCGACGGAGCGGGTCGCCGTAAAGGCCGCGCGCACTCGATCACGGTCGGCCGGGTGGATGTGGGCGGATAACTCCTCGAAGATGACCCCTTCCGACCAGGGCAGGCCCCACAGGCCGAAGGCGCGCTCGTCCATTGTGAAGCGGTTCGTGTCGACCTGCCACGACCAGAGCGCGACGTTGGCGGCGTCGACCGCTAGCCGCAAATGTTCCGGTCGCCAGACTAGGGAGGCCGCTTCCTGCGCAGACAAGCTATTGAACTCCCACAAAGACCTCACTGCCCGGACAGACGGCTGACGGGCATCTTAGTCACATCGGCAGCCTTTCGGCTATCGACACCTGTCGGCCCAGGCCGCGTCCGGCCGACCGCCTGCTTGCCCCACTTCTCGGACTTCAGAATGCTTGCTTGCAGGGGCTTGACAGAGAATTCCCCATACAAGGCCTTCCCCCGCCTGCGACCGGCCCAAGCGAGCCGTTCTCCGCCACCCCTTCTGCGGGAACACCGGTCGTTGGCGAGGTCGCAGCGGGAGGAAAGCGTCAGGGCGCGCGAGGTCCGGCGCGTGGTCCGGCCCAGCGCTTAGTAGGCGTAGCTGACCCCAGGTCCCGTGGGGCTGGTGAAGTTGGCCGAGACCAGGCGGCCCAGGAGATCGTAGCTGTAGAAGACGTCCGGGCCCGACCAGCTGGATTATGCCCAACTGCCCTTGCGGGCGCGAGGTCGGGCGCGCGATAACATTCATGATCGCCGTTAACTCCAGGAGGCGCGCATGAGCGAACCGATCACCGCCGACTACATCGTCGTCGGCGCAGGCTCGGCCGGCTGCGTGCTCGCCAACCGGTTGACCGCCGATGGCGCGACCCGCGTGCTGATGCTCGAAGCCGGCGGCGACGACCGGCCGACGAAGAACCTGTCCCAATTCATGTCCAATCTGATGATCCACGTGCCGGTGGGCTATTCGCGCACGCTGAAGGACCCGAAGGTCAACTGGCTCTATCCCACCGAGCCCGACCCCGGCACCGGCGGGCGCACCCACGTATGGCCGCGCGGCAAGGTGCTGGGCGGCTCGTCCTCGATCAACGGGCTGCTCTACGTCAGGGGCCAGCACGCCGACTACGACGGCTGGCGCCAGCTCGGCTGCGAAGGCTGGGGCTGGGACGACGTTCGGCCCTACTTCCTGCGCGCCGAGCACCAGGAGCGCGTCGACTGCGGCGAGTGGCACGCTACCGGCGGCCCCCTGAACGTCTCGGACGTCACCCAGAAGCACGCGGTCTCCGACGCCGTCCTCGAGGCCTGCGCCCGGGCGGGCATCCCGCGCAGCGACGACGTGAACGGGGCCGAGCAGGAAGGCGCGGCCTACTATCAGCTGACGGTGAAGAACGGCCAGCGCTGCTCGGCGGCCGTGGCCTATCTGCATCCGGTGATGCTGCGGCAGAATCTGCGGGTCGAGACCAGGGCGCTGGCGATGCGCGTGCTCATCGAGGGCGGCCGCGCCGTGGGGGTGGAGTATCGCCAGGGCGGCGAGATCAGGACCGCGAGGGCGCTGGCCGAGGTGATCCTGGCGGGCGGGGCGGTCAACTCGCCGCAGCTGCTGCAGCTCTCGGGCGTCGGTCCGGCGGCGCTGCTGGCCGAGCACGGCATCGCGGTCGAGGCCGACCTTCCGGGCGTCGGCGAGAACCTGCAGGACCACTACGTCATCGCCACCACCTATCGGCTGAAGGCCGGAACCGTCTCGGTCAACGAGCTGACCCGCGGGACCCGGTTCCTGGGCGAGACGCTGAAGTACGTCTTCCAGCGGCGCGGCCTCTTGACGCTCTCGGCCGCGCACATCGCGGTCTTCTGCAAGTCGCGGCCGGAGCTTTCCGGGCCCGACATCCAGTTCCACATCCTGCCCGCCACCATGGACACCAGGAAGCTCCTGGAGGAGCAGGTGATGGAGCTGGAGCGCGCGCCGGGCCTGACCATCGCCCCTTGCCAGGTGCGGCCCGAGAGCCGCGGCTCCGTCCGCATCAGATCATCCGATGCGACTGCATATCCGGCGATCACGCCCAATTACCTCGCCGACTCCATCGACCAGCAGGTCGCCGTCGCGGGGCTCAAATGGGGTCGCCGGATCGCCAGCCAGCCGGCGCTCGCGACCTGGATCGACCATGAGATGCTCCCGGGGCCGGAGGTGGCCACCGACGCGGCGCTGCTGGAGTTTGCGCGGATGGCGGGCACCACCATCTACCATCCGGTGGGCACCTGCCAGATGGGCCACGGGCCGGCCGCCGTCGTCGACCCGCAGTTGCGCGTCCGCGGCGTCGAGGGCCTGCGCGTCGTCGACGCCTCGGTGATGCCGCGCCTCGTCTCGGGCAACACCAACGCGCCCACCATCATGATCGCCGAAAAGGCGGCGGACCTCATCCTCGGCAAGGCGCCCGCCAGCGCGCTGGCGGCATGATCGCGCCAAGGCGCGGCACGGTCGCTGAGGTGCGGCGGCGCCGCGCCGCACGGGCGCCTGTCATCTAGAAATCCAAGGATTCCAAGGCTCGCCCATGCACCCCTCGATCCACGCCAGGACCAACCCGCACAAGCCCGCCTATGTCATGGCCGGCACGGGCGAGACCGTCACGTTCGGCGAACTCGACGCCCGCTCCAACCAGGGCGCGCACCTGTTCCGCTCGCTCGGCGTCCAGGCCGGCGACGCCATCGCCATCTTCATCGACAACAGCCCGCGCTATTACGAAGTGCTCTGGGCCGCGCAGCGCTCGGGGCTGAGGTTCACGGCGATCTCGTCGAAGCTGACCGCCGGCGAGGTCGAGTACATCGTCAAGGATTGCGGCGCCAAGGCGCTGATCGTCGGCCAGGGCGTCGCCGAGGTGGCGCTGCAGGTCGCCCCGCTCGTCGAAGGGGTGAAGCTGCTCATGGTCGATGGCGCGCAGGCGCCCTACGAGAGTTTCGAGGCGGCCCGGGCGCGCTTCCCCGCGACGCCGATCGCCGACGAGTCGGCCGGGGGGGCGATGCTCTATTCGTCCGGCACCACCGGCCGGCCCAAAGGGGTGCGGCGCGCCGGCGTCGCGGCGGCGGCGCCCATCGATGCGCCCAACGGCCTCGCGGTCATGGGCCAGGCGCTCTACGGCTGGACGCCGGATTCGATCTATCTTTCGCCTGCTCCGCTCTATCACGCCGCGCCGCTGGGCTGGTCCATGGCCATGCAGGCGCTCGGCGGCACGGTGATCCTGATGGAGCGGTTCGAGCCGGAGGCCGCGCTCGCCGCCATCCAGAACCATCGGGTGACCACCGCCCAGTGGGTGCCTACCCATTTCGTGCGCATGCTGAAGCTGCCGCCCGAGGTGCGGGCGAAGTACGACGTCTCCTCGCTCACCCAGGTGTTCCACGCCGCCGCGCCGTGCCCCATCCCGATCAAGCAGCAGATGATCGACTGGTGGGGCCCGATCATCAGCGAATATTACGCCGGCACCGAAGGCAACGGCTTCACCGCGATCAACTCGCACGAGTGGCTGGCCCACAAAGGCTCGGTGGGGCGCTCGATGATGGCCGAGGTCAGGATCTGCGACGAGGCGGGCGACCCGCTGCCGCCCAGGAGCGAGGGCACGGTCTACTTCTCGGGAGGCGGTCAGTTCGAATACCACAACGATCCGACCAAGACCGCCGAGAGTCGCAACAAGCACGGCTGGACCACCCTGGGCGATGTCGGCTGGGTGGACGAGGAGGGTTATCTCTACCTCACCGACCGAAAGAGCTTCATGATCATCTCCGGCGGCGTCAACATCTACCCGCAGGAGATCGAGAACCTGCTGATCACCCACCCGAAGGTCGCCGACGTCGCCGTGGTGGGCGCTCCGCACGAGGAGATGGGCGAAGAGGTGGTGGCGGTGATCCAGCCCGCGGAGTGGGCGCAGGCCGGCGATGACCTCGCCGCCGAGCTTTCCGCCTTCGCCCGCTCCAACCTCAGCCACGTCAAGGCGCCGCGCAGGATCGACTTCATGCAGGAACTGCCGCGCCATCAGACCGGCAAGCTCTACAAGCGCCTGATCCGCGACGCCTACTGGGGCAAGCAGGGCTCGCGGATCGTGTAGCGGCGCTACGCCCTGGCTGGAATCCTCACCTGCATGCTGCGGTAGCCGCGCAGGAAGCAGGACTTCAGCCGCACCGGCTCCTCGACGATTTCGATCGTCGGGAACCGCTTCAGGATCTCCTCCCAGACGATGCGAAGCTGCATCTCCGCCAGGCGCATGCCGACGCAGCGGTGGATGCCGAAGCCGAAGGCGACATGCTGCCGCGGCCGCGCCCGGTCGACCACGAAGGCGTCGGGCCGCTCGATGGCGCTCTCGTCCCGATTGCCGGAGACGTACCACATCACCACCTTTTCTCCGGCCTTGATGGTCTTGCCGCCGAGTTCGAAGTCCACCTTCGCGGTGCGGCGCATGTGCGCCACCGGCGTCTGCCAGCGGATGATCTCCGGGACCATGCTCTCCACCAGGGCCGGGTCGGCGCGGACCTTGGCCAGCTGATCGGGGTTGTGGACCAGGGCGTAGAGGCCGCCGGTGATCGAATTGCGCGTGGTGTCGTTGCCGCCGACGATCAGCAGCAGGATATTGCCGAGGAACTCCATCAGCGGCATCTCGCGGGTGGATTCGCCGTGCGCCAGCAGCGAGATCAGGTCGTTGGCCGGCGGAGCCTCGGCGCGGACGTCCCAGAGGTTCTTGAAATAGGCGGCGCAGGCCATCAGCTCGGCCCTGGCCTCCTCCATGGTCATGACGTCGCTCATGTCGGTGGTGGCGAGGTCGGACCAGTAGGTCAGCTTGCGGCGCTCCTCCCACGGGAAGTCGAACAGGGTGGCCAGCATCTGGGTGGTGAGTTCGATGGAGACGCGGTCCACCCAGTCGAACGGCTCGCCGAGCGGCAGTTCGTCGAGGATGCTGCCGGCGCGCGCGCGGATCAGCGGCGCCATCCGCGCCAGGTTCTCCGAGGAGACGATCGGCGCGATCACCTTGCGCTGAGAATCGTGCTTGGGCGGGTCCATGGCGATGAACATCGGCATGACGAAATCGTCCTGCTGGTCCTGGATCGAGATCGAGCCCTCTGACGAAAAGACGCCGTGGTTGGTCTCCACCGTCATGATGTCGTCGTAGCGCGTCACCGACCAGTAGGGGCCAAAGGCGCTCTCGGCGGTGAAGTGGACCGGGTCCTCGCGTCGCAGCCGCTCGAAGAATGGCCAGATGGTGTTGGTCTGGAAGCGCTCCTCCACGCTGACGTCGATCTGATCGAGCGGCGTCGAATAGGCCTGCGCGCGCGCAGCATCGAAGATGGCGTCGTCGGCCATGAGCGTCTCTCCGGTCTCGGCTGCCGCGAAGGTGACACCCGCGTCACGCATCGTGCAAGACGGGCTGGAATTAAACCTGGGTCAGGCTTGCGCCGGCGCGGCCGAATGGCGTCAGCGGCTGTAGGCGGCGTCCTCGGCGGTCATCAGGCCGGGGATGACTGTGGTCTGCTGGGCCGTGCGGCTCGGGGGCGGCAATGCCCGCGGGTGGTCGAGCAGCGCCAGCGTTTGGCGGATGAACTTGGCGTCGGTGACGATGCCGATCGAAAGGTTCTTGCTGTCCAGCTCCACCTGCTGGGTCAGCATGCCGGCGATGAACTGGCCGTCGCCGCTTCCCGCAGCGCCGGCCATGTAGACCGGGCCGCCGGAATTGCCCGGGAACACGGCGAAATCCAGCAGGAAGGTCGGAAACGCCGTCGATGGCTCCAGCGGGAACGAGGCGACGCGCCCGGACCTCAGGATCGGAAATCCCGCGGTGTTGGCCGAGAGCCCCTCGGGAAAGCCCAGGGCCAGCATCTCGTCGCCCGGCCCGACGGAATATTTGGCGAAGGTGGTGTCGGTGGCCAGCCAGTTCTCGGGCAGCGCCGCCCTGGCGAACTGCGGCGGCGCCTGGATCGCGATCGCCGCCACGTCGCGGTCGGGATGGTGGGTCCAGAGCTCCCTGGCGCCGTCGCGAATGCGCAGCGGCTCGGGATCGTAGCGCCACGAGCCATCGGCGTTTTCGACGCGGAATCCGATCGTGGCGATCGGGCCGGGCATCTTGGCGAACAGGTGGTTGGCGGTGACGAGCACGGTGCGCGGACGCCCGTCCGGGGTCGGGTCGGAGATCAGGAATCCCGTGCCCACCGTGCGCATGCCGTCACCTAGCGGCTGCTCCACCTGGACGGTGGCCTGGATGAGCTGGACGGACAGGTTCACGACCACCAACGCCCCCACTTTCGTGAAACGCTACAGACTCGCACCGAAGATGCGACCGGCATTTGACCAAACCGTTTACGCCGCACAAGCTGCGCTCATGCCGCAGCCGCCCGCGCTGGCCAGAGGGACGACCGCGGCAAGCGCGCCCGGCGGGGCGGCCGTGGCTAGGGCGCAAAGCAAGCTGGCGCTGGTCACCGGCGCTTCGGCCGGACTGGGCGCCGCCTTCGCCAGGGCCTACGCGGCGCGCGGCTGCGATCTGGCGCTGGTGGCGCGGCGCGTGGACCGGCTCGAGGCGCTGGCGGCCGAACTGGAGCGGGACCATGGCGCCCGCTCGCTGGTCATTCCCGTCGACCTCTCCGGTTGGGAGGCTCACGCAGAGGTGATGCGCGCCGTCGAGCAGGAGGGGCGTTGCGTCGATGTGCTGGTCAACAACGCCGGCTTCGGCATCGCCCAGAGCTTCGCAGGCGCGCCGTGGGCGCGCCAGCGCGACTTCCTGATGACCATGGCGGTGACCCCCTGCGGTCTCGCCCACGCCGTCATTCCCGGCATGCTCCGGCGCGGCGGCGGCGCGATCGTCAACGTGGCCTCGCTGGCGGCGTTTTCGCCGGGCGTCGCCGGCAACTCGCTCTATCCGGGGGTGAAGAGCCTGATGGTGAAGTTCAGCCAGGCGCTGGACGCCGAATATCGTGGCCGCGGGATCAGAGTGACGGCGGTATGCCCCGGGTTCACCAGAACCGAATTCGCCGAAGCGGCCGGCATCGCCCAGATCATCGAGCGCGAGCCGCGGCTCATGTGGCAGAGCGCCGGCGAGGTGGCAGAGGCGGCGATCCGCGCCAACGAGCGCGGTCGCGTCGTCGTCGTGCCGGGCTGGCACAACAAGGCCGCCGCAACGCTGATGCGCGCCTTGCCCGAGCCCCTGGTGCGCCGCATCATCGCCGCCGGCTCGGCGAAGTATCACCTGGAGGCTTGAGCCAGGATGCGGATCGAATTCGATTGGGATCCCGCGAAGGCCGCCGCGAACCGACTGAAGCACGGCGTGAGCTTCGAAGACGCCATGAGCGTTTTTCTCGATCCGCTCGCCCTGTCGCGCCTCGACGACGATCGTGAGGATGAAGAACGCTGGGTCACCCTGGGGATGGCGGTGTCGGGGCGGCCCGTGCTCGTCGTTCACACCCATGCCGAACTCGGGGAAGATGCTATGATCGTTCGGGTCATCTCCGCGAGGCGGCCGACTCGTCGTGAGGCCCGGCATTACGAAGAAGGACGTTCGACGTGAAGAAGGAGTATGACTTCAGCGGCGCCGAACGCGGCAAGTTCTTCCGGGCTGGCGCCGTTCTCGTTCCTCCGGTGCGGCTGGAGGCCGATGTGCTGCGATTTCTGCTCGAGCGGGCCAGCGCCAGGGGAGCCACGCTGGATCAACTGGTGAACGAACTGCTGCGCAAGGACATCGAACTCATCGAGGCGGCCAGCTAGTCCGGTCGACCCGTCGCGGCAAACAGGGGTAGGGGGCGATGAGCGCGCATTTCGACGTGGTGGTGATCGGCTCGGGCGCGGGCGGCGGGACCATCGCCCAGCGTCTGGCCCCGACGGGCAAGAAAATCCTGATCCTCGAGCGCGGCCAGCACCTGCCGCGCGAGGCCGAGAACTGGAGCCCGAAGGCGGTGTTCATCCAGCACCGCTACCGCACTCAGGAGCGCTGGCTGGACAGCCATGGCCATCCCTTCACGCCCAACACCCACTATTGGGTCGGCGGCAACACCAGCTTCTACGGCGCGGCGCTGCTGCGGCTGCGGCGCGGCGACTTCGAAGAGATGCGCCACGCCGGCGGCGTCTCTCCGGCCTGGCCGATCCGCCTCGCCGATCTTTCGCCCTATTACGACGAGGCCGAACGGCTCTGGAGCGTCCATGGGGCCCGCGGCGAGGATCCCACCGAAGCGGGCGACGAGCCGCCCTACGCCCTGCCCCCGATCGACCACGATCCCGGCATCGCGCTGCTGAAGAGCCATTGGCAGGCCCAGGGGTGGCGGCCGTTCTCGCTGCCGCTCGGGGTTCGCCTCGACCAGGATCGTCCGGTCACCTCGCCCTGCATCCGCTGCAAGACCTGCGGCGGCTATCCGTGCCTGGTGAAGGCCAAGGCCGACGCGCGCACGGTGGCGATCGAGCCGCTGCTCGATCTTCCCAACGTCACCCTGCTCACCGGGCGCAAGGTGGTGCGTCTGGAGACCGATCCCGCCGGGCGCAGCGTCACCGGGATCGTCTGCAGCACCGAGGCGGGCGAGGAGCGCTGGAGCGGCGACATCGTCGTCCTGGCCGCCGGCGCGGCCAATACCGCCGCCCTGCTGCTGGCCTCGGCCGGCCCTGCCCACCCGGGTGGCCTCGCCAACGGCTCCGACCAGGTGGGGCGCAACTACATGTTTCACACCTTGACGGCGATGGTCTCGATGACCGCGGCCCACGTCGACGTCACCTTTCCCAAGACGCTCGCGGTCAACGACTTCTACTGGAACGACCCGCGCGGCGGCTTCGATCTGCCGATGGGGCACATCCAGCTCCTCGAATACATGTCCGGCCAGACCCTGGAGGGCGAGATCTCCGACTGGCTGCCGCCGGCGCTGGCGCCGGAGTTCCTCGCCGACGCTCTGGCCCGTCGGCTGCTCTCGATGCTGGTGATCTCCGAGGATCTGCCGTTCCCGGACAATCGCGTGCGCCTGACCCGCGACGGGCGCATCCAGCTCGACTATCAGCACAACAACCTCGAGGGCCACGAGCGGCTGGTGGGCGCGCTGAGGCGGTCGCTCGACGGCTTCGTCGACAAGGCCCATCCGATTTCGCAGCACCACTTCCAGCTGGATTCGCTGCTGCCGCTCTATGGCACCGCCCATCAGTGCGGCACGACCAGGTTCGGCGCCGATCCGCGCTCCTCCGTGCTCGATCCCTGGTGCAAGGCCCATGAACTCGACAATCTCTACGTCACCGACACCAGCTTCTTCGTCTCCGCCGGGGCCGTGAACCCCACCCTCACCTGCGTCGCCAACGCCCTGCGCGTCGGCGACCATCTGATCGAGCGTCTCGGCGCACGCACGCCGGCGGCTGCCGTTGCTCCGACCGTCGCGCCGGTGCTGGTCTGATCGGCCGCGACCCGCACATGCGCGCCCGCACCTGTCTTGCAGCGGCCCTCGCGAGCCTGGCGCTCGCCGGTTGCGGCCGCAGTTCGCAGCCTGCGGGCGCCGCCGTCGGCCCGACGCCGGCGCTCGCCGCGCCGCATCACCGGCTGATCCCGACGGTGAAGATCGCCAGGCCGGTCGGCTGGCCGGCCGGGCGGACGCCGCTGGCGGCGCCGGGGCTGCGCGTCGAGGCCCTGGCGCGGGGCCTCGTCCATCCGCGTTCGCTGCTGGTGCTGCCCGACGGCGACGTGCTGGTCGCCGAGACCAATGGCCCCGCACATCCGCCGCCGACGGGGCTGCGCGCCATTGCCGAGAAGCTGGTGATGGGAATGGTGGGCGCGGACGTTCCGAGCCCCAACCGGATCATTCTGTTGCGTGGGCGCGGGCCGGACGGGACGGCGCAGAGCCGCAGCGTCTTCCTTCAGGGCCTGAACTCGCCGTTCGGCATGGCCCTGGTCGGCGACCAGCTCTACGTCGCCGACACCGACGCGCTGCTGCGTTTCCCCTACGTGACCGGCGAGACCCGGATCACCGCGCCCGCCGTGAAGGTGGCCGATCTGCCGGCCGGACCGATCGACCACCACTGGACCAAGACCATCGCGGTGGCGCGCGGCGGCGGCGCGCTCTTCGTCAGCATCGGCTCCAACAGCAACATCGGCGAGAACGGCATGGCCGCCGAGAAGGGACGGGCGCGCGTCGTCGAGATCGATCTCGCCGGCGGACGCATCCAGCCCTTCGCCACCGGCCTCAGGAACGCCGTCGGCCTTGCCGTCGACCCGGCGACGGGGGCGCTCTGGGCGGCGGTCAACGAGCGCGACGAACTCGGCGATCACCTGCCGCCGGACTATCTGACCGACGTGCGCCGCGGCGCCTTCTACGGCTGGCCCTACAGCTACTGGGGCCGGCACGTCGATCCGCGGGTGAAGCCGCAGCGGCCCGATCTGGTCGCTGCCGCGGTGACGCCCGACTATGCGCTGGGCGCCCACGTCGCGCCGCTCGGCCTGGCGTTCGCCCACGGCGCCGCCCTCGGGGCCCGCTTCGGCGATGGAGCGTTCGTCGGCGAGCACGGCTCGTGGAACCGCTCCGTCCTCAGCGGCTACGAGGTGGTCTTCGTCGCGTTCGCGAACGGCCGCCCCGCCGGCAAGCCGCAGGCCGTGCTCGGCGGCTTCCTGAACCGCAAGGGCGAGGCGATGGGGCGCCCGGTGGGCGTCGCGGTGGACGCCTCGGGGGCCTTGCTGGTGGCCGACGACGTGGGCGGCGCCGTCTGGCGGGTGAGCGCCAGATAGGCGCCTTGCCGGCCGCCGCCGCCGGCGCCATGAGCGGCGCCATGGCCAACGCTCCCCTCCCGCCGCGCCCGCCCAGGCGGCCCAGACGCATCGAGCAGCTCGGCCGCGTGCGCGTCGACGACTATGCCTGGATGAAGGACGAGGGCTGGCAGGGGGTGCTGCGCGATCCGGCCAAGGTCGCCCCCGAAATCCGCGGCCATCTGGAGGCCGAGAACGCCTATCTGGCGGCGGTGCTGGGCGGGACCGAGCCGCTGCAGGCGGCGCTCTTCGAGGAGATGAAGGGCCGCATCAAGGCGGACGACGCCTCGGTTCCGTCTGCGGACGGACCGTTCGAGTATTTCACCCGCTATGAGCCGGGGGCCCAGCACCCGCGCCACCTGCGCCGGCGGCGCGGCGCGGAGGACGGCGAGGAATTGCTCCTGGACGAGGCGGCGAGGTCGAAGGAAACCGCCTATTACCACGTCGGCGCGGCCGAGCACGCTCCCGATCACGGGCTCTATGCCTGGGCCGAGGACGTCCAGGGCTCGGAATACTACCGTATCCTCGTCCGCGACCTGGCGAGCGGCGACATCCTGCCGGGCGCGATCGAGAGCGCTTTCGGCGACTTCGCCTTCTCGCCGGATTCGGCCTGGTTGTTCTGGGTCTGGCGCGACGAGAACGCCCGCCCGGCCAAGGTCTTGCGCCGCCCGGCGCAGGGCGGCGAGGACGTGCTGGTCTACGAAGAGCCGGATCCGGGCATGTTCCTGGGGGTCTCGTGCACGGCCGATCGCAGCCACGTGCTGATCGTCTCGCAGAACCAGGAGACCAGCGAGGTGCGCCTGATCGGCGCCGACGATCCCACCCAAGCGCCCCGGCTCGCCGAGCCGCGCCGCGAGGGCGTGCGCTACGGCCTCGAACGCTGGCAGGGCCGCTGGCTGGTGCGCACCAACGCCGGCGGCGCGATCGATTTCAAGCTGATGCGCTGCGACGCCAGCATCCCGGCGGCGCAGGCATGGCGCGAGTGGATCGCCTGGCGCCCGGGCCGCCTGATCGCCCAGGTCCTCGCCTACGAGAACCACCTGGTGCGGCTGGAGCGGGAGAACGCCTGCGATCGGCTGGTGGTGCTGCAGGCCGACGGCGCCGAGCATGTCGTCGGCTTCGACGAGCCCGCCTACGCCCTTTCCCTCGAGCCCGGCTACGAGTACGCGACCGCGCTGACGCGCTTCGTCTACCAGTCTCCGACGACGCCGCGGCAGTGGTTCGATTACGACATGGCGAGCCGCGCCCGCACCTTGCGCAAGACCCAGGAGATTCCCTCCGGCCACGATCCGGCGCGCTACCAGACCCGCCGCCTCTTCGCCCGCGCCCCGGACGGCGCCGAGGTCCCGGTCACCGTGCTGATGGCCAAGGGAACGCCCCTCGACGGCTCGGCGCCGCTGCTCGTCTATGGCTACGGCGCCTACGGAATGGCGCTGGAGCCGGCCTTTTCGATCCGCAGTCTCAGCCTCGTCGACCGCGGCTGGATCTGGGCCATGGCGCACGTCCGCGGCGGTTCCGACAAGGGCTGGGGCTGGTTCCTCGACGGGCGCAAGGCCAACAAGACGAACAGCTTCACCGACTTCATCGCCTGCGCCGAGCGCCTCGTGGACGAGGGCTATGGCCGGGCCGGGCGGATCGCCGCCTATGGCGGTTCGGCGGGCGGGATGCTGGTGGGCGCCGTCGCCAATCTGCGGCCCGATCTCTGGGGCGCCGTGATCGCCGCGGTTCCCTTCGTCGACGTGCTGAACACCATGAGCGATGCGAGCCTGCCGCTGACGCCGCCCGAGTGGCCGGAGTGGGGCGACCCGCTGACCGATCCCGCGGCCTACGACTGCATCGCCAGCTACAGCCCCTACGACAACGTCGCGGCCCGGGCCTATCCGCCGATCCTCGCCACCGGCGGGCTTTCCGATCCGCGCGTCACCTGGTGGGAGCCGCAGAAATGGATCGCGCGCCTGCGGGAGAACTCGACCAGCGGCGCTCCGATGCTGCTCAAGATCAACATGGAGGCGGGTCACGGCGGCGCCTCCGGCCGGTTCGACTTCCTGAAGGAGATCGCCCTCGACTACGCCTTCGCCATCTGGGCGATCGAAGGGGAGGGGCGGGCGTGATCATCCGGCCGGCGACGACCGGGGACGCGGCCGCGGTGGCGGCGATCTATGGCCATCACGTGCTCGAGGGCCTCGGCACCTTCGAGGAGACGCCGCCCGCGGCGGCCGAGATCGCGGCGCGCATCGCCGCGGTGCTGACTCACGGCCTGCCCTATCTCGTGGCCGAGAACGCCGGCGCCGCGGCCGGCTTCGCCTACGCCGCGCCGTTCCGACCCAGGGCCGCCTACCGCTTCACCGTCGAGGACAGCGTCTACGTCCACCCCGAGCGCCTCGGCCGCGGCGTGGGCAAGGCGCTGGTCGCTGAGGTCATCGCCGCCTGCGAGGGGCTTGGCCTGCGCCAGATGATCGCCGTCATCGGCGATCGCGGCAACGCCGGCTCGATCGGGCTGCACCGCTCCCTGGGCTTCGTCGAGACCGGCGCCGGCCACGCCCTCGGCTTCAAGCACGGCCGGTGGGTCGACGTCGTCTGGATGCAGCGGGCGCTGAACGGCGGCGACGCGACCCTGCCGGCGGGGACGGGCCTGCGCCTTTAGCGGGTCTGGGCGCTGCTCACCGCGCCGGCGGCTCGCCGCTGGGCCAGGAGCTGGGCCAGCCGGCGCGCCAGTTCGGCCCTGGCGTAGGGCTTGGAGATCAGGTTGACGCCTTCGTCGAGACGGCCGTGGTGGACGATGGCGTTGTCGGTGTAGCCCGAGGTGAAGAGCACCGGCAGGTCCGGACGGGCCTCGGCCAGGCGCTGGGCGAAGTCGCGGGTGCGCAACGGCCCGGGCAGGACCACGTCGGTGAAGACGAGGTCGACCTCGGCGCCGGCTTCGATGATGGCGAGCGCGCTCTGCGCGTCGGCGGCTTCGAGGCAGCGATAGCCGAGGTCGCCGAGCATGGCGACGGTGGCGGCGCGCACCTCCGGCTCGTCCTCCACTACGAGCACGGTGCGGCTCGCGCCCAGGGCGGCCTCGTCGGGCGGCGGCGGCGGCCGCGACGTCGCTTCGCGCGATCGCGGCAGGTAGATCTTCACGGTCGTGCCGTGCCCGGGCTCGGAATAGATCTGGATGTGGCCGTTCGACTGCTTGACGAAGCCGTACACCATCGAAAGGCCGAGGCCCGTGCCCTTGCCGTCGGGCTTGGTGGTGAAGAAGGGCTCGAACACCCGCGCCTTGGTCGCCTCGTCCATGCCCTGGCCGGTGTCGGAGACCGCCAGCATCACGTATTGGCCCGCCGTCACCTCGCTCGCGGCGCGGGCGTAGGACTCGTCCAGCGACGCATTGGTGATCTCGACGGTCAGCCGCCCGCCCTCGGGCATGGCGTAGCGGGCGTTGAGGGCGAGGTTGAGCAGGGCGCTCTCCACCTGGGCCGGGTCGGCGATGGTGTTCCAGAGGCCGCCGCCCACCACGGTCTCCACCTCGATGGCCTCGCCGAGGGTGCGGCGCAGCAGGTCGGCCATCTCGCCCACCAGACGCGACAGGTTGACCACCTGCGGCGCGAGCGGCGTGCGCCGGGCGAAGGCGAGCAGCTGGCGGGTGAGCTGGGCGGCCCGATCGGCGCCGTGGATGGCGCTCTTCAGGCGCTGGGCGGCGCGGTCGTCGCCGGCCACGGCGCTTTCCAGGAGCTCGAGATTGCCGCGGATCACCTGCAGCAGGTTGTTGAAGTCGTGGGCGACACCGCCGGTGAGCTGGCCGATGGCTTCCATCCGCTGCGAGTCGCGCAGGCGTTCGTCGGCGCGCAGGCGCTCGGTGATGTCGCGCACCGCGCCGATGATGCGGTCGGTCGCTCCCCGGGGGTTCTTCACCGGCGCGAGGATCGATTCCCAGGTGCGCGGGCCGTCCGGCAGGCCGGGAATCTCGTCGCGCGTGGTCACCGCGGTTCCGGCGGCGCGCACGCGACGGTAGTGCGCGATCAGCCCCTGGCTCGCCTGTCCGGGCAGGAGCGCGTCGATGGCGCGTCCGCGCACCTGCTCGGCCTTCACGCCCATGGCCCGCGCAAAGGCCGGGTTGAGGTCGGCGAGGATGTAGCGCTCGTCGTCCTCGATGTTGATCACGAAGAGATAGTCGGTGACGTTGTCGAAGAGGGCGCGCGTCAGGGCGTCGGTGGCCTCGCGGGCGGCATTGGAGGCGCGCGCCTCATGCATCGCCGCCTCCAGCCGCCGATTGGCTCTGGCCAGCAGCCAGACGCCGGCGATCAGCCCGGCGAGGGCGACGAGGCTGAGCGCCAGCCCGGCGTCGAGGGTGAGGCTCTCCTGCTGGTCCGCCTGGACGGTTCGCTCGGCCAGCAGGCCGTCCTCGACCTGGCGAATCCGCCTGACCAGGCTGCGAATGTCGTGCATGCCCGTCCGCCCGCGCCCGGAGGCCACCTGGGCGCGCGCGCCGGCGAAGTCGCCGGCCCGGCCGGCGGCGACGATGCGGCCGACCAGCATCATGCGCTCATTGACGCTTCGCGCCAGGGCCTGGGCGCGGGCGACCTGGCCGGCGTTGTCGACGACGAGTTCGCCGAGGCGCGCCTCCTCGGGCCCCATGGCGCCGACCGCGCGCAGATAGGGATCGAGGTAGGCCGGGTCCCTGGTGATCACATAGCCGCGCTCGCCGGACTCGGCGGCCTGCATGGAGGCGTAGAGATCCTGGGTGGCCTCCTTCACCAGGTGCGAGTGCGCCACCCATTGGCGGGCGCTCGCCAGCGAAGTCAGGTGCGTGAAGACCAGAAAGAAGCTGAGGCCCGCCACCAGCACGGCGAGCAGGACGGACGCAGCGATGACGCGCTTGAAGCCCAACTGCGGCCTTCCTCGACCGGCCCGGAAAAACCGGCGCCACCGCTGACGCTAGCGCATCTCGGCCCGGCCGGGCAGGAGAAATGCGGCGGCCGCCGCCGCCCTCGAGGCTCGCCCTCGCTTAAGCCTCTGTTAACCAAGGATTGCCCAATCGGGCGCGAACGGGCAGGCTGGGGCGGGGAAAATCCAGCGCTTGCCTGTCATCGCCTTCATCAGCCCCAAGGGGGGCGCCGGAAAGACCACGGCGGCTCTGCTGCTCGCCCTGGGGCTGGTCGAGCGCGGCCGGCGCGTCGCGATGATCGATTCCGATCCCAACAAGCCGCTCATCTACTGGAGCAACCTGCCAAACCGGCCGGAGGCGCTGACGGCGCACCCGGCCCCGACGCCTCAGGACATCCGCGACGCCCAGCGCGATGCGCGCAGGCTCGACCCCGACTGGATCATCCTGGACACCGAGGGTTCGGTGCGCGGCGCCATGGCGTTCGCCACCATGCGTCCGGACCTGGTGCTGACGCCTCTCGCCGGATCGCAGCTGGAGGCGGTGCAGGCCATCAAGGCCGCCGAGATGGTCAGGGAGTTCGGCCGCCGCGGCGGCCGGCCGCTGACGCATCGCTGCCTGCTGACGCGGATACCTGCGGCGATCCGGTCGCGCTCGCTGCGATCGGTGGTCGAGCAGCTGCACGGCCACGGGATCGAACTCCTGCCTACGGCGCTTCTGGAGAAGGAGGCCTTCCGCGCCCTGTTCTCCATCGGCGGCGGCCTCGCCGGCCTGGAGGCCCACGGCGTCGGGGGCGTCCCGGCGGCGCGCCGCAACGCCGAGGCCTATATCGAGGCCGTACTGGAACTCGTCCGCGAAGACCGCCTGGAGACCATCTGAGCCCGGCGGCCAGACCAGGTGGGGTTTCGGCCCGGCGGACGATAGGCTAGTCGGGCATTGCGAGGGACCGCGAGCCTGAAGGACTATTCATGGCGACAGCCCACATCAACGCCATCGGTACGGCGACGCCCCCGCATGACGTCCACGCCGCCTTTCGCGACTTTGTAGACCAGCAGATCGGCGCGCCGCGCGAGCGGGTGCTGTTCGGGCGCATGGCCAGGCGCGCCGGAATCGACCACCGGTTCTCCTATTTCGCCCCGGTCAGGAAGGAGGGGCGGGTGATCGGCGATTCCGAGGGCTTCTATTCGCTGGCCGGCTCGCCCACCACCGCCGAGCGCATGGCCCAGTACCAGGCGCGGGCGCCGGGCCTGGCGCTGCAGGCCCTGGAGGATCTCGGCCTGGAAGGCGAGCGCGAGCGGATCACCCATCTGGTGGTGGCCTCCTGCACCGGCTTCGTCGCGCCGGGCCTGGATCAGCTGATCGTCGAGGCCCTCGGCCTCGATCCGGGGGTCGAGCGCACCGTGGTGGGCTTCATGGGCTGCTACGCCGCGGTGCCGGCCCTGAGGCTGGCGCACCATTTCGTGCGCTCGGAGCCGCGCGCGCGGGTGCTGGTGATCAACCTCGAACTCTGCACCCTGCATTTCCAGCAGGGCGGCGACCTGCAGCAGACCCTGGCGATGCTGCTGTTCGGCGACGGCTGTTCGGCGGCCCTGGTGAGCGCCGATGCGCGCGGCGCCGAACTCGTCGACTTCCGCACCGCCGCCATCGCCGGCACCGCCGGCGCCATCACCTGGAAGATCGGCGACCACGGCTTCGACATGCACCTCTCCGGCGAGGTGCCGGGCCGGATCGCGCGCGCCCTCGGGGCCGAGAGCGTCAGGAACGACGACGCCGGCCTCTTCCGCGGGACGAGACCCGGCGACTACGCCCTCTGGGCCGTGCACGCCGGCGGCCGCGCCGTTCTCGACGCCGTCGAGACCGGCTGCCAGCTCGCGCCCGGCGCGCTCGACTGGTCGCGCGGCGTCCTCAACGACTTCGGCAACATGTCGTCCGCGACCATCATGTTCATCCTGAAGCGGATCCTGGGCGGCGTGCGCCCCGCCGACGCATGCGCGTCCAGCGGCTTCGCCGTCGCCTTCGGTCCCGGCCTCGCCGCCGAGAGCTTCCGCTTCAGGGTGCTGGCCTGATGGCCGGCTTGGCGGAACGCTTGGAGAGGCCTGTGCCGAGCCCGTCCCCCTGCGAGCCTGCCAGGAAATCTCGCCGGCCAGGCGGGCGGAGTGGGCCTAGGAACCGCAGAGACGCCCGCTGGGGCGGGCTGCGCGGAGAAGACGCGAAGAACGCAGAGCCGCGCCCCATGGGGCGCGCGGGTACTCGCCAAGCGCCGGCGCATCGGCGATTGGCCGCCGCGCGCAGCGCGGCCTCCGCGTCCTCTGCGCCTGCCCTCGGCGTCCTCTGCGGTAAAAAGAGGTGGACGGGTGCGGCCCTGCCCCATCGGCCACCTGGCCCTCCGGGGCGCCGCTAGCCCATGCGCAGCTTCGCCCAGCGCTCGCGCGAGCCGGAGTGGATGGAGGCGCCCGACGTCGCCGAGACGGAGCTCGAGGCGACCCTGGCGGACCTCGCCAAGGTCAACACCCTTACCCTGGCGCGGCCGCCGACGCTGGCGTGGCTGGCGCGGGCGACGCGCCAGCTGCCGCGCGGCGCCAGCTTTTCGCTGCTCGACGTCGGCTATGGCCATGGCGACATGCTGCGCGCCATCTGCGCCTGGGCGCGGCGGCGCGGGCTGGAGCCGGCGCTGACCGGCATCGACCTCAGTCCCTGGAGCGCCACGGCGGCCGAGGCCGCGACCGACCCGTCCTGGCGGATCCGTTATCTCGTCGGCGACGTCTTCGAGCACGCGCCGCCGGCGCCGATCGACTTCGTGGTCAGCTCCCTGGTGGCCCACCACATGCCCGACGCCACGCTGGCGCGCTTCATCGGCTGGATGGAGGCGAACGCGCGCCGCGGCTGGCTCGTCAACGACCTGCACCGTCATCCCGTCGCCTACTACGGCTTCATGGCCCTCTCCACGGCCACGGGGATGCACCCGATGGTGCGCCACGACGGCCTCGTCTCGGTGGCGCGCGCCTTCACCGCCCAGGACTGGCGCCGCCTTCTCGCCGAGGCGAAGATCGCGCCCGGCGCGGCGGCCGTGCAGTGGCGCTTCCCGTTCCGCATCTGCATCGGGCGCCTCAAATGACGCAGGCGGTGATCGTCGGCGGCGGGCTGGCCGGCGCGGCCGCCGCCGCCCTCCTCGCCCGCGCCGGGGCGCGCCCGCTGGTCATCGAGCGCGAGCAGGGGGCGCGCGACAAGATCTGCGGCGAGTTCCTCTCGGCCGAGGCCCAGGCGCACCTGGGCGCGCTCGGCCTCGATCTGGGCGGGCTCGGCGGCGCGGCGATCACCGGCGCGCGCCTCGTCTCGGGTCGGCGCATGGCGCAGTCGCCGCTGCCGTTCGCCGCCCTCGGCCTGACGCGCCGGCGCCTCGACGAGGCGCTGCTCGCCCACGCCGGGCGCCTGGGGGCGCGCATCGAGCGCGGCGTCGCGGTGCGCAGCCTCGCCGGGGCGTGCCTGGAAACCAGCGCCGGCCAGATCGAGGCGGGCGCGATCCTGCTGGCCAGCGGCAAGCACGACGTGCGCGGCGTGCGGCGCGAGGCCGCCGGCGCAGACCGCGGCATGATCGGGTTCAAGAGCTATTTCCGCCTGACCACGGCGATGCGCGCCGCCCTCGACGGCTTCGTCGAGCTGGTGCTTTTCGATGGCGGCTACGCCGGCCTGATGCTGGTGGAGGACGGCGCCGCCAACCTCTGCCTGCTGGTGCGGCGCCGGCGCTTCGAGGCGGTCGGCCGCGCCTGGCCGAAGCTGCTGGAACACCTAATGGGAGAGCCGCACCTGCGCGCGCGCCTCGAAGGCGCCTGCGAGCTTTCCGCGCGGCCGCTGAGCATCGCCGACCCGCCCTTCGGCTTCGTGCACCGCGCCGCCGACGCTGCCACCGGCGGCGTCTTCCGGCTGGGCGACCAGGGCGCGGTGATCGCCTCGTTCACCGGCGACGGCATGTCCATCGCCCTGCACAGCGCCCGGCTGGCGGCGCGGGCGGTTCTCGCCGGCGCGGCGCCATCGGCCTATCACGCCCGCCTGCGCGCCGACGTCGCCAGGCCCGTTGCGCTGGCGAGCTGGCTGCAGCGCCGCCTGGAAGCCTGGCCCGGCCGCCGCGCCGCGCTTCTGGGTCTTGGCCTCTTTCCCGGCGTCCTCGCCCACCTCGCCGCCCGGACCCGCATCCCCGAACCGGCCCTGCGGCGCGCCGGGATCGCTACGCCGAGGCGCCCAGGGACCGCTACGCCGGCTGCAGGCGTAGCTGGCCCATGAAGTCGCGCTTGCCCAGCGGCGTCCCCTTCCAGCGCAGGATGTCGTAGGCCGTGGCGGCGTGGAAATAGAAGTTCGGCAGCGAGAACGAGGCCAGGAAGCCCTCCGCCTTGAAGGGCATCTCGAGGCTGCGCATCCGGAAGACGACGTCGCGCCCCTCCAGGGCGTCCACCTCGGCGCGATCCAGCCTGGCCAGCGCCGCGTGCGCCTCGGCCACCAGGGTCTGCAGGCCGGCGTAGTCGAGCGGGCCAAGATCGGGCGGCGGCCGGAACTCGCCCTGGGTCACGCCCTCGATGGCGCCGCGCGAGTGGTGCGCCACCGAGACGATCTGGAAGCGGAACGGCAGCATGTCGCCGGCGAGCCGCGTCTCGACGATCTGCTCCGGATCGAGGCCGGCGGCGCGGCAATGCGCCAGCCCCTTGTCGAGATAGCCGCTCACCGCGCCGAGCGTCTGCAGGTAGGAGGCGACGCTGAGGTCGTAGAGTGAAATCGCCATTGGTGCCTGGCCTTTGCCGGCGGCCGGCGCGGCCGCGCCGAGTCCTTGGCCGTCCGGCCGGGGCGATGCAAGCGATTAGCGCCTCGCGCCCGGCAGCTCCGCAAACGGATCGACCGCCCAGACGCCCATTGGCTCGAAGTGCCTGAGGTTGCGCGACAGGATGGTGAGCTCATGGCGCGCCGCCGTCGCCGCTACGGCGATATCGGCGAATCCCGGCGCGTGGCCGCGCGCGCGGGCCCTGTCCGAGATGGCGCCTGCGAGACGCGCCGTCGGCATGTCGAAGGCGAGGACGCGCTCCTCGTACAGGTGAAGCATTGTCTCCAGCCACGCGCCCAGCTCGGCGGCTTTCCGAGTCGCGCCTTCACGGCGCAGCTTGGCGATCCCATCCTCGATTTCAGCGATGGTTACGGCCGACAGGAACAGCATGGAGGAATGCGCCTCCATCCATCGCACCAGCCGTGGCGGCGCGAGGCGGGCGGGCGCACTCGACGAGATGACGTTGGTGTCGACCAGATACAACGCCTCAGAGATCGCCTTGCCGGAGCGGCGAGCGGTCGCGCGCCGGAAGCTCGTCGCCTGAGATCGGCGCCGCCATCAGCAGCCGGCCGAAGGACGGGACCTGCGATAGCCGCTCCCATTCGCTGAAGCTCAGGATCACCGCCTGCGGCTTGCCGCGGCGCGTGATCAGCGCCGGCTCGCCGCGCACCGCGTCATCGACGACCGCTGAGAGGCTGGCCTTGGCTTCGCGAAGCTGGATTGTTCGCATGGTCGCGCCCGAGTTCGTGACTACCATGGTCAGGTAGCGGCTGAGAGGCGCATCGGCAACAGGTTCGTCGCCCCTGGGGGCCGTGGCTGGGGAACTAGGACTCGAACCTAGAATAACGGTACCAAAAACCGCTGTGTTACCATTACACCATTCCCCAGCAGGAACGGCGGCGCCGACCGGGGCCGGCCGGGGCAGATAACGCAGGACCCGGTGCTTCGCAACGGCCGGTCGGGTGTGAAGGCCCCTCACCCGGCCGAAGGCTGGCGCCTTCGCTCGACCTCTCCCCGCCATGCGGGGCGAGGGCTACGTCACGGCCGCACGGTGATGCGGTCGGATTGCGAAAGGGCCAGTTCGCGGAGGTTCGGCCATCATCGCCTTCACCCCGCCGGCCCGAAAGGGCGATCCGGGGCCGGACCCACCGCTTCCAAGACGAATTCCAGCTTGGCCTCCGCCGCGGTTGCCCGGGGCCCGGCCCTCGCCTATATACCGCCCTCCCAATTTCGGAGTGTGGCTCAGTCTGGTAGAGCACCGCGTTCGGGACGCGGGGGTCGCAGGTTCAAATCCTGCCACTCCGACCATTGGATTTCAGGTACTTACGAGAGCCGGCGATGCGGCGCATCCCGGTATACGTCCCGAATACCTGGCCGGCGCGCCGCCGCCGCGCCGGCCCTGAAACGGGAAAAGTCCCCCGGGCCGGAGCCGGAGTCTGGAAGTGGGACGCGGGTACACTAAAGAACCCCGCGGCTGACACATCTGTCCATTATCGCTTGACCGCCAGACAAATGTGTCAGACACTTGGCGCGTGAACAGAGACGCCCTGATCCGCGACCTCCGGGCCTACGGCCGGGCCCATGGCCTGGAAGTTCGCTGGGAGCCGCGCCAGGGCAAGGGGAGCCATGGCCGGCTCACGGTCGGCGCGCGGTTCACCATGGTCCCTGCCGGGCAGATCAAGCGCTTCATGCTCGAGACGATCCTGCGCCAGCTGGGCCTCCCCAAGGACCTTATCCGATGAGGCAGCAAGCAGGAGAGCGAGCATGCGCGCAGTGACTTACGCAGCGAAGGTTGTCGAAGGCTATCCGGATGATTGGGTCCTGACCTTTCCGGACGTCCCGGAAGCCATCACCGGTGGCGACACCCGCGAGCGGGCAATCGAGCTGGCGTCGGACGCCCTGGCTGGGGCGCTCGAGGAGTACCTCAACCGCGGCTGGGACCTGCCGCCGGCGAGTTCGCCGGGTGATTTCGAGGTGGTGGTCGAGCCGGCCCTGGCGGCGCGTTTCCTGGTGCAGGCGGCTATGAAGGCCGAGCACTTGACCAAGCGCGGTCTGGCGCAGCGCCTCGGGCGCGACGAGCGGGTGGTGCACCGCATCCTCTCCGGCTCCAACGTGAGCCTGGACCTGGTGCTGAAGGTGCTCGCCCAGCTCGGGGTGCATCCGGCGCTGGCGGTTTGACGACCGTAAGGCTGGCGCCGCGGCCCTAGAAACGCGAGCAGATCGGCCGCCGCGCCCGCGACCGGCGCCGGGGCCAGCACCACCTTCGGCGTGGCGATCGGCGGCGTCGCCGGCGTCATGCTGGCGCAGCTCTTCCCGTTCGGCGATGCGGGCGCGCTGGAAGGCTTTGGCGCCTTCGAGCGGGCGGTCTATAGCCCCTGAGCCCTGGACGGGGGCGGGGCCGGCGGAGCACGCCCGATGAAGCAGTTCCTCCTCACCGTCGCCGGCGTGCTGGTCGGTCTCGTCGTCTTCACGGTGGCGCTGCCCTTCGCCCTCATGGGCCTAGCCGCCAGCCTGACGCGGCCGGCGCCGGTGGCCGCGCACACCGTGCTCGACCTCGATCTGCGCGGCCCGCTCACCGACCAGACGCCCCAGGGCGGGCTGGCGCTGTTCTCGGGCGGCGCGCTTTCGGTGGTGGGGGTGGAGCAGGCGATCGACGCCGCCGCCGCCGACCCCCGCATCGGCGGCCTCTTCGTGCGCCTGCCGGACGCGGGCATGGCGCCGGCCGCCGCCGACGAGCTGCGCGGCGCCTTCCTGCGCTTCCGCGCCGCCGGCAAGCCGATCCTCGCCTACAGCCAGGGCTTCTACCCGCAGGGCGTCTCGACCGCGACCTATGAACTGGGCGCCGCCAGCGGCGATCTGTGGATGCAGCCTTCGGCCTCGTTCCAGACCACCGGCATCGCCGCCGAGGACGTGTTCCTGAAAAAGTTCTTCGACCGCTACGGCGTCGTCGCCGACTACCAGCAGCGCTATCAGTACAAGACCGCGGTCAATCCCTACCTCTACGACGACTACACCCCCGCCCAGCGCCAGTCCGAACTCTCCTGGATGGGATCGGTGTTCGACACCTCGCTAGCCGCCGCCGCCGCCGACCGCAGGCTGCAGCCGGCCGTGCTCGAGGCGGCGATCGAGGCCGGCCCCTATTCGGCGCAGGACGCCAGGGCCAAGGGCCTGATCGACCGGACCGGCGAGGTGAAGCAGGCGCAGGACGCCATTCTGGCGGCGGCCGGCGCCGGGGCCAAGCTCGCGCCCTTCACCGGCTATCTCGCCCGCGCCCGCGCTCGCGGCGCCGGCGCCTCCGGCCCGCAGATCGCCCTGATCCAGGCCGAGGGCGACATCGTCACCGGCACGGGCGCGCACCAGAGCCTGGTCGCCGGCGGCCAGAACATCTATTCCGACGACCTCTCGCGGGCCTTCTACGCCGCCATCGCCGATCCGCAGGTGAAGGCGATCGTGTTCCGCCTCTCCTCGCCCGGCGGCGTCGACACCGCTTCGGAGCAGATCGCCGCGGCGGTGCGCGCCGCCAAGGCGGCGGGCAAGCCGGTGGTGGTCAGCATGGGCGAATATGGCGCGTCCGGCGGCTACTGGATCTGCGCCGGCGCCTCGCAGATCATCGCCGAGCCCTCGACGCTGACCGGCTCGATCGGCGTCTTCGGTGGCAAGTTCGCGCTGGGGCCGGCGCTGGCCAGGTTCGGCGTCGACATGCGCGGGCTCAGCGTCGGCGGCGCCTATTCCAGCGCGTTCGGGGCCGCCCAGGCGATGACTCCGGCCCAGAGCGCGGCCTTCGGCGCCTGGCTCGACCGCATCTATGCCAGCTTCGTCGGCCGCGTCGCCGCCGGGCGCCATCTGCCGGTGCAGCAGGTCGAGGCGATCGCCAAGGGCCGCGTCTGGACCGGCGTCCAGGCCAAGAGCCTCGGCCTCGTCGACGCCCTCGGCGGCCTGCCGCTGGCGATCGATCGGGCCAAGGCGCTGGCCGGCCTCAGCGGCCCGGTGCGGCTGAAGCCGTTCGGGGTGTCCACCAGCCCCTTCGCCGCGCTCGCCCGCCTCTTCGGCGCCGGCGCCGGCGGCGTGCGCCTGATGGCCGCCGCCGCCGACCTCGCCCGCGACCCCGACTCCCGCGCCCTGATCGGCACGCTGCACGACGCCCGCCTGCGCGAGGCCGGCGCGACGGTGCTGGCGCCGGAGGTGCTGGGGCAAGGCGGGTAGCGAAGAGCCGCGCCTCGCTCTCGAGTCGCGCCCGGATCCCGTCGGAGGGCGGATGAGCCTCTCTCTGGCACGCTCGATTGGCCCTTTACGCGCCGCGGACCGCTTCGATCCATTCCTCGGGGAGGTCCACGGTCAGCCCGACGCGCCGATCTCGCCGATTCAGCGCCGCGTGAACCGCGCGCTCCACGACTTCCGGTTCCGTGGCGATCACCGTCAACAGCACAGCGGCCGCCACATCGACCCGACGCCCTTGCTCCCATCCCTCCACCGTGCGGGCGGGCACGCCGAAGCGCCGTTCGAATTCTTTCGGGCTCTTGGCCACCGATTTGCGGATTTCCTTGACGCGCGCGGCCGGCATCGCCTCGGAGATGCGGACGGGAAGCTCGATTTCGCCCCGCTTCCAGGCGATCGCCTCACGCAGGCCGGTTTCGATTTCCCGACCAAGCTTACTCCTGACTGCCATCGGTCAGACCCTTTTTAGTTCAGCGAAGCAACGTCGGGAACTCATCAATCAAAACTGTAACCGAACGCGTCCACCCAGGTCTGCATCAGCGGCAGTATCGGCGCCAGCGGTTCGCGATATCTGCGCCATTGGCCGACGCTTTCCTGGTTCAGGCCGCGGGCGATCTGCGCGGCGCTTGGCGTCGCGATCCGACCGGCGCGCGCGGCGCCGCTGAAATCCGATGCGGCCCGGTTCCAATCCAGCCCGATGAATGCACCCAACGCGCGACCCTCGGCGGCGATGTCGGCGACCAGCGCCTCATAAGTCTGAACCCTCATATTGAGAGCCAGCCTTTCGAGACACTGGCCGGAAAAGCCCATCATGGCATCGTAGAAGCGCGCTGCGCCTGAAAGCGTGAGCAGTTCCCAGGTTGCGGCGTTCAGCACGAATTGGCGGCGAAATGCGCTCAGCACGGCATCGCGTGGATCGCGCCGAACGAAAATGATCGTCGCGTCCGGAAACATTTTCGCGATCAGCGGCAGCCCCAGGAGGTTCATGGGTAGCTTGTCCACGACCACCTTGCCGCGCGGATCGACCCCGGCGGCCCTGATGCTCCGCCAGTAGGCATCGCGATATTCTTCAAGTGCTCCGTCTTCGCTGCTGGCGAGACGCGCCAGGCCCCCTGGCCGGCCCAGAATGGCGTGGCTGGCGTGTGCCAGGGTCTCGGCCTCGTCGAGCGTGACCACCTCGGGATGGCTGGCCAGCACCTGCCCCAGCAGGGTCGTGCCCGAACGTGGAAAACCGACCACGAACACATGGGCTGCAGCCGGTGAGTTAGTGGCGGCGGGCGGCGACCTCGTCCAATCCTCGGCGGACGTCAGGGCCATCTCGTTCGTCAGGCGCTGTGCCCGAGCCAGGGCGCTCTCCAGCCCCGGCCCGGTGAAACGGCTCGCGTTGAGGGTGCGCAGGCCGGCATTGGCGCGGCTGTAGGCCTCGAACGCCGGTTGCGGCCGGTCCTGCCGGTCGAGGACATCCCCCAGCGTCGTCAAGGCGACGCTGCGGTCGAACAGCGTCGGCCGCACGCGATTAGCGAGCAGGCCGCCCAGTCGACGCTCAGCGCTCGCCAGCTCGCCTTTCGCGAACTCGACTTGCGCCAACGCGATCGAGGCGGTGGGCTGGGCCGGATCGAGGCTGAGCGCCCGGCGCGCCAGGGCGTGGGCCACCTCCAGGTCGGATCGGCGGACCGCCAGCGAGGCGAGATTGCTGAGGGCCTGCGCATGTCGTGGGTCGAGTTCGACGGCGCGTTCGTAGCCTGCTCGCGCCCCCACGAGGTTGCCCATGTTTTCCAGGGTCCAGCCGCGGTTGTAGTGGGCGGGCGCGTAGTGGGGATCGACCGCGAGCGCGGCGTCCAGCCGTTGCAGCGCCTCACCGAGACGCCCGGTCTTGGCCAGGCACAGCCCCAGCGCGTTGAGCACGCCGAGGTCCGTCGGCGCCTCGGCCAGCGCCCGCTCGAAGTCCGCCACGGCCAACTCGGGATTGCCCTCCTGCTCGCGGTGGATGGCCCTGAGCTTGAAGAAGAGCAGATGTTCCAGCCCTTGCGCCAGGGCCGATTCGGCGAAGTCGAAGGCAATGGGCCACTCGCCGCGGCCCACGGCGGCTTGCGCCTCCGCCAGGATCTCTGCGAGCCGTGCGCCGTCGGCGGCGGCGGATCCAGACGACGTCGCGGCGGCTCGTCGGTTCGGCTTGCCGGAGCGCTCCGCGTAGCCGAACCGCTCGACCCACGGCTCCAGAAGCGGCAGGGCAGGGCGCAACTCGTCGCCATAGCGACGCCATTGGCCGATGCCATCGCTGTTCAGGCCCCGCGCAACCTGCGCCACGCTTGCGGTTTTTGACCTGGCGCGCGCCCGCGCTGGGAACGACTCCACCGCAGAGTCCCAATCCAGCCCCATGAAACGCAGGACATCGGTGACCTGGTCGCGAAAATCCTCGACCACATGCTCGTGTCGGATGAACTGAACGCGCAGTGGCAGCAGAGCCAAGTAGATCTGCCCAAGCGTCATGACCCGATCATAGTAGCTTGCAGCCAACTCTGGTGAGGAGAACTCGTTGAACTCGGCCTTCAGGCTGACGCGGCGGCGAAAGCAGCTGAACACTACGTCCCTGGGATCGCGCAGCGCGAAAATGATCTTGGCGTCCGGAAAGAGCTGAGCGATCAGGGGCAGCGTCACCGTATGGAGCGGCCCCTTGTCGACGACGACCTTCCTGCCGTCGCCAAGATCGGCGAGTTCACGCACGCCACGCCAGTAGAGCGCGCGAGATCTATCCGCCTCTTCGAGGGTCAGGCGCGCCAACCGATCGAGCGCCTCATTGTCGCGCATCCACTCTTGCACGGATGCCGCGAGCGCACTCGTTTCCTCCAGAGACACGATGCCTGGATGGCTCGCCAGCGCCTGCTCGAGGAGCGTCGTGCCGGACCGTGGGAATCCAAGCAGGAAGATGTGTCCCTGGGCCGCCGCTGCGCCGACCGTGTCCGGCCCTGGGGAAGTCTTCCAGTCGGCGGGCGTCGCCGTCTCGAAATAGCGCAACAGGCGAGTGGCGAATTGGAAAGGCGTCTCTTCGCCCTGCGATGCGCGCATCGGATGAAGCGAGCGCAATCGATTTGCTTCCAGGTAGGCAGGGTACGCCTCGTCGGGACGGTCGAGGCCGTCGAGGGTGTCGCCCAGCAGCTTGAAGGCGAAGGGGCGGTCACGGACGGGCAGACCCGGCGCATCGAGCAGTCTTCTCAGGCGCGCCTCGGCGGCCGGAAAGGCCCTCTCGTGCAGATCAGCTTCCGCCAGCGCGAGGGCGGCGGGTAATTGGGCGGGATCCACGGCCAGCGCGCGCTTGGCGTGAGCGCGAGCGTGGACTGCGTCGCCGGATCGGGCCGCCAACAAGGCAAGGGCGGAAAGCGGCGCCGGCTCGCCCGGGTGGACGAGGCTGGCGCGCCGGTAGAGCCGCATCGCTGCCGGGCGGTCGCCCAACATCGCCGAAAGCGCGGCCTTGTTGCAGAGGGCCGCCAGCATGTCCGGCTCCAACGCCAACGCGGCGTCGAATGCCTGCATCGCCTGTTGCGCACGGCCAAGGTTGAAGCAGCAGTGTCCCACGTCGTTCAATATCTGAGCGTTCGCGGGGTCCAAGGACCGCGCCCGTTCGAGAAGGGTCAGCGCCTCGGAATAATTCTCCGCCTGCTGCATCCGCTCGGCGACGAAGTAGAGGACAAGCGGATGCTCTATTCCGTCCGGGAAGGATTCGTTGGCCAGTTCGCCCGCGCGGCTGAAGTCTTTTGCCTGCACGGCCGCTTCGATCGCCGCGATCGCTGGCCGATCACTCTCTATCATGGTGCGAAGCGTGGCGTTCATGCCGGTATCACGTCGAAGGCGATGGTGAGGCGGGGCTGATCGCCACCGAACGGCACGGTGCCATGCCACAGATACGATGGGAACAGCACCAGCCGCCCGGGCTGGGGCTTGACGAAATGTTGCGGTTCGAGCGCCGGCAGGGTCGGAACGCCCGGCTGCCCGAACTTCAGCCAGCCTTCGTGGCCCCGCTCGATGGCGCTGGGCAGATCAATGTAGCACGCCGAGGAAATCCAGCCCAGCGGGTGCAGGTGGTCGACATGATAGCCGTGCGGTCGCAGGCGCACTGACCAGACGCCGTTGAGCCGATAGTCGCCAGTGTTGCGCACCCTGTGGGCGTCCATGCCCTCGCCGATCGCCCGGAGGTGGCGCCGAATGGGTCCGTCGATGGCGGTGAAGAAGGCGGTAATGGCCGGATCGACGGATCGATCCAGGCCGTGCTGGGTCTGAGATCCCCCGCGCAGGGACTGGCCGAGCGGATGGCCTTGAAAAGGGTGCATCCGCACCAGACTCTCGCCCAGGTCGGACAGATAGGCTTCCAGGCTCTTCCATCCGTCGGGCGTATCGATCGGCTGTGAGCGGACCAGGCCCTCGTAATCCGCCAGGTCGGCGGCGCGCGGATCGTCGAGGAGGCGCCAGGCAGTCACCAGCAGCCCGAGCAGATACTGATCGAGCGGGGAACGCTCGCGCAGTGTCTGCGCCAGGCGCGCCGCGCTGTCGGCGCGGCCGACGGCCAGGAGGCTGGCGCACAGGGCCTGGCCGATGAACAGATTCTCGGGAGCGGTCGCAAAGGCGGCTTCGGCGTGCGCCAGCGCCTTTGGAGCATCGATCGCGGCCGCTACCTGCGCGGCCTTCAGGTGCAGCGCCGGGTCGGCGCCCGCCTGCGCGGCCAGATCGGCCACGGCCGCATAGGCGCCTTCCAGGTCGCCGGCGTATTCGAGGAGCTTCGACTTGGCGATCCTGAGCGCTGGCACGCTTGGTGCAGCTTGGATGGCCTCGTTCAGGGGCGCGCAGGCGGCGCCGACGTCCTCCGTTCGCATCCAGATCAACTGCGCCAGGTCTGCGACCGGTTCGGCATAGGCCGGCCGCCGTCTGATGGATTCCCGGAATGCGCCTTCGGCCTCGTCGAGCCTGGCCTGGCCCATCAGCGCACGGCCATGGACTAGCCAGGTCTCCGGCGCCTGGCCGCCCTTGGCGAAGGCGCGCCGCGCCGCCGCCTCGCTCTCGGCGAACCGGCCCATGTCGCCCAGGACGCCGGCGAGATTGTGCTCGGCGACAGCGCTTCTTGGGGCAAGCTCGCTGGCGCGCCGGTAGGCCGGGAGCGCCTCATCGTGGCGACCGAGCGCCTTCAGGGCGTTGGCGTGTACGGTCCAAACGGCGATGTCGGCGCCAGCCGCCGACACGGCCATAGAGGTCGCTTCCAGGGCGTCGGCTGCGCGACCGCCCTCGAGAAGCAACTCGGCCAGTCCGACCACCGCCGGTCCGAAGCCGGCGTCGAGAGCCAGCGCGCGGCGATACTGCGTTTCGGCCGCCTCCGGCCGGCGCGCCCTCAGCAGCACCTCCGCGAGCGTCACATAGAGGAGGGGCTGACGAGGATCGATCTCGATGGCCGCGCGTAGCTGAGCCTCTGCGGCGCGAAGATCGCCAAGCTCGCGCAGAGCCAGCGCATGCACCCTTAGCGGCTCGGTGTGCGCGGGAAACTCGGCCGCGAGTCGGCGGAGCAGCGCCGCAGCTTCTGCGGTGCGCCGCATTCGAAGCAGCTGCTCGGCCCGCCCGAGCGTCTGGCGCACTTCGGTGGATGGCCCGCTGATCATCGAGCCCCGCTAAGGTCGCGCTTCAACCTGCGGCCAGCCAAGCGTCGTCACCCTAGGGTCCCCGTCTCCGGTCACGATGATTCATGGCGATCATCGTGGCGCCGATCAACCCGCGTTCCAACTCGGCGAGAGAGGCCTCTCCGAGCGCAAATGAAAAAGGCGGCGGGTCTTGGCCCGCCGCCTTTGAGTTCGTATTGCCGCCGGTGACCTAGAAGTCTGCGGTGACGTTGAAGAATACGTAGCGGCCGAGCACGTCGTAGAATTGCGCGAACGTATTGCCGCTGCCGACCACCGCCGGCAGGTTCTTGGAGCCGATCACCGGCGGGTCCTGGTCGAGTACGTTGTTGACCCCGACGCGCGCGGTGTAGCCGGTCTTGATCCGCCAGCTCGCCTCCAGATCGAAGTAGTTGACGGCTGGCAGATGCGAGTCGGCCGCAAAGCAGTTCTTGGCCGGAGAGAGCAGCGGATTGCCGGTGCAGGCGTCCGACGTCAGCGAGCCGAGGTAACGCCACTGAGCCGAGAAGCCGAGGCCATACCACGGCGGCGTCCAGGTGATCCGGAACGTGTGCCGCCACTTCGGCGATGGCGCGGTCATCGGCGTGCCGGTGCCCTGGCAGACATCGCCGTAGAGCCCGACGCAGTTGAAGGTGCCGAGGCCCGCCGCGGTGGTCACGTCGTAGTTGATGGTATAGGTCCCCTCGAAATCGAAGTTCAGCGAGCCATAATTGCCCCAGTTCATGTCCTCGAAGGAAAGGCGGTAGGCGCCGGTCACGTCGAAGCCGCTGGTGCGGTAATCGGCGACGTTCTGAGAGGTGTCGGTGACGAAGCCGTTGGTGCCGAGCCAGAGCGAGCCGGTCCCGGGCGCCCTGTGGATCAGGCTGCAGTAGGTCGGATTCTGGGTCGCCACGCACTGGTTGATGATGGTCTGGGCGCCAATGCCGTTGATCGCGTTCTGCACGTCGATGTTGTAGTAATCGACCGTGGCTGCGAGGCCCGGCACGAAGTGTGGCGTCAGCACGATCCCGCCGGACCACGTATCGGCAAGCTCGGGCTTCAGATCGGGGTTGCCGCCGAGGAGGCCGTTGTACTGGCTGGCGGGATTGGACGCGATATGGCCGTATTGGGCCGCGGTCACGCCGGTTGCCTCGCATTGCGCCAGCGAGGGCAGGCCGGTAGAGCCGGCGCAGGGGTCCACGTTGAAGTCGAGCGCGACGACCTGCGGGTTGAACAGTTCGTCGAGATTCGGCGCCCGCACCGCGCGGTTGTAGCCGCCGCGCAGCATCACGTCGTCGTCGATCCGCCAGGTGGGCCCGACTTCGTAGGTGTTGGTGCTGCCGGAGATGCTGTAGTTCGAGTAGCGGTAGCTGCCGTGCAGCACCAGGCTCTTGAAGAACGGCGCATCTTCGATGAGCGGCGCCCGTACTTCGAAATAGGCCTCGCCGACTTCGTAGGCGCCGTTGGTGCCCCGCCTTGGGCCTCCCTGACCCGCAAGGTCGCCCGAGAGAAACTCCTCGTCCGTACGATAGGTCAGCGCTTCGCGGCGGTAGTCGGCGCCGACGGCCAGGCCGACGCCGTCCTGAGCCCATGGCGACTTGACGCCGTAGGCGCCGAGGTCGCCGTTGACCGAGCCTTCCACCACGGTTTCCGCGACCAGCGCGGTCTGGAATCCTGGGGTGGTGATGTAGTTGGTCGCGGCCGGGGTGACGCCGCCACCCTGGAAGATGTTCCAGGGAACGCATCCGCTGTCGAGACCGGTGGTGGGGGCGCCGACGCAATCGTTGAGGGCCAACTGAGCCTTGGCCAGCGATACATCGTTCTCATAGACGTCGCTGAAGACGCTGGCGTCGTAGAGGCCGTAGATGTCGTAGTGCCAGTTGTCGGTGATGTCGCCACGCGTGCCCAACACGAGCCGATAGTCGGTATGGCGACGATCGTCGGTCCGGGGGCCGCCTTCGACGTTGCGCCGGGCGATCGCGATGGGGGCAACGGCGGTGGTGCCGGCCGCGGCGCCGCAAATCGTGGAGGCTTCGGAGGCCGTCAAGAGCGGATCGTTGCAATTTAGATTGAACGTCTGGCCGAAGACGCCGCTGGGGGCAATCTGCGCGAACGTCTGGTCGTCCATGAACATCACTTGCGAGTAGACATCGAAGTGCTTGTTCACTTCATAGTGCGCAAACACGCCGCCGGTATAGGTCTCGTCGGCTACCTGAAAGTAGTTGAGCGGGCCGTAATTGTACTCGTCGGTCGCCGGATTGAACGCCCGGAACGACGTGCTGCTTCCGGTGCCGGTGAGCGTATCGACGAGCGTGGTCGATGGCGCACCAGCCGCCCCAAAAGGAAGGAGGAAGAATGTTCCCGTCGGCGACGTCGCCGATCCCGCGCAGGTGAAGTGATTGCCTGCCTCGCCAAGCGCGCATCCGCTGAAGTCCCGCGTCGCCTGCGTCACGGGATCGACGTGCCGGTACGAGATGTAGGCTGTGGCGTTGCCTCGGTCGTCCGGCGAGTTGACGCCGACAATACCGGTCAAGGGTAATTGCTCACCCCCTGCGGCGGA
>Ga0307374_10002466_pt1 | contig 32837 bp, 35 predicted proteins | sample OX3MG_FD_202532 | JGI IMG/M metagenome (GOLD analysis project Ga0307374, IMG submission 202532) | Soil microbial communities from Risofladan, Vaasa, Finland - OX-3 | ecosystem: Environmental > Terrestrial > Soil > Coastal area > Acid sulfate soil | place: Finland: Risofladan, Vaasa | collected... | reverse complement strand
TTGGGCCCGAGCACAGTCAACCCGCGATCACGAGCGAGTTGCTCCAGCTGCTGGGTGAGCGCTGCACCCTCGGGTCCGGCTTCCGCGAAGCCGGCGGTCAGGATGACCAGGTTGGTCGTCCCGGCGTCGGCGGCCTCCTCCACCACATCCATGACGGACGAGGTCGGCACCATCACGTAGGCGAGGTCGACCCGTTCCCCGATGGCCGAGAGCGACTTGCACGCCGGCTGCCCGTGGACGGTCTTGTGGCGGGGATGCACCACAAAGACCGTCACACCCGGCGAATAACGACGCAGGTTGGCGTGGGTGTACACCGACCACTGCGAGTTGTCGGTTGCGCCGACAAGGGCGACGGATCTCGGGTTGAACAGAGCGCTGAGATCTTGCGGGGAGCTCACCGGGATTGGCGGACGTACTCCGCGGCACCGGCTATGAACCCGGCGAGATCGCTGTTCTTGGTGGCGACGATGTCGGAGAAGTACTCCGGCGTGTACACCTGGCGCTCATCGCGTTCGATAGCCCCGACGATCGCTGCCACCGCCTCGGAGACGGGGATCGGGTCGATACCGGGAATGAGGGGGTCGTTGTCGGGCAGGCTGAACAACTCGGTGTCGACCACGCCGGGGTAGACGATGAGAACTTTCACGCCCGTGTCCCACAGGTCGATCGCCATCGCCTCGGAGAACACCGACAGCGCCGCCTTCGACGCGTCGTACGCGGTTTCGCCCGGAGAACTGAGGGTGGCGGCAACCGACGACACGTTGACGACGAGACCGTGCTTCTGTTCGATCATCGATGGCAGCAAGCCGAGAGTGAGCCGGACGGGTGAGAAGTAGTTGATGTTCATCACCTGCTCGACCGTCGCCGGATCGAGCCTGGTGACATGCCGGCGCTTGGGGATGCCTGCGTTGTTGACGAGGATGTCGACCCCGCCGAGGTCACCGGCGACGGTACCCACGAGATTTTCGACGGCCGCAGGGTCAGCGAGATCGCACACCCACATGCGGGAGTGCGGTGAGTGCGCCAGACAGCGCTCGAGGGTCGTTTTGAGCCGGTCCTCCCTGCGGGCGCACAGGCCGACGACCGCGCCCCGCCGGGCGAGCTCCTCTGCCAGCGCCGCCCCGATACCCGAGGAGGCGCCCGTGATCAGGACCCGTTGGCCGTCGAAGTCGAAACCCGCTGATAGCACGGACCGAGCCTAGGAGAGTTGCTGGATGTAGATCCCACACTTGCCCGAGAGCCTGCCCGGACGAGACGCTTCGTCAGGAAGCCAACCGGGTGACCTCGATGCGCCCTTCGCGGTGCTGAGCAGCGCTCGATGGTGAGAGGTGGGAGCTGGTCGCGATGAACAGGTCGCGGCCGTCGTTGCCGCCGAGGGCACAGGCGATCGACATACGGTCACCCGTCGCGACCCGGTCGGTGACCTCGCCGCCTTCGAGCACCCGGAGGCACTCACGAGTCGTGGGCGAGGCGACCCACACGGCGCCGTCGGGCTCGAGGCAGATGCCATCCGGAGACACGCCCTCCGGCAGGGCTGCCCACACCCGCCGTTCCGAGAGCGATCCGTCCTCGCGGAGGGTGAACGCGCTCAGGCGCCCGCCGAACGATTCGGCTACGACAAGCGTGTCGCCGCTGATGACCATGCCGTTGGGGAAAAGAAGGTCGGCGGCGGCGATCCGGTGGCTGCCGTCTGGTTCGACGGAGATCACAATGCTCGGCTGCAGCTCCCCGCGCCCATGAAGGTCGAACCCGAAGCAGCCGATGTAGGCGCGGCCGTGACCGTCGACGGTCATGTCGTTGATCGGATAGGGCGTGTAGGCGGAGAGATCCGCGAGCGCGCTGGCGTTGCCGGAGGGATCGATGCGGAGGAGGCGGCGATCATTCATAGAGACGACGAGGAGATCCCCGTCCGGTGTCCAACCGAGCCCCGACGGCGACCCCTCGACGCGGGCGACGACACGGTCATTCCCGCCTCCGGCCGGTGACCAGGCGTGAACCTCGCCGGCGTGCATGTCGGAGAACCAGAGCTGACCGTCCCGCCAGCGGAGACCCTCGGCAAAGGCCAAGCCGTCTATGACGGTTTGCAGGCCCACCTGCTACAGGATTCTGAGGGGTAGAGCGCGGGGTCCGCGCACCTGCCCGGCCGACCACTTCACGCCGGCGGGATCCGACAGCTCGAAGTCGGGATAGCGCGCCAACCATTCCTCGAGCGCTACGCGCAGTTCCATGCGCGCGAGGTTCGAGCCCAGGCAGCGGTGGATCCCCAATCCGAACGCGGCGTGACGGTTGTGTTCACGATCGAGACGGACGACGTCGGGATCCTCGAAGGCGGCGGGGTCTCTGTTGGCTGAAGGGAACGGGAGCAACAACCAGTCTCCCTCTTTCAACTGCTGCCCGTGGAAGTCGCAATCCTGCGCAACCAGTCTTGCCATCGTGACCGGCGCGTAGACGCGCAGGAACTCCTCTATAGCGGTGCCCATCAGGTCCGGCTCCGACACCAGCCGCTTGCGGTCCGGGGGGTTCTGGGCGAGATGCCACAGCGAGGCGCCGATCGCGGACCACGTCGTGTCGATGCCCGCGACCATGAGGAGAACCATCGTGCCGCGCACGTGCTCGCGCGCCAGCTTGTTGCCGTCGATCTCAGCTTGCAGCAGGAAAGACGTGAGGTCGTCGCGCGGGTGCGCCAGGTGATCGTCGATCTGTGCGTCCATGTACGCGTCGATCTCACCCCGCTCGAGGGTGGTCTGGCGATCCTCAGGCGACTGGTCGACGTCCTCGAGGACCTGCTGTATGAACTTGCGGAAGATGTCGGCGTCCTCCTGGGGGAAACCCAGCATGCCGACGATGACGCGGACGGGGATGTGGCGGGTGTACTCGAGCGCGGCGTCGAACTCCTTCAAGCCGGCGGTCCTGTCGAGGAGGTCCCGGCAGAGGTCGCGGGTGAACGGTTCCAGCGCTGCTACCGGCTTGGGCCCGAACGCCGGAAGAAGCATGCGCCGGGCGATGCTGTGAAATGGCGGGTCCGACGTGATCGGCGGGGCGATCCCGATCGGGGCGGGAAGGTCCTCGGGACCGGGACGGATCTCGCTGACCACCACTGAGCGCGAGGTGAAGTGCTCGGTGTCGTAGGCGACCTCGGAGACGTACTCGTGGGTGGTCGGAAGCCACACCCCGCCGTAGCGGTCGCTGTGCGCGACCGGGCAGCTACCTCGGAGCTCCTGCCATATGGGGTACGGGTCGGCGACCCAGGTGGAGTCGGTGTGGTCGAAGTCCCGGGTCCAATCGGTCACGGGCGCGTGGCGGCTGGTCACGGCTGCACCTCCTCCAGGTTCACGGCGTATTCGGGGCAGTTGGCCACCGCCTTGTGCGCTTTGTCCAGCAGCTCGGGTGGGACGACTCCGTCGCCTCGAGCCGATGCCATACCGAGGTCGTCCACGTCGAACAACTCGGGTGCCAGGCTGTAGCACCGGTTGTGGCCCTGGCACTTCTCGGGGTCCACTGACACCCTGTACTTGGGTTCTGCAGTCACTTCGTTTGCTCCCCCTGGCTGCGCCGAATCTGTGTTTACGTCACTAGCTTACTGAGGGGGCGATGCAATTCTCTTTACGCGCGGAATGTGTTCGGGAACGATGGTGCCGTGGCATCGACCGTGCGCCGGATACTCCCAGTTGAAGCCGAGACGTACAGAAAGGTCCGTTTGTCCGCGCTTGCCGACTCCCCCGCCGCGTTCGGTTCCACCCACGCCAATGAGTCGTTGCTCACGGACCTCGAATGGGAAGAGCGCGCCCGGCGCAGTTCGGCTGGAACCGAACGCGCCATGTTCTTTGCCCTCGACGGCGACTCCGTCGTGGGACTCGCCGGCGGCTACAGACCCGAGCCCGACACGCAGACCGTCGAGCTGGTCTCGATGTGGACGGACCCGGCTGTGCGCCGGAAGGGCGTCGGCCGCCAGATGGTGAACGCTGTGATCGATTGGGCCAGAGAAGGGGGCGCGGCGAGAGTCGATCTGTGGGTGACACGAGCCAACGCTCCGGCGGAGAACCTGTACCGTGCGATGGGCTTCGCGGAGACGGGCGACTTCCAGCCGCTTCCTTCTGATCCGTGCAAGGACGAGGTGAAGATGCGGCTGGAGCTCCAACCCGCGGAGGTGGGGCGGCGCCAAAGAGGTTAGGCCGCCTCCACGCCTTTCAGTTCCAGTAGCGCGTCGCCGTCGGGAAGGTTGACCCAGGCGGCCAGCTGCACCTACGAGCTCGCGCTGGCCAGGTAGTCGAGGTCTCCCGGGCCGCGCACGACCCGCACGTCGCGGGCAGACATGCGCTCCCCGCACGACGAGCAGGTCATCACCGCCTGGGAGACCTTGCCGCACCCCTTGTGGACGACCCGCACCGGAGGACCGTCCGGGGCGGCGTGCTTGTCCCCCCACTGGCGCATGGCCGTCAGAACCGGCCATAGGTCACGGCCCTTGGTCGTCAACTTGTAGTCGTAGCGAGGCGGGCGCCGGCTGTAGGCGACCTTGTCGAGGATCCCTTCCTCGACCAGGCGGGTCAGCCGCTGGTTGAGCACGTTGCGCGAGATCCCGAGCCGCTCCTGGAAGGCGTCGAAGCGAGTCACACCTAGGAACGCGTCGCGCACGATCAGCATCGACCACCACTCCCCGACGACCTCCAGGCACTGGGCGACAGAGCAGTGCATGCCGGCGAAGCTCTTCCGTTCCATAGGGCTCAGGATACTCAGTTGCGTGATAGAACGCACGGTCCTATGGTGGATCGCGTGACAGGACTTACTTTGGCCCTCCCCCGTGTGGAGGTGGCGCCCACCCGCCGCAATCTCGTGTTCGCGGTGACGGCCCTGGGGGCGTTCATGGCCTCACTGGACCTGTCCATCGTCAACGTCGCCTTCCCCGCTCTCGCCCGCAGCTTCCCGAGCGCCTCGCGCGCCGACCTGGCGTGGGTGATCACCGCCTACGCCATCGTCTACGCGGCGCTGCTCGTCACCGCCGGCCGCACCGCCGACCGCCTGGGGCGCCGGCGCGTCTTCTTCATCGGCCTCGGGGTGTTCACGGTCGGCTCCGCCCTGTGTGGCCTCGCACCGTCGTTGCCGCTTCTCATCGCAGGCCGCATCGGCCAGGGTGTCGGCGCCGCCCTGTTGCTGCCGGCTTCACTGGGGTTGCTGCTCGAGGTCTTCAGCGCCGAGGCCCGATCCCAGGCGGTGGCCCTGTGGGCCGGTGTTGGGGCTCTGGCGGTCGCGACAGGTCCCTCGCTCGGGGCGGCCCTGATTAGCGCCGGCGGATGGCGCTGGGCGTTCTTCGTGAACATCCCCGTCGGGGTGATCGCCTCGGCACTCGGCCGGCGCGTGCTGCCCGACGACCACGCCGCCGACCACCGGCCCTCCCCCGACTACCCCGGCGTGGTGATGGTCACTGCTTCGCTCGCGGGGATCGTGTTCGCCATATCCGAGGGATCTGGCTGGGGCTGGGCCGACCCACGGGTTCTGGGCGCCGGCATCGGGGGGGTCGCCATCGGCGGCCTCTTCCTGGCCCGGTGCGCCAGGCATCCCGAGCCGGTGCTCGACCTGGAGTTGTTCCGGCACCGGTCGTTCAGCGTCGCCAACGCCGCCACGGCGGTCTACGCCATGGGGTTCTTCGCCATGCTGCTCGGGAACATCCTGTTTCTCACCGGCGTGTGGCACTACTCGATCCTGCGCGCCGGTCTGGCGGTCACCCCCGGCCCCCTGGTGGTGGCCGCGGTGTCGGGACCCGCCGGCAAGCTCGCTACCAGGTACGGGTTCCGGCGGGTACTGATACCGGGCTTCGCGGTGTTCGCGGCCGGTCTTGCCTGGTACGCGACGCAGGTCGGGGTTCACCCGTCCTACTTGGCCCGCTGGCTGCCGGCGACGCTCGTGACCGGGCTCGGCATCGGGCTCACCTTCCCTGTTCTCGGAGCCGCGGCAGTAGCCAGCCTGCACGCCACCCGCTTCGCCGTCGGAAGCGCGGTGAACCAGACGTCGCGCCAGGTAGGCGGGGCGCTCGGAGTGGCGATCCTGGTCGCCGTCCTGGGTTCCGCCGCTACCCCGGTGGGGGAGCTCCACCACTTTCGCCACCTGTGGACGTTCTCGGCGGTGATGGCGTTGCTCGCGGGGACGTTATCCGGCCTTCTCCGCTCACCCGCTGAGACGGACTCGTGAACGAACACACCACAGGCAGGGGCGGCGCACTGCTCCTGCCGCTGTAGGCCAGCTGTAGCGGCCCTTGTCGCTCTCTGCTGCGGTGCGATCCTTCACGCCCCCCAATTACCCGCCTCACCGCTGGGCTAGCGCAGCTCGACCCCCGGACCACGAAGACCGGCCGCATCGCCGGGCACAGCGTCGCCGACCTCCCACCATCCCGCCGCGACCAGCCGCGCGGCCACAGGCTCGGGCACGGCAGCGAGCAGCCCGCCCGAAGTCTGCGGGTCGATCGCGAGCGCCTCGAGTTCGGGTGCGGCGCTGCTCGTGAAGTGGCCCGCCAGGTAGGTGCGATTTCGGGCATCACCTCCCGTGCGGGTGCCGCGCCGAGCAGCCTCGATGGCGCCGGGGTAGAGCGGCATGCTGGTGGAATGCAGCCGGATAATCATCCCGCTGCGCTCGGCCATCTCCCAGGAGTGGCCGGCGAGGCCGAACCCGGTCACGTCGGTGACCGCGTGCACCTCGCCGACCTCATGGAGTGTGTCCGCAGCTGCCGAGTTGAGAGTGCACATCGTCTCGATCGCGGCCGACCTGTCATCGGGGCTGCCACCGGCGAGGACGATCCCCGATCCGACAGGTTTCGACAGCACGAGACGATCACCCGGCTCGACACCGGACTTGGTCCACACACGCGACGGATCAACAAGACCCTGCACCGCGAGACCGAAGATCGGCTCGGCGGCGCTGATGGTGTGGCCGCCGGCGACGGTGCCGCCCGCTTCGGCCACCTTCGCCGCGGCCGCCTCGAGGATCGCCGCTATCGCCTCATCGGGGAAGCCCTCGGGGAACGCCGCGACGTTGAGGGCCAGCACGACGCGGCCTCCCATTGCGAAGATGTCGCTGCACGCGTTGGCGGCCGCGATGGCTCCGAAGTCGGATGGGTCGTCGACGAGCGGCGGGAAGAAGTCAGTCGTAGACACGAGCGCGAGATCAGGCGAGAGGCGGTAGACAGCCGCGTCGTCGAAAGGCGCCAGCCCGACGAGAAGGTCCTCGCCCGCGACGGGGTCGAGCCCCCGCAGCAGATCCGATAGAGGCGCGCCGCCCCACTTGGCCGCGCACCCGCCGCACTTGGTCCACTCGGTGAGCTTCACCGTGCTCGATGTCACAGACCCATCCTCGGTCCCGCGACACGGGTGTCCCCCTTACGACGCGTGATGCCGTTGGCATCCAGGTGCGCGAGCAACGGCAGCGCGTACTTGCGCGACGTACCGAGCACCTGGCGGGCGTCCGAGACCGTAAAGCCGTCGGGCTTCGCACGCAGCAGCGCGCGCAGCAGGTCGACAGCGGCCTCCACTGCGGAGGACGCGAACCAGATCTCACCCGCTTGAGTCGCCAGCCCGGTCGCCTCTAGCTCGCGCAGGGAGCGCCTGTCCTCGACGGGGAGGTCCGGCGGAGACATGCTGTCTTTCTCCAAGAGATTGAGGACCGCTGACGCGCGCTCGCTGATTCCACGAGGCACCAGCGAATCGAGGTATGCCTTGGGCCCCGAAACCGTGACGCCGTCGATGCCGCTGTGCAGCAATGCCAGCTCGGTCTCCCCGAGTTGTGCCAGGTCGACCCCGCCGGCGCCGGCGTGTTCGCAAAGCTCGCTGATACGTGCAGCCGCCCTGGCCTCGGCCGCCGGCGCCACGACCCAGGCCCCGACGGTTGGTGTGGCGGGGCGGCCGGTCAGGCGCTCCAGGTGATCAGCACGCACCCACCCACGCTCCTCCACGACGCGCTCCACCGAAAGGGAGGGATCCGCCTTCGACGCCGGAAGAACGGGGTCGACGTCGAGTACCACGCCGCCGCCGATCGTTTGGCCGCGGCCGAGCTCGCGCAAGACGAAGCGGTCGCCGGGGACAGCGGTGACCCGGTGACCTGCCAGGAGCCACATCCTCGCGGGTGCGTCTTCCCCTGGAGCGATCTGGTCACGCGAGCCGATCAGCCTCAGGCGAACCGGCAACGCCGCGGTGCCGAGGTGGACAGCGAACGCGCCGCGGTTGGTGACCGGCTGCGGCGACGCGTCGAGAACGCTGAGCGAGACGTCGACGGCCGCGGTGACGTGCCACTGGTCCGGGCGCACGAGAGCTTGCCCTCGACGGATCTCCTTGGCCTCCACGCCGGTGAGGTTGACCGCGACACGCCGGCCCGGACCTGCGTGATCGCAGGGTTGGTTGTGACTCTGCAGCCCTCTCGCGCGAACCCTGCGCGCACCCGGCTCGATCACGAGTTCGTCACCGGCGGACAGCGAGCCTCCCAGCAGCGTGCCGGTCACCACCGTCCCTGCGCCGCGGATCGAGAACGAACGATCGACCCACAGACGTGGCCTCGATCCGTCGACCGCCGGCGGAAGCGACGAGACGAGGCGGTCGAGTGCCTGGCGGAGGTCGTCAATCCCGCGGCCCGCGGGCGCGTCGACAGCGACGACGGGCGCGTCCTGCAGGAACGTGCCTTGCACGTGCTCGGTGATCTCCTCAGCGGCGAGCGTGGTCAGGTCCTCGTCGAGGGATGCGACCTTGGTCATCGCTATCACCCCGGCGCGCATCCCGAGCAGTTCCAGTATCCGCAGGTGCTCTTCCGACTGGGCGCGCCATCCCTCGTTGGCGTCGACGACGAACATGCACGCGTCGACCGAGCCGACACCGGACAGCATGTTGGCTACGAAGCGGCCGTGGCCAGGAACGTCGACGAAGCTGATCTGCTCCCCCGACGGCAGGGTGGTGTTGGCGAAGCCGAGGTCGATGGTGAGGCCGCGCCGTTTCTCCTCGGCCCAGCGATCGGGGTCGGTGCCGGTGAGCGCGCGTACGAGAGTCGACTTGCCATGGTCGACATGACCGGCGGTCGCGATGACCGTCATCCGGCAACCGCCTTGGCAAGTGCCTTGGCGAGGGCCGGATCTTGTTCCGGCAGCACGGTGCGAAGGTCACAGAAGGTGCGGCCCGCTTCGACCCTGGCGATCACCGGTGGGTCCGTCAAACGGAGGCGTCCGGTGATGTCGCCGTCGACGGCAATGCCGGCGGAGGGGATGGTGCGGCCGGGGAGTGTGCCGCCGCCCATAACCGACGCGCAGTCGACGACCTCGCCGTGAGATAACGCTTCGGCCCGCCGGCGGAGATCCTCGACGGGGGCCGTCGCCATGCGCCACAGCGGAAGCGTTGCGCCGGCGTCGCGCCGGAGGTAGCTGAGCGCGACGTCCTGTAGCGACCGAAGAACCAGATGGCCCGGCCGCAGGGCACGTGCGAGAGGGTGCGTCTTGCACGCTTGTACGAGCGGCGCCTTGCCGGCGATGATCCCCGCCTGCGGACCGCCGAACAGCTTGTCCCCGCTGAAGGTGACCAGATCCGCGCCGGCGGCGATCGACTGGCGGACAGCGGGTTCGCCCCGGAGCCACGGCGGCGGGCCGGCGGGCAGCCACTGGCAGCCCTCGTCGATGAGGCCGGAGCCGGCGTCGAAGATGAGAGGTAGGCCGTGCTCGTGCGCGAGGCCGGCGAGCCCGGGGAGGCCGGCGGACTCGGTGAAGCCGACTATGCGGTAGTTGGAGGTGTGAACCTTGAGGATGGCCGCGGTGTCGGACCCGATCGCCTCGCGGTAGTCGTTGAGTCTCGTGCGGTTGGTGGTGCCGACCTCCCTGAGGCGTGCGCCGGACGTCGCGAGGACTTCGGGGATGCGGAACCCGCCGCCGATCTCTATCAGCTCGCCCCGGCTGACTATTACCTCGTGCCCGGGGGGAACGGTGGCGAGGGCGAGGAGGAGGGCGGCGGCGCCGTTGTTGACCACGGTCGCGGCCTCGGCGCCCGAAAGCCTGGCGAGCAGCGACGAAGCATGCGACGAGCGGTCGCCGCGGCGTCCCGTGCCCAGGTCGAGCTCGAGGTTGGCGTAGTGGACGTCGTGGCCGACGGAGAGCGGCGCGCGGCCGAGGTTGGTATGGACGATGACGCCGGTGGCGTTGATGACGGGCTGGAGGAGCCGCTGCCTCGAGGATCGGGCAATGGCGGCTGCCTCTTCCCAGGGGTCGTCCGGAGAGAGAGCGACGGCGTCGCGGGCGGCCGCGACCAGCAGCGGATCGGGCAGGTCACCGAAGCCTGATTCGGCGAGATGGCGGGCGAGCCGGTCGACCGACGGAGGCCGGTTCATGGGGAGTGGCGGAGGTGGACGGGAATCGAACCCGCCGCTGTGGGTTCTCCACAGCCAACCGCTTTGAAGGCGGCGGAGCCCACCAGGCGCTCGAACACCTCCCCGTACACGGGGTGAATACTTGCCCTTTTCTACGCGGAATCAAAATGAGGCAGGCCGGCGACCATGCGCCGAGCGCTGTGACCCGGGCGCCGGCGACGAGCGCCGGCGCCGGCGACGGCGCGCTCGCCGACCCACGACCGCGACGGCAGGGGCCCCGTTTTCCCGCCGGCGGCAGGCCGGCGACGGGCCCCAAACCCCTACTGGGTAGCCTAAGTGGTCTGAGGGGATACTTAGGCTACCCAGTCCCTGGCGGCCGCGGCCGGTAATCAGGTCTCGCGCCCTGTCCACCGCGGCGATCGCCGGGCCGCCAGACTCGAGACTCACGAGATCTCAGAAGACACACGAGACTCGAGCCGCCGGCGCTGCGGGACGACGGTGTAGCGGGGGTCCTCGGCCGACTCGAGACCGGCCTCGAAGATGGCGAAGCGGCTCAGCGCGGACCCGACGAGCAGGCCGGCGCCGGCGACAGCCGAGGCGATCCGGCTGCGCTTGCCCAACACGGCGCCGGCGGCGATCCCGATGCCAGTGGCGATCTGCGCCGCCCGCTCGTAGCGGTGCGCCTTCTCGCTCGCCGTGAACGCTTCCTTGGCCAAGCCCATGCTGCGCTTCATCACGTCGAGCAGACCGAGTTCCGCCGCGCCGGCGACGACTCCGAGCATCCGGGCCGGCCCGGCTTCGGGCATCGGCGCCGCCAGCATCCCCATGCCCGCCGCCGCGCTCAGCGCGGAGGCGGCGAACACGAAGGGCATCTCGCGATGCCCGTCGTGCCATGCCGGCACGGCGGTGTCGGAGACGAGCGCTGCGGTGTAGGTCGCGACGACCGGGCCGATGAGCGCTGCGCCGGCGGTGCCAACCGCCCCGATCGCCGGCAGGAGACCGGTCACCGCGCTGAAGCTGGCGCCCGCGGAGAACGGCGCGTAACCCGCCAGCAACCACGACCCGACGCTCATCGGCGACGTCGGTTTGAACACCCGCAGCATGTTGAAGAACCGGGCCGGGCGCCCCAGGTCGTGCACCAGGGCGACGCCGGAGAGCGCGACCGCGGCGGTGCTCGTCACCTTCAACCCCCGGGCGAGCGCCGGCCGGCCCGTCGCCGCCGCGCCCGCCGCCATCACCGAACTGGCGCCCGCGAGGCCGCCGAGGAAGAGATAGCCGGCGATGTCCGGCGCTTCCCACACCGGCTTGTTGATGATCGGCTTGCCGTAATACGAGCGGAACGTCGCGTCCCCGACAACCGGCTGCTCGCCGTCGCCGCGGCCAAGACCGCGCGACCGCGGCCTCTTCCCCCCGGATCCCTGGACCTCGCTGACCGCTTCGCGGCCCGGGCGGACGTCCTGCATCCCCTCCTTGGTGACGGCCCCGCTCATCGCCTGGCTCCTGCGAACGCCAGGGCTACCGCGGAGACCAAGGCGCCGGCGGCGACAGCCACCCGCCTGTACATCGCCGGCAGGTCGCGTGTGGTGACGACCGGGTCGGGTGGCAGCCCGTACACCTCGGGATCGTCCAGCAACAAGAAGAAGGCACCGTCGCCGCCGACCCCGTCGTCGGGGTCCTCGCCGTAGAGCCGGGCATCGGTCACGCCGGCGTTGTGCAGCTGGGTCACCCGCTGCTGCGCACGCTCGCGCAACTCGTCGAGAGGGCCGAACTGGATCGAGTCGGTCGGGCAGGCCTTGGCGCACGCGGGTTCGGCGCCCACGCTGAGACGGTCGTAGCAGAGCGTGCATTTCCATGCCCGCCCGTCGCCGTGGCGCTGGTCGATCACGCCGTAGGGGCACGCCGGGATGCAGTAGCCGCAGCCGTTGCAGATGTCTTCCTGCACCACGACGGTCCCGAACTCGGTCCGGAACAACGAGCCCGTCGGGCACACGTCGAGGCAGGCTGCGTGGGTGCAGTGCTTGCACACATCGGAGGACATGAGCCACCGCACCCCGGCACCGTCCGCACCACCGGCGCCCGGCCCGTCACCGGCGAGCAGCCTCTGCTCTATGAACGCCACGTGCCGCCAGGTGTCGGCACCGAGACCCTCGCTGTTGTCATATGACATGCCCGTAAAGTTGAGGCCGTCCTCGGGGACGTGGTTCCACTCCTTGCACGCGACCTCGCACGCCTTGCACCCGATGCACACCGAGGTGTCGGTGAAGAAGCCCATGCGCGGCGGCGCGTCCGCGTAGCCGCTGCACTGAGCCGGGTCGCCCCTCTCGAGAAGCCCGATGTCAATGGCCACCAGTGACCTCCGTCCCTGTGTTCTCGTCGATACCGGCCCTGCGGATGTACTCGTCCACGAGCGCTACCCGGCCGGGACCGCGCGGCCGGCGACCGGGGCGGATGTCCCCGCTGAACGCCTTCACCTCCTGGATGTGCACGTTGGGGTCGAGCGAGATGGAGGCCAGCTCGTTGGCGGCGTCGCCGGTGGAGTAGCCGTTGGGCCCCCAGTGGTACGGCAGGCCGATCTGGTGGATGACCTTCCCGTTGACCCGCAGCGGCGGGATCCGATCGGTGACCATCACCCGGGCCTCGATCACGTTGCGGGCTGTGACGATGGTCGCCCACCCGTTGTGCTCCAGGCCGCGCTCGGCCGCCAGCGCGGGTGAGACCTCACAGAACATCTCGGGCTGGAGCTCCGACAGGTACGGCACCCAACGGCTCATCCCGCCGGCGGTGTGGTGCTCGGTCAGGCGGTACGTGGTGATCGCGTAAGGGAACAACTGCCACCCCGGCGCCGAAGGGTTCGGGTGGTAACGGTTGTGCTTGTGGTTGAAGACCTGGCGCACCGGGTTGCGCTGCTGCGAGTACAGCAGGTTCGGCACCGGCGAGTCCTGCGGCTCGTAGTGGGTCGGCAACGGACCGTCGGTCAGGCCGGCCGGGACGTACAACCACGCTTTGCCGTCTGCCTGCATCACGAACGCATCGGTACCGGACAGGGCTTCCGCTGCGCGCGCGTCGGGCGGTGGGCGGTGCCACGGCGACTTCGACTTCGAGAAGTCGGGGATGTCGTGGCCGGACCACTGGGCCTTCTCCTCGTCCCACCACACCAGGGCCTTGCGTTCGCTCCACGGCTTGCCGTCGGGGTCGGCCGAGGCACGGTTGTAGAGGATGCGGCGGTTGGCGGGCCACGCCCAACCCCACTCGTTGGCGATCCAGTTCTGCTCCTTGCCGGGCTTGCGCCGCGCGGCCTGGTTGATCCCGTCGGCGTAGACGCCGCAGTAGATCCAGCAACCGCAGGCGGTGGAGCCATCCTCGTTGAGATGCTCGTAGGAGGCGAGGGGCTGGCCGTCGGCGTCCCAGCCGTTGATCTCGGCAAGCACCGCCTCGGCGGACGGCTCGGCGATGGACCCTTCGATCGGGTAGTCCCAGGTGAGGTCGAGTATGGGACGGTTCAGGTCGTCCGCATCCTCACCGCTCGCAGCGATCTTCTCACGGATGATCCGCCCGAGGTGGTACGCGAACCACAGGTCGCTGCGCGCCGAGCCGTACGGCTCGATGGCCGCGTGGTGCCACTGCAGCATCCGCTGAGTGTTGGTGAAGCTGCCGTTCTTCTCGGTGTGAGCCGCGGCCGGGAAGAAGAAGACCTCGGTCATGATCTCCTCGGTCTTCAGTTCGCCGGACTCGATCTCGGGTCCGTCCTTCCACCACGTCGCCGACTCGATCAGGGAGAAGTCGCGCACGACCAGCCAGTCGAGGTTGGCCATGCCGAGCCGCTGCATCTTCGCGTTGGCGGACCCGACGGCCGGGTTCTCACCCCAGATGAAGTAGCCCTTGCACGTCCCGTCGATCTGGGCCATGACCGTCTCGTACGTGCTGTGGCTGCCGGTGAGACGGGGAAGGTATGCGAAACAGAAATCGTTGCCGGGTGTGGCCGCGCTGCCCCAGTACGCCTTGAGCAGGCTGACCATGTACGACTTCATGTCGCCCCAGTAGCCCTTGTCCGTCGACGCACCCTCCAGGAATGTCTCGAGGTCCTCGTCGTGGTGGGCGTGTGGCATCGGGATGTAACCCGGCAGCAGGTTGTACAGCGTCGGGATGTCGGTCGACCCCTGGATGCTGGCGTGGCCGCGCAGCGCCATGATCCCCCCGCCGGGACGCCCGATGTTGCCGAGCAGCAACTGGAGGATCGCCGCCGTGCGGATGTACTGGACGCCGACGGTGTGCTGGGTCCAGCCGACGGCGTAGCAGAACGCCCCCGTGCGGTCGGGGCCGGCGTCGTCGGCCAGTGTGCGGCACACCTCGAGGAAGGTGGCCTGCGGCACGCCGCAGATCTGCTCCACCATCTCCGGCGTGTAGCGCGAGTAGTGGCGCTTCAGGATCTGGAACACGCAGCGGGGATGCTGCAATGTCTCGTCGCGCTCTCCCCCCTCGGCGACGCGCACACCGCCCGAGCCGTGCGACTCGCCCCTGCCGGCCTGGTAAGAGGTGGCCTGACGGGATTTGCCGCCGCCGTCCTGGCCTTGGCCGCCGTCCTGGCCGCCGCCCTCAGCTCGGTCCTGGTACTCCTGCTCGCGCTGACCCGAGGCCGCCTGCACCTCGGTGCCCTCGTACATCCAGGTGTGGAAGTCGTAGCTTCGCTCTTCCTCGTTGAGACCCGAGAAGATGCCATCCAGGTCCTCTGTGTCGCGGAAGTCCTCGTTGATGATCGTCGGCGCGTTGGTGTACGCGACCACGTAGTCGCGGAAGTACTTGTCGTGTTGCAGTACGTAGTTGATGATCCCGCCGAGGAAAGCGATGTCGGTCCCTGCGCGCAGCGGCACGTGGAGGTCAACGACGGCGCTGGTACGCGTGAAACGCGGGTCGACGTGAATGACCTTCGCTCCGCGCGCCTTTGCCTCCATCACCCACTGGAAGCCGACCGGGTGGCACTCGGCCATGTTGGACCCCTCGATGACGATCCAGTCGGCGTTCTGGAGGTCCTGCTGGAAGGTTGTGGCTCCTCCCCTACCAAACGATGTCCCCAAACTGGGGACGGTGGAGGAGTGTCAAACTCTGGCTTGGTTCTCTACCTGTATGACGCCTAACGCTGTGTAGAGCTTCTTCATCAGGTAGTTCTCTTCGTTGTCGAGGGTGGCGCCGCCGAGGCTGGCGATGCCCAGCGTCCGGCGCACGTCGCGGCCCTCCTCGTCGCGCCACTGCCAGGTGCGCTTGCGGGTCTCGATCACCCGATCGGCGACCATGTCCATCGCCTTGTCGAGGTCGAGGACTTCCCAGTCGTGCGCACCGGGCCGGCGGTGGAGTACCTCGAAGCGGCGCGAGGACCCGGTGGTCAGCTGGAGGCTGGCCGAGCCCTTCGGGCAGAGCCGGCCGCGGCTCACCGGCGAGTCGGGGTCGCCCTCGATCTGCACCACCTTGTTGTCCTTGACGAACACGTTCTGCCCGCAGCCGACTGCACAGTAGGGGCAGACGGACTTGGCGATCTTGTCGGCCTCGGCGATGCGGGGGCTGAGGTGCAAGGAGGTCGACGACTTGACGGCGTGACCGCGGCCGAGCCGGTCGCCGCCGAGTGCCTGGCGGAGCACGGGCCAGTTGTTGAACTTCACTTGTCCTCCTCGGTTTCGCTACTTGCGCGCCCTACCCGCTCTGCGGGCCGACTGCCGAATGCGCCACGCGCGCGATCGCGCGGTACGACCGAAGCCGCTGCCGCCTTGACAGCCCCACCGGGCTTCTTCGGCGCGTGCGGGTGCGGCCGGGTTGGGGCGTGCTTCTCGGCTCGCAGGATCTTGTTGCCGAGCTCCCGCCGGTCGTCGTCGGACATGACCTCGGGCAAAGACAGCAGCACTCTGTCTTCGAACGCAACATGCTTTCGCAGCCGCGTCTCGAGCTCCTCGGCCAGCTTGTCGAACTGCTCGCCGGAAGAGTCGGCCCGCCCGAGTGCGACCAGGCTCTCCTTCCCTTCCTGCTCCTGCTCCATCGCGTGCTCGACGAGCTCGTCGCCGCCCTTGCTCGCGCCGGGTATGGCCTTGAGTTGCTCCATCAGCGCGGTGACCTTGTCGTGCTGGCGGGTGAGGACGAAGCGGACATCCGTGTCCTGGGGATCCACGGGTTCGCCGGGCTCGGCGTCCCTGGTGCGGGCCGCTTCGGTTATCTGGGGGTCGGCGGCCACCCGCCGACGGATCCAGTCATGCACCTCCGGTTTCCGCGTGGGGTCGGCCGCCTCCGGCCGCTTGTGGACGAGGTGCTGGGTGCTGCCCTTGAGAGCGCCGGGGCGCTGCAGATGCTCGTCGGGGGGGAAGGTGTCGCCGCCGTCCGCTGGGAGGCCGGTCGCTATGAGGCCGGTCGCTTTGAGGTAGGCCTGGCCGGCGGGAATGTGGAGGCGGGACGCCGCTGATTCGTAGTCGCAGTCGTCACCGATCGACTGGAGCACCTCGGTCCTGGTTGGCATCCCGCCGGTTAGCTACCCAGAATCTCGCTCACCTATCAGCTGGATGACCTGACTCGCGATCGCAGCGGGGTCCCGGCCGCCGGTCTCCACCACGGCGTCAGCGACGCTTCTGTATAGCGAGGCACGCTCGGCGTCCATCTCCGCCAGGACGTCGCGAGGGCGGTCTTTCAAGAGTGGGCGGTGATCACCCGGGTGGACCCTGCCCGCGAGCACTGCAGGATCCGCGTGCAGCCAGACAACCAACACGTCCGGCTTGCCGAGCGCGTCCCGCACGGCCGGGTCGAGGATCACGCCGGCGGCGGCGCCGACCACAATCCGGTGATCGCCGCCGCCCAGGCTGTCGAGCACCACCTGCGACTCGAGCTTGCGGTACGCCGCCTCGCCCCCTGCCTCCCAGAGTTCCCTCACTGTCCTGCCCGTGCGCGCGCAGATCGCCTCGTCCGTGTCCACGAAAGGCCGGCCCGCACGCTCGGCGACCAGCCGTCCAACAGTGGTCTTTCCCACCCCCATGAGCCCGACCAGGACTAGCGGTCGCTGATCCACGATTCGCTTGACCGGCGCGATACCTGCATCTGGATCCGCTCCGCGGCGGCGGCCAGCGTCGCGAACGCCGCAACGACGGCCCCGTACACCACAGCCGTGCTCCGCAACCCGAAGTGGTCGGTGGCCACGCCGGCGGCGATCACCGGGAGGCTGAAGGCCAGGTACGACACGATGTAGATCGTCGCCACGAGCGCGCCCCTCTGGTCGTCGGTCGCCAGCGACACCAGGTGGCGGAACGCGCCGAGGAAGGCCATCCCGAAGCCGACGCCGGCGACGGCTGTGGACGCGAGCAGCCCCGAGTTGCTCCGCTCGAGCACGGCGGCGACGGTGGCCGCCGAACCGACGGCGAGCACCGCGCTGCCGGCGACCATGGCCCGGCTCGGGTGCAGCTCGCGAATCAGGAAGCTCGCGAGCGCGGAGGGGGCGCAGAGGAGGAAGATGACGAGGCCTCCCCAGACGGCGTCGTTGGAGCGGGCCAGTTGTTCGGTGAGCGAGGGTGCGAGGGAGAAATAGAGGCCACCAAGGGCCCAGGTTGCGATGAGTGCAGGCAGGGCGGCGAGAAAGGCGCCCCGCGCCGCGGGCGGGATCCCGGCGCGGGGGCGCAGAACGCCGAGACCGATCGGGCGTTTAGCGCCCGGCTCGTCCATGAACGCGACGACCGCGAGGCCGGCGAGCGACGCGGCGAGGAGCAGCCAGAAGACGAGGCGAGTAGGCGCCGGCGCGTACTGCACGAGAAGTCCCGCGCCCAGAGCGCCGGCAGCGAGAGACACTGATGACGCGATCGCGTTGACCGTGCTCGCGGCGGTGGGTTTGTGCGCCGGCTGCAGGTCGAGTAGCGCGGCGCCCGCCGCGCTCGCCGCCGCACCTGTTGCGACACCCTGCAGGATGCGCCCCGCGTAGAGCGCGCCCACGCCCTGCGCAGACAGGAAGAGCCACGCGGATACGACCTCGCTGGCGAGGGCAAGGGCCATCATCGGCCGGCGGCCGATGTGGTCCGACAGTGACCCGGCGATCAGCAGCACGGCGAGCACCGCAATCGCGTACACGGCGAACACTGCGGTGAGGCTTATCGGCGAGAAGTGCCACCGTTCCTGGTAGACGCGGTACAGCGGCGACACCACTGCGGAGCCGGCGAACACTACGCCGATCACGGCGGCTGAGAACCAGAAAGCCAGCCTCGGAGTCAGACGGAAGCGGCGTGTTGCGTGTGGTACGGGGCGCGCGGGAGCGGTGGTCGTCGAGGTCATCGCAGCCATACGCGCAACTGCTCGCTACAGCGGACTATTCCCGTCTGTGGATAGTCTCCCGGGGCATGACCACCAACCCCGCACGGGCGCTGGCGACGGCGATCGAGCCGTTCTCGGCGCAGGTGTACTTCTCGCCCGAGTGCCATGCCTCGTACGAGGCACTGGGCTTCGGCCCCAGCCCGGGCAAGGCCGGCGAGGTCAGCCTCCCGGACGGCCCCGCCTACTTCTGCAGCCGCGGTTCCATCCTCGGCCAGGTGCCGGGGGAGGTGGTCGCAGCCGCGTTCGGGGTGTTCAATCCCGATGTGGTCGTGCCGGCGGTGCGCCACGGTTGGACCCTCACCGACGCGACTACCATCGAAGCCGCCCGGACCGAGGGAGCGCTCGCGCAGCTACGGCGGATTCTCGGCGACGAACCGGAAGGCCTCAGGCGGGCGGTCGAGCTGCTGCAACGCGCGGTCGGCGGGTTGCGTCCCGAGGGCCGCCCGCTATACGCAGGCCTGCTGGCTCTAGGCGTTCCGGACGATCCGCTCGGCCTCGCCTGGCGGCTGGCTGACCGGCTGCGCGAGTACCGAGGCGACTCGCACATCGCCGCTTGGACGTCAGCCGGCTTCGACGCCACCGAGATCGGCCTGATCACCGAGCTGTACTGGGGCCTCCCGCTACGCACGTATATAAGGACACGGGCGTGGACCAGCGAGCAGCTCGACGTCGCCGAGGAGCGGCTGGTATCCCGGGGTCTGGTAAAAGACGCAGCCCTGACGCCCGAAGGGCGCTCAGAACGCGAGGCCGTCGAGGCGGCTACCGACAGGGCGTGCCGGCGGATAGTCGACAACCTCGTAGCCGATGTCGACGAGCTGGTGTCGATCGTCGGCGGCTGGTCCAAGGCGATCCAGGCCGCCGACGGTTACCCGGCGAGCGGGCCGCACGAGCTGGCGCAACTGTCCCGGCGGAGCTAGCTGGGTTCCGCCTGCGTCAACCCATGGTCTTCGCGCCGTCTATCGCCTCGCGGATGATGTCGGCGTGACCTGAGTGCTGGGCCGTCTCACCGATGATGTGGAGGAACACCTGCCGAGCCGTCCATCTGGAACCGGGCTCGAACCACGGCGCATCGGGCAACGATTGCGAAACGTCGAGCGACTCCAGCTCGTAGACAAGCTTGTCCGTCTCCCTGGCCACTTCGTCGTACGCGTCGAGCAAGCCCGCGAGCGTCTCGCCGGGCTGGACCTGGAAGCTGGCGGCGTGCTCCTGCATCGACTCGGGGCTCATGACGTTCATCCCCGCGGAGCCGTTGACTATGAAGCCGGTCCAACGCTTCTCGACCCGCGCCACGTGCTTGATGATCCCGGCGAGGCATAGCTCGCTCGGCGTCGGGCGGGATGATGCCTGCTCGTCGGTGAGGCCCTGAACGGTGTAGCGGAGAAAGCCGCGCTGCTTCGCGAGCTGGCCGGCGATGTCAACTCGCTCCTGGCTGCCGTGAGTTGTGGTCATGGGAGAGGGTCTTACAGCATCGTCCGGGGTAGCTCAAGGGGCTCGACCCTCGGCCGGTGCTCGAGGCGCTGGAGGGGATCCGCTCGAAGGCCGAGGTGTTGTCGGCTGCCATCGACGTCTCGTCGTCACCGCCGCAGTAGTCGACCAATCGCATCTGGCGGAGGGGGAACCTCGCCTGGCGGAGCGCCCGGAACGCCGAGACGACGGCAGCCACGCTGTCGGCGCTGACCAGGAGCTGGCCGGTGTGCGCGGAAGGCACGGCGGATCGCAGCTGTGCACGAAGCCTCACGCGCCAGCTCGGCGCCAGTCTGGCGAGCCGGCTAGAGGCGGAGGACCCGGGCGGAGGCGCGCCGCGTCGAAGAGGCCCTCCGGCCCTAGCCGCAGGCCGCCAGGCCAGGGAGACTGGAACTCAGCAGGACACTGAACGCACCAGGAGGTGCCACCATGAGAGCCCGCTGCAGGATCCGTACCGCACTTCCCGTGGCGGTGCTGCTGTACGAGGCAGCCGTCCGACCCTGGCACGAGCACTGGGGGGCCACCGAGTCCGAGACGGTCGAGATACTGGAGGGAGATCACCTGCTGGCCGAACCGGCCCACCAGGTCACACGGGCCATCACGATCGACGCCTCGCCGCAACAGGTTTGGCCGTGGATCGTCCAGATGGGTGCCGACCGCGGTGGCTTCTACAGCTACGACTGGTTGGAGAACCGTTTCGGGCTGGAGATCCACAGCGCCAGGGAGATCCGGCCCGAATGGCAGGACTTGGCGGTCGGCGACGTGGTCTACGCCAACCGAGCCCGTACCGGCGGGTGGTATGTGGTCGAGCTGCAGCCGGGGGAAGTCCTGGCGCTAGCGGTGGCCGACCTTCTACGCGACCGGCCCGTCCGGCGCACGGAGGGGTTGCGGTGGGAGTTCCTCTGGACGTTCGCGGTACGCCCGGCGCCCGACGGCAAGACGCGGCTGGTGGTGCGCGAGCGAGTCGCCTTCGGCCGGCGGCTCAGCCAGTGGCTCATGTCCCCGATGGGATTCGTGAGCTTCGTCATGACCCGCAAGATGATGTACGGCATCAAAGAGCACGCCGAATCCCTCGCCACTAGCGAACGGATCAGCCAGGAAGCTGCTGCCGGAAACGTGGCCTGACCGCTCCGGCCGGCGCTGCTCGTCGTCTCAGTAGCTGCGCGGGAGCTTGAGCACCTACTGCGCGACGTAATCGAGGGTCATCTCCTGACTGACCAGGGCGATCCGCTGGAGCCGGGCCTCCCGGAAGTCCCGCTCGACGTGGTAAACGTCGACGATCTCGACGCCGTAACCGGCAAGGGTCAGGCGACCGGTTCGACGACCCGCCATCGGGGCGGGTTCTTCTGTACCTCTTGGATCAGGCCATCGTCCTCGAGGTCCGACAGCGCCGAGTCGATGTCCGCGAGATGATTCTCGATGCCCGCTGACAGCGCCGCGGTCAAGGCTTCAGTTGCGCTGAACAAGTGCCCCGGACTGAGGCCGGACAGCACCTCCATCAAGCGAGCTCGCTGTGGTTCGGTCAACTCGGAATGGCGCATAGCCGCCCCTCCTCTCCTGCAGCACCCACCATACCGAGAGGTCCGCGTCCCACCTGGAGTCTTTCGGCCCTATGCCCGTATATATCGCGTTCTCAGCGTCGCACGGTGTCCTAACAACGACTACATCTATGTTGAGTAGGTGAAGATTGGCATACACCTCCCCCAGTACGGGCGTGCCGCGGGTGCCGCCGCCATCCGCGATGCGGCCGTGGCGGCCGAGGAGCTCGGATTTGCCGATGTGTGGGTCAGCGACCACACCGTGCACCCCGCTGGCCAGGACTACCCCTCGCCGTACCTGTTCGATCCGCTGCTCACCCTCACCTGGGCGGCCGCGGCGACAACAAGCATCGGTGTGGCAACGAGTGTCCTGGTGCTGCCCCAGTACCACCCGCTGTGGCTGGCCAACGCCACCTCGTCACTCGACGCGCTGAGCGGTGGCCGGTTGAAGCTCGCCGTGGGAGTCGGTTGGAGCAAAGCCGAGTTCGAGGCTCTCGGACAGGACTTCCACACCAGAGGCAAGCGCACCGATGAGATCCTGGAGATCCTCTCACTGTGCTGGAGGACCGACCCGGCGAGCTACCACGGCACCTTCTACGACTTCAGCGACATCAAGGTCCAACCCAAGCCCGCCCACGCGATCGAGATCTGGATAGGCGGATCGAGCCCCGCCGCCTTCGAGCGGGCACGTCGCTTCGGCAGCGGCTTTCAGTTGATCGGCCTCAAGCCGGACACGATCGTTGAGCCCATCCGGCGGCTGCGCGCCGACCATCCGGACCCCGACAGCTACACCATCGGGCTGCGCACCGGATGGGACCCCCAGGGCATGGACCCCGACCAGATCCTGGAGGAAAGAGCAGGTTTCGCGGCTGCCGGCGTGCAGCATGTCGTGTGCGCCCCGTGGCGTTCGGACCTCGACAGATGGCTGCGCTCCATGGAACAGCTGTCTCAACTGGTCATCGACTAGCGCTGCCGAAGTTGATAACACGATTCGATCTTGATACGGCCGTGGTTCGCCAATGCGAAGGTGACTTCACCGCCCGAATCGATCCCGGATGGTGGATCGAACGAGGACCGAACGGTGGCTACATCGCCGCAATCCTCATGCAAGCATTGGCAGCCCATGATGCCGATCCCGATCGGCACCCTCGCTCCTTGACCGTTCACTACCTCGCTCCCGGCCGCGAAGGCCCCGCGGAGATCTCGGTTCGTACCGAGCGAGCAGGCCGAACGGTCCACTTCGTTACAGCCCGGTTACACCAGGGTGAGCGACTCCTCGCCACCGCCCATGCGGCGTTCGCGCTCCTCAATACGGACACTCCCAGCTTCGCTGACCGCACCTTCCCGAACTATCCGCGCCCGGATGCAGTGGGAACGCCGGCGGACCTGCACGTGGGCATTCCGATGCGCGACCGCTACCACTACAGGGTCGTCACGGGGGCCCCGTGGGAAGGCCCCGGCAGCCGGGCCGAGACAGGAGGGTGGATCCGGCTGAGAGAGCCGAGGCCGTACGACCCGGCGCTGATCGTCGCCCTTGCCGACGCTTGGCATCCGGCGGTCTTCGCCCGGCTGGACGAAAGGATGGGCGTCCCGACCGTCGACCTCACGGTGCACCTGCGATCCATCCGTGCACTGCAAAGCCTCCAGCCCGACGATTGGGTCGCCGTGCGGTTCCGTACGACCGTCGCAACCGAAGGATTCCTTGAAGAGGACGGCGAGCTTTGGACGCCGGACGGGACGCTCGTCGCCCACTCCCGCCAGCTCGCGCTCATCGTCTCGCCCTGACAAAGAGGATCTCGATTGGCCCGGTGTTGACACGGCTCAGGTCTCGGCCAGAGGGTTGACTTGCTGCGACAAGGCGACGAGCGACTCGAGCTGGGCCTGTGTTCCGATGGCGATCAGCACATCACCATCCGATATCAGCGTGTCAGGACCGGGATTGGTCTGGAACTGACCGTCCGCACCTCGTATGGCCAGGACCAGCGCTCCTGTGTTCTCCCGCAGCTTCGCATCGCGAAGCGAGCGGCCTGCCAGCGAGGAACCTTGACCGACGGCCACCTCGACCAGGCGGAACTCGATCTCATCTCCGTGGGTGACCACGTCGAGGAACTCCGACACGTGCGGCTGCGTCAGCATGGCCGCGACCCGATTGCCACCGATCGCCTGCGGGTTGATCACCCGGTTGGCGCCAGCCCGGAGCAGCTTGGGTTCGGATTCGGCATCGCGGGCCCGGGCGACGATGAACAAGTCGGGCCGCAACGCCCGTCCGCTCAATGCCACGTACACATTGGTTGTATCGGTGCTGGTGGCCGCCACGAGAGCACGGGCACGCTCCATGCCCGCTTGCCGAAGAACCTCGTCGTCTGTGGCATCGCCGGCGATCGTCAGGTACTCCGTGCCATCGAGGCGCTGCGAGTCCTGGTCGATCACGACGAAGTCCTCGTCGCTGGCGGCGAGGTGGCGGGCAACGGAGCGACCGACCCTGCCGAATCCGCAGACAATGACGTGGTTGGTGAGTTGGCTGATTCTCTTCTCCATCTTGTGCCTCCCCCAGATGTCGAACACGTCGCCTTCGATCACAGCCTCGAGGAGCACCCCGAACGCGTAGAGGACGGTCCCCACCCCCATCAGGATCAAGATGATGGTGAACACCTCTGGACCAGCTGTCCGAGGAAAAAGCTCGCGGAATCCGACCGTGCTCACGGTCGTCACGGTCTGGTAGAGGGCATCGAGAGGACTCAGGCCGACCACCCAGTAACCGAACGTCCCTCCTCCCAGTACCAGCGCCAAGGCCAGGAGGGCTATCCACATCCGCCTCTTGAGCTGGGAGAACGTCACGTTCCATATGGTCTCACCCGAGACCAGTTCCAGGTCGCTCGGCGGGCGCAGGTCACCCAGACCGCTCCGACGTGAGGTCGAAGTCCTTCCTCGATGTTCGGGCCACCGCCGGCGCCTAGCCGACCGTGAGCTGGTGACCCATGGACTCGACCATGTCTGAGCCCATCAGCACGTGTCCTGCCAGGATCGGCAGCTCCGCATGGGCGAAACCGAAAGCTTCCTCGGTGGTCCCCATGAAGTTCAGATAGATGGCTACCCGGCTCATCGTTGCTCCCTTCCCGTCTGCTCTGCTGACGTTGCCGCCGGGCATCCTGTTCCGCTAGATCAGACGTTATGACGACCCGGAATACATCGATGAGACAACCTACCTAGGGTTGTCGAGGTCATGGCTGATCACACCTTCCCCATCCCGTACGCAGGTCACGCCTTGACGGGTCAAGTGGCACTCGTGACCGGGGCAAGCTCCGGTCTGGGCCGTCGTTTCGCTCTGACCCTCGCCGCCGCCGGAGCGTCGGTGGCTGCTTGCGCCCGGAGAACCGCCAGGCTCGAGGAGCTCGTCACGGAGATCGAGCAACGAGGAGGCAGGGCGGTGGCAGTCGAACTGGACGTCACCGACGCCGCCTCCATCACAGCGGCGGTCCAGCGGGCCGAGGACGAACTGGGCCTGGTCGACATCCTCGTCAACAACGCCGGGATACCCGACGCCCAATACGCCACCCGCATGCCGCTCGAGCTGGTCGACCGGGTGATCGACACCAACCTGCGCGGGCCATGGCTGCTCTCCTGCGAGGTGGCCCGCCGTCTCATGAAGGCCCAGGAACCCGGACGGATCGTGAACATTTCCTCCGTCGGGGCCTTGAGCTACGACGGTGGCGCGGCGGCGCTCTATTCGGTTACCAAAGCCGGTGTCATCAGGATGACCGAGGTGCTCTCTGCGGAGTGGGCCAAGTACTGGATCAACGTCAACTGCATCGCTCCTGGGTCTTTTTCCTCGGAGATGATGGACGGCATGATGGCTCGCCTCGGTTTCTCGCCGGACGTGGTCGGGCCGCGCCGGCGGATGGGCGACCCGGCCCAGCTCGACAGCACTCTTCTGTACCTCGTGGCCCGCGAGTCCGAGTTCGTGACCGGCGCCGTCATCCGGGTCGACGACGGCCAAGGTCCACGCTGACCATGCTTGGGGGCTACCGCCCGACCTCCGCTCGATACAGCGCAGTCACCACCACCGGGCTTTCCGTCACTCGGGGTTGTGGCACACAGCCTCGACGTTGTTGCCGTCAGGGTCCCGCACGAACGCCCCGAAGTAGTTGGGGTGGTACTCGGGCCAGAGCTTCGGTTCATGCAGAACTTCTGCTCCCAGGCCAACAGCCGCTTCGAAGAAGGCCATGACCTTGGCGCGACCTGGAGCGGTGAAGGCGATGTGCGACTCGCGGAAACCTTTCCCTGTCTGCTGGCGACCGATCCAGAACTCCGGCCGGGGAGGAAGCCCGTAGCCAATGGCTTCGTCGAAGACCATGACACGTTCACCGCCAAGCGGAGCCAGTACCGCGTCATAGAACGCAGCGCTGGCGCGAAGGTCGTGGCACTGGATTTCGATGTGATCGAGCATGCGGCCATCCTCGCGCCGGGCACATGGCATCCGTCCCAAACGAATCGAGACTCCCGTACACAAGGCCTGCCCGAAGCCAGCAGGGTCGAGATTGCCGGCATCACCTTGAGGTCCCATGGTCGACGCGGTGCCGTACGCTCCACGCCATGACTGACGTGAGCACCCGAGAGATCCGGTGCCTGGCGGACATCCTGAGAGTTCACGGCGCAGAGCTCGCGGAACAGACGGCTGTGCAGTGCGCCGGGAAGTCCTTGACCTTCGCCGAGTTCTACGAACGGGCCAAGGCGGTCGCCGGCGCCCTCGCCAGCAAAGGCGTGAGGGCCCACGATCGTGTCGCGGTGATCGACCGCAACTCCATCGAGAACCTGGAGGTGGTGTTCGGGGCCGCCCTGGTGAATGCCGTCGTCGTCAACGTCAACTGGCGCCTCGCGCCGCCAGAGATTCTGCAGATACTCGACGACGCTCAGACCGAGCTGGTGATCGTTGGTAGCGACTTCTTCGCCGCCGTGGAGTCGATCGAATCGGAGATTGGCGAGAAGGCCGACATCGTCGCCATCGGCGAGCACGCGCGCTGGGAAGGCTACGAAACCTGGCTGGCGAGTTGCGAACCATCGGATCCCGGCGCTGTTGCGGCGCCGGAGGACGTGGCGTTCCAGCTCTACACGTCAGGCACGACCGGCTTGCCGAAAGGGGTGATGCTCACCACCTCCAACCTGATGACGGCGTGGTCCCGCATCAACGAGGCGTGGGAGTTCGAACCCGGGCGCTCCGTCAACCTCGCCCTGATGCCGATGTTCCACATCGCCGGGCTGGGGTGGTCGACCGCCGGCCTCTACTTCGGGTGCCGCACGGTGGTCCTGAAGGACGTGGAGCCGGCAGAGATTCTCCACGTCATCTCCAAGGAGCACATCACCCACGCCTTCATGGTGCCGTCGGTGATCCAGTTCCTGCTGCTGACCCCCGGAGTGGAGGAGGCGGACTTCAGCTCGCTCCGCAAGCTCGTCTACGGCGCCTCCCCGATTTCGGCGCCGGTACTGGAGAAGGCGCTCGAGGTGATGGGCTGCGACTTCGTGCAGGTGTACGGCCTAACCGAGACCACGGGAGCCATCACCCAGCTCGAGCCACAGGATCATGAGCCCGTGGGCCGACCCGGCCTGCTGAGGTCGTGCGGCCGGCCCTACCCCTGGGTCGAGATGCGCGTCGTTGACAACCAGGGTCACGACCTGCCGGCCGGGCAAGTGGGCGAGCTGTGGACTCGCAGCGGGCAGAACATGGCGGGCTACTGGAACAACCCCGACGCCACGCGGGCCGTGCTCGACGAAGAGGGATGGTTGCGGACCGGCGACGCCGGCTACCTGGACGAGGACGGCTTCGTCTACCTCCACGACCGCGTGAAGGACATGATCGTCACCGGCGGGGAGAACGTCTACCCGGCAGAGGTAGAGAACGTACTGATTCGCCACCCGGGCGTCGCGGACGTGGCCATCTTCGGAGTGCCGGACACCAAATGGGGTGAGGCGGTCAAGGCCGCGGTCGTACCCACCAAGCCTGCAAACCCGCCAAGCGCGGAGGACCTCATCTCTTTCGCCCACGAGTACCTGGCCGGGTACAAGTGCCCGAAGTCGATCGATTACGCCACGGCCCTCCCGCGCAATCCGTCCGGCAAGCTCCTCAAGCGCGAGCTACGTGCGCCGTACTGGGAGGGCGTCAGCCGCCAGATCGGCTGAGGCAGGATGAGCCCTGAGGCGATCCTCATATTCCTGTAGAGGTTGACTAAACCTTATTTCTTAGGTATACCTAATAACTGATGGCAGCGACGTTCGTGATCTTCCTCCGAGAGGGGATCGAGGCCTCCATGGTCGTGGCCATCCTTCTGGCCTCCCTGGACCGCCTCGGCCAGCGCGGCCACTTCCGCGACGTGTTCGCCGGGGTCGCCGCCGCCCTGGTCCTGGTCTCAGTGGGCGGGGTCGCCGCCTACCTGACGATCAAGGCCTACGCGGGGTCGCGAACCCAAACCATCTTCGAGACCGTCACCTACCTCGTCGCCGCCGCGGTGTTGACGTACATGACTTTCTGGATGCGCAACCACGCTCCCCGCCTCTCCACTGAGCTCAAAGAGCGCACCCGTGCCGCCCTCGACGGTCGCGCCCGCTGGGGGCTGCGCGTCCTGGCCTTCCAGGCCGTGGGACGCGAAGGCCTGGAAACCATGGTGTTCACGCTGGCGATCGTGTTCGCCACCGGTACCCACGGCGCTCTTGCGGGCGGTGCCGGCGGTCTGGTCGTGTCGCTGGCCGTCGCGTTCGCCATCTACCGGCTGGGCAAGAAGATCAACGTGGCGGCGTTCTTCACGGTGGTCGGCGCTCTGCTGATGGTGTTCGCCGCGGGCATCCTGGTCGATGCGGTCGAGAACCTGCAGCAGTTGGGCTGGCTCCCGATCTTGACCCACCCGATGTGGAACACCAGCCATGTCCTCAGCGAGAGCAGCGCTCTGGGCGACATCTTCCACAGCTTCTTCGGCTACGCAGACCGCCCCACCATCGGCCAGGCCGTCGTGTACGTCACCTACCTGGCAGCGGCGATCGGGGCCTTCGTCGCCTGGAGGTCCCGCCGGCCAGTTGGCGAGAACGGGCACCAGCCTGCCGTGCAGTCCAGACGGGCTGCCCGCCGCCTGACCACACCCGCCGCCTGACCACACCCGCCGCCTGACCACGCCCGCCGCCTGACCACGCCCGCCGAACGGCGTCTGGACAGTCTTCCGGCAACCCGGGACGAATAAGACGCTATGTCCGATTCGTCCTGACTCTCGTTCGGCATGGGTCACCACCAGCTCGAAGTGGCCACCGGCCACCGAGACCGATCAGCTCTACCTCGGAAGTGGCGAAGCTTTGACAGCTGCCGCACCGCAGGGCTCCGAACCGTCCGACAGCTACGCCTTCCCGACCGTGTCGACGGGCACCGAGGACGGCGTCGTCGCGGGCCAGCACAACGAGTTGTGGAAGCTGCCCGGGACTCCCGACGGGGCGCTCGTCTACACGACACCCAAGCTCGCCCGTGACGTCGAGCTGCTCGGCCCCGCCAGCGTCGACCTGTGGCTCGGATCCACAACCACCGACACCAACCTGCAGGCCACGATCACCGAGGTCCGCCCCGACGGCCAGGAGGTCTACGTCGCCCGCGGATGGCTGCGCGCCTCCCAGCGAAAGCTCGACGTTCGAGCGAGCACACCGACGATGCCGGTGCAGACCGACCTCCAGTCCGACGTCCAGCCTCTCGTGCCGGGGCAGCCGACGTTCATGCGCTTCGCAGTGTTCCCCTTCGACTACGTGTTCCGCGCCGGATCACGTATCCGGCTGATCATCGACACCCCCAGCCAGACAGGCGGTTGGAACTTCGAACCGCTCGCCGACGCGGGCGTCAACAGCATCCTGCACGACGCGCAGCACCCCTCGGAGATCGTGGTCGGAACCGTTTACGCCGCCGGGCCCCCCGCCGGCCGCCCCGCGTGCGACACGCTTCTCAACCAACCCTGCCGCCCGGACGCCTTCACCGCATCCGACCCGCCCGGCGAGCTCGACTGGCCGTGACGCGCAGGTGGTGACGCGTGTCTCGCTGCTGTCGCTGGTCTCGTTGCTGACGGCGATACCCGCGATCACGGGAAGTCAAGGCAGACGAACACGATCCCTAGGTGGTTCCCCGATACGCCGCGTCGCTCACGTGGTCGCCCCATGTGGCCGGCCCCTCGGTAATCGACAGGTGGGTCATGAAACGGTCAGGTGCCGCTCCGTGCCAGTGCCATTCACCTGACGGGGTGTGGACGACGTCTCCTGGCCGGATTGCCACTATGGGTTCTCCTCGTGACTGCGCCCGGCCCTCGCCTTCGGTGACATAGAGGGTCTGCCCGCCGTCGTGGCTGTGCCACGCGGTCCGGGCGCCCGGTGTGAAGTGCACGGCGGCAACGTTGGCTCGCGACGGCTCCTGTGCTTGGACGAGCGAGTCGAGGTAGACGTCGCCGGTGAACCAGTCGGCCGGACCCTTGACGGTGGCAGCCTTGGGCTTGATCTCCATTCTGTCCTCCCGGTCGTTTTCCGAACCCATGCTTGCAGAGGTTCGCGAGGCACCCGCTTTGCGTGCCACGGCTCGTGCCTGGAAGCCTCTTCGACTCGTGAGCACCCATCAGGACAGCGCTACCGACGACTCGATCATCTTGCAGTCGGTCGGCGCCGTGTTCGACCACGCTGCCCACGCCGTCCCGTCGATCCGACCGGCCCTGCCGCTGTACCGGGACCTGCTCGGAGGGACCGTCGTTGCTGGAGGTATCAACCCGTGGGCCGGGCACCTGGCCGTACAGCTGGAGTATCCGCATGGTGGGCGGATCGAGCTGCTCGAACCGGTTCAACGTGACTCGTCATCGGTCGGGGCTTTCCTGGAACGCTCACCGCGGGGGGGTCTTCATCACCTGACGTTCAAGGTGCCCGATCTGGCGGCGGCTCTGGAGGTGGTGACGGCTGCTGGTTTCACACCGTTCGCGACGATGCTGGACCAGCCCAACTGGAAAGAGTCCTTCCTCCATCCCCGGCAGACCGGAGGAGTGCTGATCCAGCTGGCTCAGGCCGGGCCGGGGTTCCCCGGTCTGGAGCAGCCGCTCGAGGATCTGCTCGCCCGGGGCGAGGCGATGCGCCAAGCGGCAGGAATCTAGGCGCCGCCGTCCTCCCAAGGACGAAGCTTGACGGCCGCCCAGATCGTGTGCGGCGCTCGCTTCGTCGTGGCCGTGCTTAGTGACGCTTGCCGGAGCGCGACAGGACCGGCTGCAGCCCTTGGTCGATGAGGTCCAGCGCCTGATCGGTCAAGGTGTGGAGGTCATCCCGGCAGGATGAACGAACCCATTGGGTGAGGGCCGCCCTGAACGCGCCGACGATGACCGCCGCCGCGGTCCGGGGAGTGAGTTCGCCCGCATCCATCCCGAGTTGATTGGCGACCGCATGGGCGACGCCACGCTCCCATTGGGTGAGGAACTCCAGGTTGCGCGCCGCGACGTTCATCGACGTCTCTCGGATCACCTTCGAACGGGCGAGCACGGCCTCGGACCGCTCGATGTACCAGTCCGCCATCCGGTGCAGACCGGCCCTGATCCCGGCCACGGCGTCGTCCTGGTCGCTGAACTCGAGCGCCTCGGTGAGCCGGGCGCTGAGTTCGGGGTAATCGGCGAGGAGGGCGTCCTCCTTGGTCTCGAAGTACCGGAAGAAGGTGCGCCGGGACACCCCCGCGGCACTCACTATCTCCTCGACGGTGACGCCCTCGAACCCGCGGTCCAGGAAGAGCCGCAGGGCAGCGTCGGCGATCTCGGCTCGTGCTCGGGCCTTGTTGCGCTCCCGCAGTGTCGGGCTCGCAGTTGTCGGGCTCGGCAGTGCCGCGCTCGAGAGATCCCCCATGGTCCAATCCTACTCAGATCTCGTGTACCGAATGTCACATCGGCACAGATTGCATTTCAGATACTAGCTGCTAATATGGCACTCAGTGACACTAACTGGAGACGCTGAAATGAAGATCTACTCGGCAGTGGTTTCGCAGGTCGTACCCGTCGGTTTCGCCGACCTCGCCCAGGCGGCTGACAAGCTGCCCGGCATGGAGATGACCGGCGGCCGTGCCCGGCTCAGGGTCCACGACCGCGTCGGCACCGGTCTTGCCGGGGCGGTCCGCTTCGGCGGGACCCTCCGGACGGCCTCTCCCCTACTGCCCTCGGTGAAGGTCGAGCTGGTCGTTTCTCCCTGGTCTGCAGGCCGGAGCGAAGTCGCCATTCACCCGATAACCAACCTCGGTCCACTCGACTCGATGCGGTCCAACCGGTTCTTCGAGTCGGCTCCTTCCGTCCTCGCAGCGGCGATCGGCCGTCTCTACGAGCAGCTGCCGGTAGAGGTGCCCGCCGCCGTCGAACTGGCAGCCTGAGCCGCTTCAACCGCCGGCGAGCTGAGCGGCGCGCAGCTTGGCCAGTGAAGTGAGAGCGGGCTGCTCCTCGGGGATCGTCGGGATCACCTGATTGCGGCGCGCTGTCTCCTCCCGGAGGCGCCGCATGAGCTGATCCTTGGTCGCAGGGCCGGGACCCGTGATCTCGCGCGGGTCGACCATCATGGGGTGTTGGGGTAGGGCGCGTTCCACGGCGAAGTGCACGTTCTTCCCGTCGATGCTGGCCCGGCCGAGGAAGGTCTCCAAACCCCGGAAGGTCAACGAGCTCTTTCCCCCGCCCGCCCACGGCAACCCGGATGGGAAGGTCAGCTCGAAGCCGTCGTCGCGCATCTCGACCGTCGAGGCCCGGAAGGGCATCGGATACCCGTCTCCGTCGCAAAGCGTCACGTGGGCGGGATCACGGCGCACCATCGCGGCGGAGGCGAGCTCTCTCCACGGATGAAGCGGCCAGCTGGCCGGGGAGCTCACACGCCCGGAGGGCGCCGGATCGGAGTCCGGGTAGACAGCATCCGGACCGGCTTCCCACCGTTGGGGTGGACCATCCATCTCGGACACGCTGTCCCACCAGAGGATCTTCGCCGGCGTGACGCTCACGATGATGCGGGTCCAGTACCAGACAGCGTGTCGGGCCACGTCCCACGGGTCGCCGTTGGGAGGCATGAAGCCGGTCTCGGCCAGATAGCGGACGGCGTTCGATTGAAGATCCGCGTCTCGCACCGCTGCACGGCCGGCGATGGCCACGACTGGGCCGCCGTCAGGTCCCTCCATGAGAAGACCGACACGCGGAT